>Ga0181601_10000884_pt1 | contig 25109 bp, 27 predicted proteins | sample 041ome_8_FD_133020 | JGI IMG/M metagenome (GOLD analysis project Ga0181601, IMG submission 133020) | Coastal salt marsh microbial communities from the Groves Creek Marsh, Skidaway Island, Georgia - 041407BS metaG (megahit assembly) | ecosystem: Environmental > Aquatic > Marine > Intertidal zone... | reverse complement strand
TTTTTCTTATCAATCTTTATGTCTTGCGTTGTCTCAGGTGTGTCTGTCTTGAACACAACTGGAAGGGTTGATGGGTTTCTGGACATGTGGATGACTGCGTGGTCCAAAAGCTGGATTGTTGCATTTCCAACTGTCCTTGTTGTCGCGCCATTAACTCGGCTTCTCGTTGGTAAGTTAGTTGCAGACACAACTAAATAACGGGCAGATCATTCAACAGAATTTTATTGCAATACAATGACTTATATTGAAACAATATTAGGAGTCATTGCTAACGATTTGAGAGTCGCTGAAGCCCCTCTGGCTCATTCGGAATCCACTGCTGCACCGGCAACCACACACCCCTCTCAGTGGCCCTTAAATCACGATTACTGAGGCAGTAAACCCAGCATCACTTCACCTTCCGCCTAGGCTCAATAGTGGTCCTTCCAAGAAACTGACTTTCCAGCGTTTCCATCGCAATCTGCTGGTCTTTTTTCTTAACGATGATGCTGTCGTGAACGGAAAAGCACGGGATGCTGTAGCTCCGCATTAACTCCAGCATTGTCCCAATGATAATCTCACTTTCAGTGAACATCAGGTCCGCCCATGTGATCCTTCCCGAAGGCCAATCAGCCAGCATTGGGAAGTGATCAAGAATAACTGGCTGGAGTGACGTCATAGTCATCTCTCTAGGCTTATCAATGCCGGCATCTTCAATCTCTTGAATAGCGTTCTTTGGCCACCTGGTGTGGAAGCTGTGATGCCCTATAGTCGACGATACCCACGCCTTAACGATAGTTCGGTCTATGCCGCCAATCTCATAGAGGTCGTCTCTCTCGGGCAAAGGGTAACCAAAGATGCCATGGAGGATTGAGAGGTAAGATGCGTTGATATCAATCTCGACGATCGGCTCACCATCAATCTTTAGGTTTGGGCGATCAGACTTCTTCATGTTCTGGTAGCTGTAATCACCTACTCCGTAGATACGACCACCCCATTGGAAGTCAAAACCTTCGACGTCGCCCTCATGGAACAACCTACGATAACCAGAGAACCCTGCCCCTTCTAATTCAAAGCTGACCAGGAACCGGTTTAGCTCCTTGATCTCAGCTTCCATTGTCCTACTCTTTTCCGTATGGGCAAACTATAGCTTCTTTCCCTTTACCTTGCGTCCCCTTGTGTTTTCCGACTTTGCCCTGACCTCAATAACCCTTTTAGGCAGTTTTGGAGGGAAATGCTTAGTAACGGATTGGTCATCAATTCCGGCCTCTAGAGCCATAGCTGCCATCGTTGCTGTGGGTCGAAAGCGTGTCGCAAAGCTGGGCGTATAAGCGGGCTGCTGTCCAAAACCAAAGTCGTTAGCCTGAGAGTTACGACCCAAAGACTGTTGATCAGCCTGGGTTATTACCTAGTGGAAAACTGACCCGTAATGGTCTCTTTGCTGAGGCAGCAGAGGCTTACAAGGCGGGTCTTAAAACACCTGAACGTATAAGGGTGTATGAGAAGATAAGACCCAGCATATGGACCTATAATGGCGAGTTCCTACTTCTTGACCAATGGCTAGAAGATAGCAACGGAAGACAAGTTTACAAATTCCGTCTTACACTGAGTGAAGAACCTATGACTGTTGATACTGACGTGGTTGTCGACCTCTCACCTGGTCGTCTTATACCCAGCTCAGTCAAACAAGCTGTGTTCATCCATGATGGGGGCAAGTGTGTCGAGTGTGGCTCAAGTGACAACCTGCACTTTGCCCATATCCTGCCCTACTCTAAAGGTGGCACGTCTTACTCAGCTGAGAACGTGCAGATACTTTGTGCGAGGCACAATCTAAGTAAGTCAGCAAAGATTATTTGATACTTTAGGAGCCGTGTCATGGAGATGATAATCGGTCTATCAATCCTGTGGTTAATTTGGTGGCTGGTGAAAGGCCGCAAGGAACATGAGACCCGTAAAAGTTGGAACAGTGCACCATATGAGAATATGCAGATTGCTAAAGAATTTGGTTGGCAAATATCCGACGCTGGCAAAAACCTATTTGACACGCCAACCATCGAGATGACGAAGATTGAACCTTTGCCAGGAAATACTTCAGCGCTGTGGGATGAAGACTTTTCTACAAATTTTGTACTTCACATTGACAAAAATGGCTCAATGCTCTTCGCTCACAATAGTTGGGTGGAATACAATGAGCTAAATAAAGACCGGCGGGTACAGCACGAGTTTGATATCGCAGAGATTGAGCAAAAGAAACGAGAGATACTGGGGATTGCAGTCACTAAATTAGCGGAGATTGGTGCAATCAAATGTCGATAATCAACCTCACCTTCAGGACAGTCTTATGCCGAGATTGCGGTGAGAAATCACCCGAAGCTATAATGTCCAGCTTCAATTCAAGCGCACCTCCTCCTAGTAAATGGAGTTACGACGGAACTTGTACCCATTGCCACTCTAGCAACACAGAAATTCTGGACCCTTTTCAAAAGAAAACTAAATAACAAGAACAACAAGTTGACCCTTTAGTCCCCTTTTGTGCAATCGGTGTTTGTCTTCCCCTGCCGGGGGTGTCTTTCCCTTGACCATGGGACCCACGCGATCAACTTTGGTCACACGCTGGTCACACCTCAGTCACACAGACTTTGACAAAATGGCATAAAACAGTAGAATCGACAGAAATCACATTGAGGTGATGACTGACGAAGGATATTGATTTTCTTAAGAAAAAGTGGTGCCCGGGGGCGGACTCGAACCACCGACACGCGGATTTTCAGTCCGCTGCTCTACCAACTGAGCTACCCGGGCAAAACATCCATCCGGCACGGATCAGATGCGCGACGACTGAGCGTCTTGGCTTACGGATATAACGGCTTGTGCGGCAACTGTCCAGCCTCAATTCACCGAAAAAAAACATCCCCAATCGGGGCTCATCCCAGCGCCCCACAGCTGCCATCAAACGCCGCCTCACACAGCTGGTTTTGCCGTCAGAAACACAGCCATTATTGGCCTTTATCTTTACCGCCTATTAACTGTAGCCCCAGCATTAATCCGGTTGATAAGACAATCATCAAAGTAGAGATCGCCGCGATTGTCGGGTCAATATAATCGCGCAGCGCACTGAACATTTGCTTTGTTAAAGTTGAATTGCCGCCACCCGACAGGAAAATTGATATGATAACCTCGTCAAAGGACGTCAAAAATGCCAGCAATGCCGCGGTAAGAATAGAGAATTTTAATTGCGGTAAGGTGATTTCAAAAAACGCCCTAATCCGTGTCGAGCCAAGGCTTTGCGCGACCCGTTCTTGGTTCAAATCATATGTTCTGAGCGCCGAGGTGATGATAATCATCACAATCGGCACCGATAACACCGTATGCGCCATAACAAGACCAAGCGTCGAATTGACAATGCCAACCTTGCCAAACACATAAAATGTCCCAATCGCGATTAAGATCACCGGCACAATCATCGGCGTCATTAATAAGAAGAAAACGGCTTTGCCATAGCGGCTGCCCGACACAAATAAACCGTAAGCCGCCATCGTCCCAAATGGTGTGGCAACCAGCATTGTCAGCACCGCCACTTTGAGCGATGTGAAGGTGGCCTTGATCCAACGCGGGGTTTCTAAATATTCATCATACCAGCGCAGCGACCAATTGCTTGGCGGAAATTCCAGATATTGCGAATCAGAAAATGACATTGGAATCACAATCACCGTCGGGATCACCAACAAAAACATGATAAGACCGGCAAGAACATAAAGCCACAGACGTTCGCCATGGGTAATCTGGGTTTCACTCGCCGCAGATTTCAACCAACTCATTTCATCGCCTCCCGAACATCACCGCATCCAATTTTAGGAAGCGTGACGCCAGCAACAAAACCGCAAAGGTTGACACCAGCAGCACCACACCAAGCGCGCTGGCCGCACCCCAATTGAACTGATCTTCAAGGATTGCGGTAATCTGCATCGACACCATAATCACCTTGCCACCACCAAGTACCGCTGGCGTTACATAAAAGCCAAGACACAATACAAAGACAATTAATGACCCGGCCACCACACCGGGCAAAGACAATGGCACAAACACCTGCCAGAACGCCTGCACCGGGGTTGCCCCCAAATTTGCCGCCGCCTGCAATGCATTACGATCTATGCGTTGCATTGCCGCATAAAGTGGCAACACCAAAAATGGCAACATAATATGCACCATACCAATCAATGTGCCGTTCAAATTATGCGCCAATTTAACTGGTGCATCCCAGATACCAAGATCAATCGCAAAATTATTGATAAGACCATTGCGCTGTAACATCACCAGCCACGCATAGGTCCGCACCAGCAGCGATGTCCAAAAGGGCAGCAACACCGTCAGCATAAATAACCCGACATATTTGCGGGGGATTTGTGACAGAAAATAGGCCAACGGATAGCCAATCACGATACACAGAAAGGTGGTCATAAAACTGACATTAAAAGTCGTTTTGAACACCCGAATATAGGATTTATATTCGATCATCTTTTGATAATTCGCCAAAGACAGCTTTCCAGACCCATCCAAAAACGATAGCGAAAACAACCAGCCGACCGGAATCACAATGACCAAAAAGATCGCCACCATAGCTGGCAGCGTTAACGCCAACAGCGTAAATGTTTCGCGGCGCTCTGCGGCCCGCAATTGGCGGGCGTTCAGCGCCTCGTCCGGATGCGTGACGATGTCTGCCATCACGCTGCCTCACCCGGAATTGTGATGATATCATCTTTATCGATCGAAACCGTCAAGCTTTGGCCTTCAGCTAGCGTATCAACAGCATCGCCAGCCCGCGTATTCATGCGCGCCACCAGCGACTGGCCAGCGGCAATTTTCATCATAACCAGCGCCGTTTCCCCCTGATAGACCAGCTCTGTTATGTGCCCCTTAAAATAAAGCTTTTTGGACGATGGCTTGGCCTTTGGTGGCACCAAAGACAACCGCTCTGGCCGGATCACCAGCGACCATTTGTCGGCGGTTTGGCCCGCCGGCAGCTTGGCAATTTTTACACCATCATAAAGCAGGTTTCCGCCGGCATCACGGTCTAACGGGATAAACGAAGATTCGCCGATAAAACTGGCAACAAAACTATTAGCAGGCGCATTATAAATATCACGCGGCGTGCCCACCTGTGCCACCTCGCCATCATTTATCACCGCGATACGGTCTGACATGGTAAGCGCTTCGCGCTGGTCATGTGTCACATAAACTGTTGTGACCCCCAATTGGCGGTGCAGCTGCTTTAGCTCTATTTGCATTTCCTCTCGCAGCTTTTTATCAAGCGCCGATAACGGCTCATCCATAAGCAAGATTGTTGGGCCGAACACAAAAGCCCGTGCCAATGCGACCCTTTGTCTTTGCCCACCCGATAGCTGGTCGATCCGGCGCTCGGCAAAATCTGACAATTGCACAGTCGCCAGCGCCTCCATCACCTTCTGGCGCTTTTCATCGGCCGGGATTTTGCGCAGCTTTAGCGGAAACGCAACATTCTCAAAAACCGACATATGTGGGAATAGGGCGTAATTTTGAAATACCATGCCCACTTCACGCTTGTGTGGGGGCATCACCGTTACATCCGTATCTCCAAAACAAATCTGCCCAGAATCGGGCCGGTTAAACCCGGCAATGGCCATCAGCAACGTGGTTTTGCCTGAACCAGATGGCCCCAGCAACGTCAGAAACTCACCAGCCTTTACATCAATGCTGACAGAATTTAGCGCATAAACAGCGCCATATGTCTTTGTCAATTCGGTGACAGAAATTGACAGCGAGGCAGTTCGATCAGAAGTCATGTCGTGATTAAACCTTATATGATCTTGTGCATGTGATCTTGCGCGTTACAAAATGATACGAAGGCACCAGCCTTCGTATCATAGCGTGTTGTGGGGTATTATTCGCTCAACAATTCCATATACATTTCGAGCGCTTTTTCGCGGTAATTTGCATACCAATCAAGATCAACCGCAAGCATTTTCGACACATTGTTGGGGTGCGATGGCAATGCTTCAAGAAGCTCTTTTGGTGCTGTGGTCACATCATAAGCGGCTTTGTTAGTCGGCCCATAAGTGATATGGAACGGCAGATTAGCCTGATATTGCGGCTTTGACACTTCGGCGAGAAATTTCATTGCCATGTCTTTGTTTGGCGCGCCTTTTGGAATCCCAAAACCATCATAGTCGCGAAGCGCCTGATTGAATGTATAGCCGACAGTGGCACCATCCTTTTTGGCGTTATCAAACCGGCCGTTCCAGCCGGTGATCATGTCAACTTCCTGATCCTTCATCAGCTGTGCCTGCATTGCACCAGACTTCCAATAGACCGAAATATGTGGCTTTAGTTCGCGAATTTTAGCGATGGCCTTTTCAATGCCGCCATCGCTTGCTAAAAACTCATAAACCTTTTCTGGCGGCACGCCCATCGCCATGACCGCAGGTTCCAAAACACCATCAACATTGTTCAAGCGAATTGCCCGGGTGCCGGGGAATTTTTCAACATCCCAAAAATCAGCCCATGAATTTGGCGCACCAGCGCTTCCCGGCGCACCGTATTTTGCTGTATTCCACGCAAAGACGGTGGCAAACACATCTGAGCCAATGCAGTAGTCAGTATATGTATTAGGCAGAAAATTTGACACATCAACGATACTGAAATCAATTTTTTCTAAGGCGCCCTTGGCAGCCGCCGCCGCACAACCACCAGACCCGCTGACCACCAGATCCCATGTGACAGCCCCAGATTCAACTTGCAACATCACCTTTGACATGCTGGCGCCGGACTCTCTGTTAATCTCAATGCCAGAATTTTTGGACGCATCATTAAACAATGCTGCATCCTGCGCCTTGCCGTAAGATCCGCCCCACGAAACCACCGTTACCGGGTCTGCACTAGCCTGTCCAACCGCAAGCATCGACACTGCCGCCGCACTGACTGCCCCCAAAAATCTGTGAGCTCTTGCTCGTTTAAGAAGCGTGAAAATCATGGTTACCTCCCTGTTGATTTTCTTCATAGCCGAAAGTTAAGTTACACTGGCGATGTAATGTCCCACCGAAAATTTCGATTTTTACCATCTAAGAACAAAATGTTTTCAGTAGATTTAGCCGGTACTTCTTTAGGCATTTTCAGCAAACCCTTCGGCATTTTTATTTGCTGAATATTTGAAAGCGTGTTGAATTTGCCACTTATCGCGCCACCGATACCACCGCACCATGGCGGGCAAAAACCATGGGTTTCCGGTGTAAAGGGGGCGCGTAGGAAAGGGTATATTGTCAAAGGCCGTTTTGCCTTCGGGCAATGCCAGCACCTGCTGACCAAGCCGCATGCCAAGATAACTCGCCATGCCCACACCAGACCCGCAATAGCCCATGGCGTAATGCACCCCGTCATTAACCCCTATATGCATTAACTCATCAAAGCTATAGGCCACCGTCCCACACCATGAATGCGATAAACCAAAATTTTGCAGTTCAGGGAAGATGCGGCACATATCCTGTTTCAATTTCGGGCCGCTAATGGCTGGATTGGTTTCATTTGCAGACACCCGGCCACCAAACAACACCCGGCTTCGGTCTGGCGATGGCCGGAAATAATAGATGATCTTACAACTGTCACTGATAATCCGGTTAGTAGGAAATAACCTGTCCATCAACGCTTTTGGCAATGGGTCTGTGGCAATAATATAGCTGCCAATCGGTATCACACGGCGCTGCACCCACGGCATTAAATCACCACTATACCCATTAGTGGCGATCACCACTTTACCCGCCTTAATCTGACCCTTTGGCGTGCTAACACAATATCCAGCGCCCGATTTGGTAATGTTTAGCGCCGGGCATCGACCAGTCACCCGCACCCCGGCGGCGCGCGCCGTTTGTAATATGCCGGCATAATATTTGGCCGGATGCACCGCGGCATGCCGTTCAAAAACAACCCCACCATAATAAATATCGGACCCAAGTTCGCTGTGCTGATCATGGCGTGACACTATGGTTGTTGGCACGTTTTCTTCAGCGCCCAATTGGGCCGCTTCGCGCACCAGCATATCAAAATGCCGCGGCGTATGGGCCGCATGAAACCGCCCGCTACGCATAAAATCACATTCTATATTGTTGTCTTTGATAAAGATTTCTATCCAGTCAAGCGACGCATCGCCTTCGGCGCGGATGGCGCGGGCGCGAGCGCTGCCAAAACGCTTGGTCAATTCTGCTAGGCTTGGTTTGACGCTACTGCTGATTTGCCCACCATTGCGCGTGCTGCACCCCCAGCCGGGAGTTTCGGCGTCTAGCACCTGAGTGGTCTTGCCGGCGCGGGCGGTGACGATGGCCGCATGCATGCCAGTATAGCCAGACCCTATAATGACAACATCGGCTTCAGCCGCAATGTCAGTATCGGTTGTCGGCAATGGCGCCATGCCATCGACCCAATAGGCGCCGTGATCGGCAATTGCCGCTGGCTGTTTTGGCGATACGTCACCCGGCACCTGAACCCCCCATAGATGGCCTTAACGCATTATGGTGCGCCGCCCCCATTTCGGGGGGCATGCGCGCCCTTGACTAAACGCTAAAAAACAAATGAAATAAAAACAACATAATTTATGTTATATAAATATTCGTTTTTCTTATGCATGAAGCCTATATATTTTTGACAGATGGTTCGCAGCTGGAGACGGTCCATGCAAATAAAGCAGCGTCACCTAGAGGTTTTTGAGGCCATTCTCGCGGCCGGATCGGTTTCGCGGGCAGCCGCCCAGCTTAACCTTAGCCAGCCAGCGGTCAGCATTGCGCTTGCTAATTTAGAAGCATTGATCGGTTTCAAACTGTTCAAGCGTGACCGCGGTTTTTTTGCACCGACCCGGGAAGCGTTATTGTTACAAGATGAAATGGCGCAAGGCTTGTTGGCTTTGGCGCGGGTGTCGCAACGCGTATCGGAAATCCGTGCTGGCTCTACCGGCAGCATCCGGATCGCCACTAATGGCGCCATGGCGGTGCATTTTTTACCGCCGCTAATTGCCGCCTATCAGCGCGATCACGCCGATGTCAGTATCGATATTTTGGTCAGAAGTTCACGCCAAGTGGCCGATTGGGTCAGCAGCGGCCAAATTGATATTGGGCTCATTGACACGCCGGTGCCAGTGGCTGGGTTGCAGGCTAAATTATATAGTTTGGAATGTGTTTGTGTGATGCATAAAGATGACCCCGTTGCCAAAAAAGCCGTGGTTACGCCAGTTGATTTAGCTGGGCGTTCGGTTGTTGCGATCACTGGCCAACATATGGTTGATCGCCAATTGGACGCGTTACTATCAGAGGCAGATGTGACGGTGGAGCGACATTTATCAAGCTATTTTTTTGCCATTGCCCGCAACATCATTGCCGCCGGCACAGCGCTTGCGATTATTGACCCGACCAATGGCAAGGCTGCGTTGAATGATGGTGTGATGTGGCGTCCCTTTAGTCCGCGCATCGACCATGAATTGGCGGTCATTACACCAAATGACCAGCCACTCGGTCAGGCCGCCGCCGGCCTTTACGAGTTGATCACCTCATCCCTAGAAAAATTGACCGGCTGAATGTGATTATGTGGCTGGATTTATTTATGTGAAAGGAGCACCCCGATGACTGACCGATTGGCAACGCTAATCACATCGATGGCGGCAGAGCTGCGCCGCAGCAACCTTGATATCTGTCAAACGCTATCAAACGCGCTTGATAGCTGCGCCGCAAATCGTCCGGCGGTGGCGAGCGTGTCATCCAAAAAAACCGCAACAAGCCTAGATTATGTTAACCGGGCCTGCCCAAATGACAGCACCGCTATTGTCACAGATGTGCGGCGTTCGGCGTCCCATTTACGGTGGCGACAGCCGGGATTCGGAAAAATTCCAGATGCCGTGGCCAGCCATATGGCGGTATGTGAAATTATTGGGCCGATGGGCCAAATCACGCATCATGCGGTGCGGGCCGGATTATTATTTCAGGATGCGGAAATTTTGTACCCCAGCCATCGTCACGCCGCTGAAGAAATTTACCTGCCGCTGTCCGGGCCAGCCGCATGGCAAACCGCCAATAGCGCATGGCGCCAACATGCCTTTGGCGATATTATCCACCATTTGCCATTTCAACCACACGCCATCCGCACCGCGCAGACACCACTTCTTGCGATTTGGGGGTGGACTGGCGACATTCGCGCCGACAGCTATCACATCTAATTCAGACTGACAAAATGATTGCCCCGGCAAAATAATTACCCCGGCAAAATAATTACCCCGGCAAAATAATTACCGGTAATCATCATCTGAGCGGGCAATTCCGGCGGCCGATACCACTGCCGCGTCAATAATCGTATCATCAGCCGCATCAACAGCCGGGATCGCATATTTGCCTTGAAACCAGCGCCCAAGATCAATGTCAGCACAACGCTTTGAACAAAACGGCCGCACATCAATAACGGTTGGCGCGCCGCATGTCGGGCAGCGCTGAGATGTGCTAGATGTGGCTTTTGCGTCAGTCATATCACCCTACCGGCTGTTTTCGTCATTAGTTACATTTGCAATCCTGATCATAGCCTACTGCGAAGCCTAGGCCCTGTCGATGATATAAGCCGCAGCCAGCGGCGCATCATCCACACAAACCACCAAATCTAGCGGCCGCTGCAAATCGTCAACAGCCTGTTTACCAGGGCCATTCAACCACTGCGCCATAGCCGCATTTACTGCCAATTGCACCGGTTTAAATGGCGGCCGCGCCGCCGCCAGACGCAACCCAGCCAGCGCCGCTTGCGCGGCATGGTCAGCCATCACATCTACCAGCGCCATGCGGCCGTGCGGGCGCCATAATTCAAGCATACCGCCGCGCGTCAAGCCAAGCATATCCGGGCTTTGCGGGTCACTATCAAGGCGCAACTGCAAATCTTTTCGAAATTTTTTGGCGGCCGCGCCAGCGCTTGGCACATCGACCATAATCGGACCAGACATGCCGCGAAGTCGCATTTGCCGCGCCGTTTCTACCGCCGCCGCGTCAAGCACATTATCAAAACCATGGCGGTTTATATCTGCTGTACCGCCATCAATATCGATTGCCCATAACGCGTGGGTGCGCTGGCACCATAAGGCGCCGCCGCCGACCAGTGGAACCTGATGGTCTAACGCCGCCACAATTGCCGCGTCAATCATTTCACTTTCAGGACTACCCGGCTGGCAATCACAAAATGTCGGGGCCATCACCGCGCGGCCTGCCCGCTCTTTTATTGTGCCACCATCATGTAAAATAGCCGGTTTAGTGCTGTCATATTCAGCAGCGCCAGACCGCCAGCGCGCTATCAAATCGGCAAGCGCCGCCTGCAGCTGATCTCTATCCAGCGTCGCCGCACCACGCCGCAGAATAACACCAAACTCACCGGCCAGCGACAAATCGGCACTTGACGCCGCCAGCCGCGCCTTGGCAGAGGCCTCTATATGGTGTGAAAAATGCACCCCAGTTTGCCCCGGCAACAATACCATAGCGGCTGATATCAACCGCGCCCCAAGCACCGCTTGCCACGCCTTGCCATGCCGCGGTGCGGCGCTAATCGTAACCGCCACAACCGCGCCGGTCACGACAGCAGCCGCGATGTCATCATTTTTGCGCAAGCGCAAACTGACAAGGGTATCATCTGCCAGCCGCGCCCGTGCCCGGTTTTGCGCGGCAAACACCTGTTCGATACGGGCAAGATGAACACTGCCAATTAAATCAGGCTGATCATGCCGATAATGCCACAGATCTTGAATATCACCCGCCGCATCACAAAAGGCCAACCGGGTTTGGCCGGGGGCGGTTTCAACAAGGATTTTATAGGTCATCATAGCGGGCGGGCCGGCGCATACCCAACAGCATCAAGCAGCGCCGCCACATCAAAAAGACTAAACCCAACAATATTGGAATAAGAGCCACCAATATGCCGAATATAGCGCGCCGCAGCACCTTGGATGGCATAGCCCCCAGCCTTGCCCTGCCAATCACCAGACGCCACAAGCCGGTCAATGTCAGGCGGCGTCAGGCGGCAAAATTTTACCTTACTGTGAACGGTGCGCTGAACCAATCGCCGGTCTGGAGTCACTATTGCAATACCACCATAGACCCGGTGCTGGCGCCCTGACAAAAGCTGCAAGCATGACCGTGCCACCGCTTCGGTTTCGGCTTTCGGCAGAATTCGCCGTCCACACGCAACAGCGGTATCCCCGGCCAGCACAAAGCCGTCAAAAAATGCCGCAACGGCGCGGGCTTTTTCGGCAGCTATGCGGCTAGCGTACTGCGCTGGCAATTCAGTTTTATTGGGGGTCTCATCTAGGTCTGCGGCCTGCACAAGATCAGGCTGGATGCCGATTTGCGCCAACAGATCGCGGCGGCGCGGCGAGGCTGAGGCGAGAACCAGCTGCGGCAACTGTGACATCACAAATCACTCCGATTAAAAAGACCTTAAAAATACCGTTTTTGTGTCTTTTTTGAGGCTGGTTAGCGCGGGATCAGTTGGCTATTTAAAGCGGAACGTGATCCGACCTTTGCTGAGGTCATAAGGCGTCATTTCAACATTGACACGGTCACCGGCCAACACCCGGATACGGTTCTTCCGCATCTTGCCGCTGGTATGGGCAAGAACTTCGTGATCATTGTCGAGCTTTACCCGAAACATCGCATTCGGCAGCAATTCTGCTACCGTGCCCGAAAACTCGATTACGCCTTCCTTGGCCATGAGACCCTTTCCATCACATTACAGTGCCATAGACATGCGCAAAATCTGACAAAAGGTCAAGTGTTTCCTGCAATGGGTTTATCAAAATAGACGCTAAGTTTATTGCGTATGTCATCGCGCACATGCCGGTAGGCACGCAGCATTTCGTCACGGCTTCCGGTAAGCTCGGCTAAATTATCGACCGGCCAGTACAATGCCTCGCAATCTATGTTCTGTGTCAGGCTTTGCGCCGCGGCATGCGCTTCCGGCGAAAAGGAAATGATCACGTCATAAAAACCAGAATCAAGATCATCAAAGGATTTTGGTTGGTGGGCGCTCATATCAAGGCCAATTTCCTGCATCACTGCGGTTGCAAACCCATCTTGAATGCCCGGCGTAACACCGCAAGAATCGACAAAAATCTCGCCAGGGAAAGCCGCTTTTACCATCGCTTCAGCCATCGCTGAACGTACTGCATTAATATTGCAGGCAAACAGAATGGCACCAACATGCTGGGCGGTCTTGGCCGTCATAATGTCACCGTGATGATTGTCATGCATATCGTTACAAATCCTATTTACTCTGTAAAACGCAAATCAAAGTGAAAAGGCGTCTGGCTGTTTTAAAATCTGTCATAACCTTACCACCGAGGCGTTCCTGCAACAGTTCCGAACCCTCATTATGCAACGCGCGGCGCCCCATATCGATGGCCTGAATCTGTGATGGTGACTTGGTGCGAATGGCGTCATAATAGGTATCGCACACATGGAAATAATCACGAATGATCCGCCTGAACGGTCCCAAAGCCATAAAAAACTGTGCAATTTCAATATCATTATTGCTTCGTATATCAAAATGCACATGCCGCCCTTCAAGCCGCAAATACAAGTTAAACGGGCCGGCTTGGCGCGGCACACCAAACACATTTTCTTCCAAAATATCGTAAATCGCGATCGCGCGTTCCTGCTCGGCCTCAGGCGAGCGGCGTTGGCCACCCGGATCATTAAGCGCTATCTTGACAAGTCGATCAGTCACTTTGGTGTCGCCCGTCTCCACCATAGCCAGCCTAGTGATTCATGCGGATGCGCATGGATAAGGCATGCGCACCAAGCCCTTCGGCATTGGCCAGCGTGACCCCGGCCGGCGCAATCTGTGCAAAGCTTGCCGCATCGCAAGACACCAAGGTCGTACGCTTCATAAAATCAACAACACCAAGTCCAGATGAGAACCGTGCGGTGCGCGCCGTTGGCAGCACATGATTTGGCCCAGCCACATAATCGCCAATCGCCTCTGGTGTATAGCGGCCAAGAAAAATCGCCCCGGCATGGGTGATTTTTGTGGCCCAAAAATCTGCATTGTCAACGGCCAGTTCAAGATGTTCTGCCGCAATGCGGTTGGCCAGCGCCGGCATTTCATCCATATGCGGCACGGTGATAATCGCACCATTATCCTGCCATGACCGGCCAGCAACAACAGCACGGTCAAGCGTTGGCAGGATTTTCGCAACAGCATCATCAACAGCATCGGCAAAGGCGGCATCATCGGTGATCAGAATTGATTGGGCGGCCTCATCATGTTCGGCCTGCGACAGCAAATCGGCGGCAATCCACGCTGGGTCGTTAGCGGCATCGGCAATCACCAGAATTTCTGAAGGGCCGGCAATGCTGTCAATACCAACTTGGCCAAACACCTGGCGCTTTGCCGCCGCCACAAAGGCATTTCCGGGGCCAACGATTTTATCAACCGGGGCAATTGTCGCGGTGCCATAGGCCAGCGCCGCAACCGCCTGCGCGCCGCCGATACGCCACACCTCGGTCACCCCAGCCAAGGCCGCCGCTGCCAGCACCAGCGCATTGACCTCGCCGTCACGCGCCGGCACAACCATCACCCGCCGTTCAACCCCAGCAACCATGGCTGGTATCGCGTTCATTAACACTGATGATGGATAGGCAGCCTTGCCGCCCGGCACATAAAGCCCCACCGCATCAACAGCGGTATGTCGCATGCCCAACCGCACGCCAGCGTCATCGGTAAAGCTAAAACCATCTGGTCGTTGTTTTTCGTGAAAGGCCCGGATACGCGCTGCCGCCAGTTCTAGGGCGTGGCGCAATTCGCTATCCAAACCATCAAGCGCCGCCTGCAAGGCATCTTCACCAATCGCCAACGCCGCCACATTTTCGGCGTCCAGCCCGTCAAATTTTGCGGTTAGGTCGCGCACTGCATCATCGCCGCGGGTGCGCACATCGGCAATAATATCGGCAACAGCATTATGCACATCGGTATCAGCTTCGCGCTTGCTGTGCAGCAATTTATCGAATGCTGCGGCGAAGTCTGCTGTGTCAAAATTTAACCGTTGTGCCATTATGAAGGTCTCGCTTTAAAGAGGACAATGCTTAATTTAGGTCTTCAAGATCATGCCGCGGCTGTAGATTTGTCGGCCGCCCACTATCCAAATCAACAAGCACGATGTCTATCTGTTTTGCCAAAAGTCGCAATGACGGGCCACCTGAAAAACTAACTTCGATGGCCGTTTCCGCGCTAGACTGTTGTGGCACAGGCACCGTCTTTAGGGCAAGAATGTTAAAAAACGCGTCGCGCCAATCTGCCGGCCAGCGATGCCGTTGCACCTGCGTCACATGGCTAATACGCACCCCGCATAAGGCCCGTTCATGCACCACGCCGCCGGCGCTGTTTTTAACACCGGCAAGCGCCGGCCGTTCCCAACAAAACCGGTTTACCACCATCAAAAAGCAGGCATTCTGCTGGTCAAAATGCAGGTCCGCACCAGCGATAATGGCATCTTGCAGCAACGCCGAAACCACATCCATATCAGCTTCATCCTGCGCCACCAACCGCAGTGCATCGGGGTCATTACTGTTCATATCTAAGCTTTGATCCGGCACAATTCTGCACCGCAATTTCCCAATTTTGTTTCAAGGTCACTATAACCACGTTCAAGGTGGTAAATACGGCTTACTGTCGATGTGCCGGTAGTGGCAAGCGCGGCCAGAACCAACGACACTGATGCTCGCAAATCAGTCGCCATCACTGGGGCTGGGGTCAGGCTCGCGCGCCCGCGCACCAAAGCGGTGCCACCATTCACCTTTATATCAGCGCCCATGCGCAGCAATTCCGGGACATGCATGAAACGATTTTCAAAAATGGTTTCCGAAATATGTGATGAACCATCGGCAATACACATCATCGCCATAAATTGCGCTTGCAAATCTGTCGGAAACCCTGGGAAAGGGTCGGTGGTGATATCTGCGGCACGCGGCCGTCCATTGCTTTTGATATGAATGATGCCCGGCTGGCTTTCTATGCTGGCGCCAGTTTCACGCAAAACCGCTAACAACGCATCAAGATGCCGGTCACGGGCACCGCGCAAAACAAGGTCACCTTGTGTCATCACTGCGGCAATCGCAAATGTGCCAGCTTCGATACGGTCAGCGACCACCCGGTGCGTGGCGGCATGTAGCGTGTCGACACCTTGCACGGTTATGGTATCAGTGCCATGACCAGAAATCTGCGCCCCCATAGCGTTCAGACAATCAGCAAGGTCGGTGATTTCTGGCTCGCGCGCCGCATTAACAATTTCACTCTCGCCTTTGGCGAGCACCGCCGCCATCAAGGCATTTTCGGTACCCCCTACTGACACCATTGGAAACATGATGCGGCCGCCTTGCAAGCCTTTGCGGGCCCGCGCCTGAATGTAGCCATCGGCCAATTCAACTACGGCACCAAGGGCTTGCATCGCCCGAATATGCAAATCCACCGGACGCGTGCCAATCGCACAGCCCCCCGGCAAAGACACCCGGGCCTCGCCATAACGTGCCAAAAGTGGCCCCAGCACCAAAACAGAGGCACGCATTTTGGTGACAAGATCATAGGGCGCGTCAAAACTGTTCGCACCGCCCGACATTGTCACGGTTTCATGGTCGCGGGTTACCACCACACCAAGATGCCGCAACAGCCCTTCCATCGACAAGGTGTCGGCCAACCGTGGCACATTTTCAAGAACCAGCTTGTCGGTCGTCATTAAAGCAGCCGCCAGCAGCGGTAGCGCCGCATTTTTGGCGCCACTGATGGTGATTTCCCCTCGAAGCGCGTTTCCCCCTTTTATTTCAAGACTATCCATGCGGCTCAGGCGCTCCTTCTTGGCAGGTTAATCATGCCGGGATTGTTTGGCTGTATTGGTAACGGTCGGCGCAGCGGCGGCCTTGCCAGTGTTGCGGGCCCGCGCCTGTGACTTGCGCCGGTGCAAATTATCGCGCAATGCCTGCGCCAGCCGGTCTGCCTTTTGCTGTTTTGCCATCGCGTCTGGCTTGCCTTGTTGCGGTTGATCTGCCCCCATCACCTTACCTGCTTTTCCACCCCAATAACTTTATAAATTAGCCTAACCTACAAACACATAAAGATATGACTTTTTTATGGCATGCCACCCTATTGTGAACGATGACCCAACTGTTTTTTTGGTATAGGCTGATTTTCAGTCAAAATCCAGTCATCGATCGGAAAGTTATCGCATGAAACCAGCCTTGGTCATACGCAAATGGGGCCTGCCTTTGGCGCTGTTATGCGGACTTGCCGGATTTTTTGCCACCGGCCTTCAGCATGTTTTGAGCTGGCAGACGGTGGCGCTGTATTATGACGACATCAACAATTCTATAAACACCCACAGGGTTGCAACCTATGCTGGCTTTATGCTGCTTTACACCAGCATTGTGGCCTTTTCACTACCGGTTGCCAGCCTGTTCACGTTAGCCGCCGGGGCGCTCATTGGCTGGCCGGCAATTGGGCTTATTGTGGTGGCCGCCACCGCCGGGGCAAGCCTTTTATTTTGCGCCGCAAGAGGCGTTCTAAAAGATGTATCAAGGGCGCGGGCCGGGCCATTTATAAAAAAATTAGAAACCGGCTTTACCGCCAATGCCTTTGGCTATCTGTTGTTTTTGCGGCTTTTGCCCATTGCGCCATTTTGGATGGTGAATATTTTGCCGGCCTTTAGCCGTATGCCGTTGCTCCATTTTGTGACGGCAACGGCACTCGGCATCATCCCCGGCACCACTGTTTATGTCGCTGTCGGGCGCGGCTTTAACCATGTGCTTGCGGCTCGCAAAACCCCAGATTTGGCGCATCTTAATGCCCCTGAAATTTGGTTGCCGCTGGCCGGGCTGGCTTTATTGGCGTTGCTGCCTACACTCTACCGGTATGGCAAACCGGCAGCAAAACAGGAGCCCCCTAATGACGCATCATGAAGTTGATATTTGTATTATCGGTGGCGGGTCGGGGGGCTTGAGCGTCGCCGCCGGTGCCGTGCAGATGGGGGCCAGCGTTGTACTGTTTGAAAAAGCCAAAATGGGCGGTGATTGTTTGAATAGCGGTTGTGTGCCATCCAAAGCCTTGCTGGCGGCGGCCAAGGCCGCGCATCACACAAAAGGGGCTGCTGCTATGGGGGTGCATGGCGCAGCGGCGCATATTGACTTTGCCGCGGTAAAAGCGCACGTGGCCGCAGTCATAAAATCAATTGAACCACATGATTCGGTTGACCGATTTAGTGGCCTTGGGGTGACAGTTATCTCTGAAATGGCCGCCTTTACCGGCCCGCAAGATGTTGCGTCCACCAACCACACGGTGCGCGCAAAATATTTTGTTATCGCCACCGGATCTCAGCCCAGCATTCCACCGATTGACGGGTTTGACAGCCTTGATAGCCCTAATCGTCCTGATAGCGGGGCGGTTTACACCAATGAAACAATTTTTGCCGACCCCACAAAACCAGATCATTTGCTGATTATCGGTGGCGGACCAATCGGCATTGAAATGGCCCAAGCCCATGCCCGTCTTGGCGTTCCCGTCACCGTGGTTGAGGCGTTTTCAATCATGGGGCGGGATGACCCAGAACTTGTCGCCCAGCTAAAACGGCAGCTTCAGGCTGAGGGCGTCACCCTAATCGAAGGTGTTGGCATTACCTCGGCGCGCCGGCATAACGGCAGCATAAGGCTAGAGCTTGCCAATGGTACGCATGTATCGGGAAGCCATGTTCTGGTCGCCGCCGGCCGCCAGCCGGTACTTGATGGCCTGGATCTGGCGGCGGCAAATGTGGCATTTACCAAAGATGGCATTACCACCGACCGCCGGCTTCGTACCAGCAACAAACGTATTTTTGCTATTGGCGATGTGACTGGCCGCCCGCAATTCACCCATATTGCCAGCTATCATGCCAGCATTTGCATCCGCAATATGTTGTTCAAATTACCTGCCAGAATTGATAATAGCGCGGTGCCATGGGTAACCTATACAGACCCTGAACTGGCGCATGTTGGATTGTCGTATGACAACGCCGTCGCCCAATGGGGGGTAAAGAATGTGACAGTGACAAAGGCAGCGCTGACCGACAATGACCGCGCCCGTGCCGACCACCGCACCGCCGGCATGGTAAAGGCCATCACCCATAAAAATGGCACAATTTTGGGAGCCTCTATCTTGGCGCCAGCGGCCGGCGAGATGATCCAGCCATGGATCTTGGCGATTCAGACCAAACGCAAAATTGGCAGTCTGGCGACTATGATTGCCCCATACCCAACTTACGGTGATGCTACTAAACGCGCAGCTGGCGCGTTTTTTACCGAAAAACTATTCAGCACGCGCACAAAAACATTAGTCAAATTCCTGCTGAAATTTTGATATGCCCCAAATCGCAGTTTTTAGGGGGCGCATCTTTTGGGGGTGGCATCTATATATCTTGTCAAGGTCTGACAAGACTGCTAGGAAACGCGTCACTTTTTTGTGGTGCGGGTTTGCCGCCCCAAATCGTAATAAGGCTGCCATAGCTCCAGCGGTAGAGCGCACCCTTGGTAAGGGTGAGGTCGCGTGTTCGAATCACGCTGGCAGCACCATTTTTCTCACGTAAACTATTTTATGGTCAGCTCTAGACGGCCAAGACGTGGCGTATGTAACGCCCATATCTAACGTCACACCGCTTTAGTCAGCGCATAGATGGCCACCATAAAAAACAGCGCCGCTTCGGCAACCTCTATATTTACCCGACCCAAATTGGTGCGCGCCAAAACGCGCCCACCACCCACAAACAGGGGTGACAACACCAAGATCCCCAATGCCATTATCTCTGGCGCCATTTGTGCCGCCGGCGTCGCGCCTACAAAAAACGCGTCAGACGCCAACACCAGCGTTACCGCAAACGCGCCGGTAAATGAACCAATTTCAGAATGTTTTGCGCTTGCCCGGCCTGACCAGATGCTGAACCCGGCAAGACCCAAAAACAAGCATGGAGAAAGCCAATGCGCAATGTGTGGAAATTCTGTCGCCAATAGCGGTGCGATGCTGGTGCCGCCGGCAAAGGCGACAAGATGCACCGCTGTTGACAAGACCGCAACACGGGCTATCGGCAGGCTCGTTGCTTGGCCGATCACCAGATTATCCATGGTCACACCGCACGCCAGCACCAACGCAATTAACAGTTCCATAGGCCCCCCATCATCAGCAGCGCACCGCTCAGTCACTATGTTTTGATGCGGACCACGCTGCCATGCTGGCGGCCCCTAGTCTTTGGTGATTTTTACCACAAAGCGCCGGGTCAACGGCGCCACAACCAAAATTGTGGGAAAGGCCACAATCCAGCTTTTGTGCCATGCAGCGCCCCATAGGCCGAAAAACGCGTCAGACAGGCCGGCTGCGTTCAGCGTTGCCACCCCGGACACCACGCACGAAATAATGACCGACAAACAAAGGCTAAACAAAATAGGGGTAAAGCGGGTTGGAAACATAGGCTTGGTCCTTAGTCTAGAATTTTCATAAAATCTGGTCAGGCGTGACTGACATTAAGCCGGCCAAATTCTGGCGGCGCAGCGTGAGGCTAGCGCTGCGGTGTCGGCAAGATCGTTGAGTGGCGGCACGGCTGTCACCAGCGCATCATCGCTGGCTGGCAGGGCCTCTTGATCAGACTCAAGCAAAACCACATGTCGCGGCGCGCCAAAAATATTGGTCATTTTATGCAACCGCAAATATGCCTTATGGTCGTCAATAAAGGCCGCCAGGGGCTGCGCACAAAAACTGCCAATGGCCTCATCATTTTCAGCCACGTTAATGGTAATCAGCTGTAACGCCGCCGCAGTAATATGACAGCCCGGCAGCTGGCCCGTCGGCAAGGCTGTTGGCGGGGCTTTTGACCGGGTGGCAGCGCCAGATGCTGACTGGCTTGACCATTCATGGGCCAGCACCGCCGAAAATGGGTTTTTGCGCATCTGCATCATGCGGCGGGTTTCATCAGTCTGGGTGGGTTTCAGCTGGGCTGGGCTAGGGTCAAGAAACACCCGTGTAGAGGTCCCACCAAACAAACCGATATAGCGAAACAGATCTGGCGCGCTAGCGTGCGGCGGCGCTTCATAATGCGCAGCCCAATCATAACCGGGGCGCGCTAGTTTTTCCGGAATATGGCAGTCATGAAACCAGCCCACATAGGCATCGCGGTCAGACCGCGCGATATCATATGTCAACAACCACACGCCACCGGTCATAATTGCCCCCATAATTTTGGCCCCATAATTTTGGCCCGGTGCACAGATATACTGGTGATTCAGATATATGTGATAAGTGGGTGTCGCGCAAATGTGATTTGATGCCGACGGACTCATTTTGTAGGGTTTAGAGTAGTTTTTTGCAGGTTGGCTTCAGGTTGGACCTTGGCATTTCCTAGGTTTGGCCAAATTCATATGCAGTTTTGATAATGCCCCTTAACAGGGTGGCGCATGGCTCTTAGCCACAGATATCTGCGCACCGTAAAACATAAATAACTGTAAAACATAAGTGACCACACCAACATTTTATCTTGATGATTTTAGATAAGAAAAAGGGACGCAAATGCGTCCCTTTTTTAATGATGTGGCCACCGCCCGTAAAGCCGCTAGCTGGCTGTGGCAACCGCAGTGGCGTTGCGAAAAATCAGCTTGTCGGTGGCCTTGTCCAGCCCTACAATAATCGTGTCACCATCGACAAAATCACCATGCAGCAAGGCTTCGGCAAGCGGGTTTTGCAATTTGTTCTGGATCACCCTTTGTAAAGGCCGGGCACCAAATTGCACATCATAGCCTTGGATGGCCAACCAGTTTGTGGCATCGTCAGTTAGTTCAAGCACGAGCCCGCGTTCGGCAAGTCGCGCCTGCAAGCGGCCAAGCTGGATTTTAACAATATGTCCCATATCAGCGCGAGACAGCCGCCGAAACAGCAAGATTTCATCCAGTCTGTTCAAAAATTCCGGCCTGAATAATGCCGAAACCTCGTCCATAATCGCCGCACGCGCGGCATCTGCAGGGGCATCATCGTCAAGCGCCAACAAATGCTCTGCACCAATGTTCGAGGTCAGCAGGATCATGGTATTACGAAAATCAACCTGCCGGCCCTTACCATCGGTTAAACGGCCTTCATCAAGCACCTGAAGCAAAATATTAAAAAGGTCCGGGTGCGCCTTTTCGATTTCGTCAAATAGCACCACCTGATAGGGCCGCCGCCGCACCGCCTCGGTCAACGCGCCGCCTTCTTCATAGCCAACATAACCCGGCGGCGCGCCGATAAGCCGCGCGACCGCATGTTTTTCCATATATTCGGACATATCCATCCGTAACACGGCACTATCATCTTCAAACAGAAATGCCGCTAGCGCCTTGGCAAGCTCTGTTTTGCCAACACCAGTTGGCCCTAACATCAAAAAGCTGCCCATCGGCTGGTTCGGATCAGCAAGGCCCGCACGTGCGCGTCTGGTTGCATTTGCCACCGCCGCTACCGCCTGTTGTTGGCCAATGATGCGCTTACCAATATGCGTTTCCATCGCCAAGAGCTTTTCGCGTTCACCTTCCAGCATCTTATCAACTGGAATGCCGGTCCATTTGCTAATTACCTCTGCAATATGCTGGCTGGTAACCGCCCCCGTGCGCATTTCTGACGCTGCAACCACCTCTTTTGCCGCTGCAAGATCTTGCGCAAGCGCTGGTAACTGACCGTAGGTCAATTCAGCCGCCACCCCCAAATCACCAGTGCGTTGCGCCACCTCTAATTTGTGGCGCGCATCTTCGATGGCTTTTTGCAACCGCACCACTTCGGCAGATTGCCCTTTGACCGCCTCCCACGCCGTGCCGAGCGCTTCAGATTGTGCTTCAAGCGCGTCAAGGTCTTTGGCAATCGCCTCAAGGCGCTTGGTTTCAGACAGCGCCGTGCCAGCTTGCTGTTGATCACGCTGCAACGCCGCCTGCTCAATTTTCAACTGCATAATTTGCCGGTCAATCTGGTCAAGGTCAGCTGGCTTGCTATCAGCCTCAATACGAAGATGGCTTGCCGCCTCATCCATGACATCAATCGCCTTATCAGGCAAAAACCGTTCATTGATATAGCGGTGCGACAGGCGCGCCGCCGCCACCAACGCCTCGTCAGTGATTCGCACGCCATGGTGAAGTTCATATTTTTCCTTCAAGCCGCGCAAAATAAAGATACTGTCCTCGACGCTGGGCTCGTCCACAAACACCGGCTGGAAGCGGCGCGTCAATGCAGCATCTTTTTCGACATATTTGCGATATTCATCAAGCGTTGTGGCACCGATACAGCGCAGCTCGCCGCGCGCCAGAGCTGGCTTTAGCAAATTTGACGCATCCATCGCGCCGTCGGTTTTGCCAGCCCCGACAAGCTGATGCATTTCATCAATGAACAAAATAATTTCGCCATCACGGCCTTGCACTTCTTTCAACACGCCTTTCAGCCGTTCTTCAAATTCGCCGCGATATTTCGCGCCGGCAACCAACGCCCCCATGTCAAGCGACAGCAGGGTTTTATTGGCAAGCGCCTCCGGCACATCAGCATTGATAATGCGCTGTGCCAGACCTTCGGCAATAGCCGTTTTGCCAACCCCAGGCTGGCCAATTAGCACCGGATTATTTTTCGTACGGCGCGCCAAAATTTGAATGGCCCGGCGCACTTCAGAATCGCGGCCAATAACTGGGTCAAGCTTGCCGTTGCGGGCGCTCTCAGTAAGATCGGTCGTATAGCGCGACAACGCATCATAGCTGTCTTCGGCACCATCACTATCTGCGGTGCGGCCCTTGCGCATATCGGTGATAGCACTGTCCAAAGCCGCCGCATCAACCCCCGCCGCACCAAGCGCTTTGCCTATAGAGTCAGATGATTTTGCCATCGCCAACAGCAAGACATCCGCCGCGATATATTGGTCTTGGCGCGCGTTTGCTTCGGTTTCAGCCGCCGCTAAAAGCCGCGCTAACCCGCCATCCATTTGCAATTGGCCAGCACCGCTTCCGGTAATCTGCGGCAATTTTTCAAGCGTTGCCGCAATCGCTTTGGCCACCGCGGCACTGTTGCCGCCAGCTTTGCTGAGCAGCATTTTGACGGTCATATTATCGTCTTTCAGCAATGCCGCCAAAATATGTTCAGCCGTCAATTTTTGATGATTGGCCGATAATGCGGCCGTTTGCGCCGCACCAATAGCATTGCGGACAATGGCTGTAAATTTATCACTTTGCATAATACATCTCCTTTACATCCCCCGATGAGCAACCGCCAACAGACCACGCCGTGGCGAAAATCAAACAGCCGAACAGGCCCGTGATTACACCGGTTGGCGATACATGCTGCTGTCTTGATTTACAGTTCATTTATGTATTCGTCTGGCAGATTTCAACATTCATTTCATAGAAATTTAATAACATCTTGTCAGCTTTGCACGGGCATGCTGTTATCTGGGCGATGACACCGGCGCACGCGATTTCAAAGACATCCCTCAGCACCACAGATTTTATCAAAGGTGAATGGCGCTTTTTGTTATTCGGTATGGCGATGGCATTTTGGTCATCGCTTGGCCAAACCTTTTTCATCTCATTATTTTCCGGTCATATACGTGCCGCTTTACATCTCAGCCATGGTGATTTTGGCACTTATTACGCCATCGCCACAACCGCTAGCGCCATAAGCCTGTTATGGCTCGGCAAGCTGGCTGACACGATGCGGCTGGAAAAGCTGGCACTATTTGTTTTGGCAAGCCTGTGTATCGCCGCTATGCTGTTCAGCCAGATTAGCTCTGTGCCGATTCTGCTGTGCGGCTTATATTTATTGCGTATGTTCGGCCAAGGCATGATGACGCATGTCTATACCACGGCCATGGCGCGGCGCTATGTGGTGGCGCGTGGCCGCGCTATTTCAATCGCACAGCTTGGCCACACCTTTAGCGAGTCGATTGGCCCGGCCAGCGTTGTTGCCCTGCAAGCGGTTCTCGATTGGCGGACGATTTGGATCATTCTTCCCTGCAGTGCGCTTATTTTAGTGGCGCCTGCCCTACGGCAACTGACCCGCCGCACCGCCTTGCAAGATGGCGAAGGCCTTGATGGATTGGACGG
>Ga0181601_10000877_pt1 | contig 25233 bp, 24 predicted proteins | sample 041ome_8_FD_133020 | JGI IMG/M metagenome (GOLD analysis project Ga0181601, IMG submission 133020) | Coastal salt marsh microbial communities from the Groves Creek Marsh, Skidaway Island, Georgia - 041407BS metaG (megahit assembly) | ecosystem: Environmental > Aquatic > Marine > Intertidal zone... | reverse complement strand
TCCAGTTTTAAGTGGCTTTTCCAACGTTGCTTCATATATTTTACTTCTGCTTGATAACGTCGTCTCTTTTCAAGTGTGTCATCGTGTCCTCTACTGATGGATTCGTGATGCACAAGCTCGGCTTCTGGGGTCCAGATATTGTGATACCCAGCCTCTAACACACGTAAACAAAAATCTACATCGTTATACGCCACGGTCAAGTTTTCCTCATCCAAGCCATTAACCTGATCATAAATAGACCTTTGAATTGCAAGGCAAGCCGCTGTTACTGCGGATACTCTTTGGGTACAAACAAGGCGATTCATGTAGCCCCTGCTATTGCCAGGATAAAAACGATGGCTATGCCCCGCGATGTCCCCGACACCAAGGATAACTCCGGCATGCTGTATCCAGCCATTCGGATAGTATAGTTTAGCTCCAACGCAGCCTATATTGGGTTGCACAGCTTGCGAAACAAGCGCCTCGATCCAGTGTGGACTGATTACCTCAATATCATTATTGAGCAGGATCAATATTTCCGAAGTCGATTGGCGAGCACCAAAATTATTTATTGCTGAGTAGTTAAAAGGATAGGGAAACTTGAGTACCCTGACTTGGGGGAGCGACTCAATTTTATTAAAAAACTCGAGCGTTTCTTGCTCCTGACTTTCGTTATCCAGAATAGTAATGACAAAATTGCTGTAGCTGGATTTGTCGAGAATTGAACGAACGCAGGGTTCTAAAATTTCAAGTTTGTCACGTGTAGGTATGAGTATGTCTACACTTGGCTCATCATCGGTGGATGGCTGGTTATCACTTATCTTTTTTTCTGGTGGCCGGAAACGATAGGTCAGTGGCTCATAGCCTCTATGGAAACACATTGCGTGAATATTTTTTACGGGCGAAGATGGCTCATCAATAATTGCTTCACCAAGAATATTCCCGACTGAGGCAAGAGATGGAGAAAAATATGTCAAATCCAGTTTTTTTAGATGCTTGGAAGCAAATACCACAGCTCTTCCTGTGTAGTTAGATTCAAAAAAATATTCTGGATTCCAGGCAGGTTTAAATTCGGGCCGATCACGTTTCTTGCCTATTAATCGATCCTCATCGGTATAGAGGATTTCGGCGTCCGATGTTTGAAGGGTCGAGGTAATTATTTCAGGCGTGTTTGGGGCAAGTTGATCATCCGTCGTTATAAACAGGAAGTATTCACTTAAACCGCTGGCATCACCCTGAATTGTTTTTTTAAGTTCTTCCAGTTCGTGTTGTGAATTCGATGTCAGGTCAAATATCTCCCCGCTAGTTTTTAATGACACCAAGCTCAAATAGGAGGATGGACTTTCTCCAGGATAAATAACCAGATTGAATTTTTTGCCAATGTTTTCTTTTGTAAAAACCCGGGATGACTTTGGCTCGTTCTCTTGAATCCAGTTCTGGTAATTGGTTATTCCCTGCTGGGTATTGAATGTCTGGTTGTATGCCCGCCAGATAAGGTTACGGTTTTTGGGTAAGGCTCTTTTGTAGTGCTGCAACCTTTTCCAGATTATCCAGGCATTGATAACAAGGGGGAATTTAACGAGTGAAACAAATTCAAGCTCAAAAGGATCTTCAATTCGCAATGTCCTGATTGAAATACTTTCAGTATCCTTCCAAAGACGAATAATTCTGCTTCTTACAGCTCCGGGCCTAAGTGTAATCTTATTTTTTCGAATTGCGCCATTAAAGCTTTTCGCCGCTATTTCACATTCAAGATAGACTTGTGGCTTTTTAAGCTTGATTCGAATCTCTACCAGACCATTGTGTTTTATGTCTTGAGTGCCTAATAGATGGGCAAACTCTACTGCGGAAACGATTTTGATCGGCATGCTAGTCTTTTCATACAAGGCTAAGGGCTTAGTCCTGATGCTCGCGAATAGATCGCTGAACCATTTTGACTATGCCAAACAAGGCAAGATAAATCAGGGTCATGGTTGCCCACCAGTATGAGCGCTCTGGTAATTCAGGCTTTTCAGGAAGCGCGGGGGGAGAGGGTATAAGCAGGTGTTTCAGCTTCTTTGTGGACTGACTTCTTGATATTTCATAAGAACTAACTGCTGCTTCATAAACAACCCTAGCTAGCTCCACCCTGGAGAGAAGTTCGTTGTATTCGATTTGCAATCTGGTCAATGCCTCATCTGAACCACTGGCACCAATGATCCGTGATTTTTGCTGCTCAATTTGTGTTTCCAGTGCAGATATCTTGGCGTTGAGCGATCTGGCTTGAGGTGAGTCAGGGCTAAGAAAAGTCAGGGTCTCATTAAGTTGAATCCTCGCCTCAGCTAAAGAAGCCTCCATGCCATTTATGACGGAAAGAATGGATTCACCCTCGCTTTGAGGAATAGTCACGTCTTCACGGCTTTGATATCTGGCCAGCTCCATTTGAGCTTCTTTCAATAAATTTAAGCTTCGTGCAATTTCCTCCTCCGCAAATGCCATTTCTGTGCGAGCAACATCCTGATTGAGCCGATTAATGACTCTTTCGCCTTCTTTGATTAGAAAGAGATTAAGCTCTAGGGCAAATTCTGGTTTGTATCCCTCTGTAGTAATGGTAAGCAGCCTTGTTTGCTGATTGACCTGCACATGTACGCGACTTTGATAGAAGCTATGAAAATCTTCTAAAGGAGCATCTGGGCTCATACCAAAAACAAAGTCAGATGTGTCGCTGTAGTGCTCTTTTACTTTCAACTCCTTGTCTGCAGTGTTGAGTAACTCTGAAGAATGCAAATATGCTTCCAAAATTTGCAGATCGGTGTTGCTCTGACCAGAGGTTATTCCTAGGGAGGTAAAAACATCATTGGATGCTGAAGGAACATTGGAATCGTAAACACTTAGGTAGGATGTGCTCACATAGCGATCGGGCGCCAGTAGGTATAGATAGATGGCGGTCAGGAGAGAAGGAATCGCCGCCACGCCTATAAAAATTTTTCCAGCATCGGTTTTGAGCCATTCTGCCGCTAAATGAAATAGTCGCGTAGTGCGTTGCGTTATATCTTCCATCATTCTGTGTCTTCAATCTTGATCTTTTTCTTGTAGTACTCAAGGCCTTTATCAACATCCTCGAACATGGTTACTTTAGCCTTGTGAAGGACAATCATCTGGTCGCATTCCTTGATCAGGTCATTGACGTTGTGTGACACCATAATATAGCTGGCCTTGTTTCTCTTTTCTTTCAATGCCTGTTTGCTTTTCTGTCGGAACTGGGCATCGCCAACGGCCGTTAGCTCGTCAATCAGGAAAATATCGAAATCAAACGCCATGCTCATGGCAAAGGTCAGCTTCGATTTCATACCGCTTGAATAGGTCCTAACCGGTAACTCAAAAAAGTCTTGAATATCAGAAAAGTCTTTTATAAATTCTAGTTTGTTGTTTATTTCATTGCGTGTTTCGCAATAAATTCGGCAAACAAATTCTGCATTCTGACGTCCTGTTAATCTGGGTTGGACCCCCCCAGAAAGTCCAAGGGGCCAGGAAACAGTCCCGTTTATCTTTATGCTTCCCCTATTTGGCTGATCACTACCACTGAGTAGATTGATCAAGGTCGATTTTCCTGAGCCGTTTAACCCCAATACCCCGACATTACACATATCCGGAATTTTCAGATTTAAATCCTTAAATACATACTTTCTACCCAATGCTGTGGGGTAATATTTATAGAGATTCTGTATTTCAATCATCTTAGTAACAGCAGTCTGGAGCGGTTCATGGAAAAGTAGGTCAACCCGATAAACAGGTTGGCGACAGTGCAGAGCGCTAGATAGCTGATTGACGTTCCTGCCGCAATATAACCATCAAAGGTATGCGCCCTAATTTGCTCTATAGCGTGTAGCAGGGGGTTCCAGAGCATGTATTTATGTAGGTGCTGTGGTAAAGATTGCATCGGGATAAGAATGCCTGACATGAAATATAGCAAGCGAAGAGGCATTTGGATAATAAGGGTCGAGGCATCTTCCCACCTGGCTCCCAGCACAGCACAAAACAATCCTGACCCAATGCTGAAAAGGCAAAGCAAAATAAAAATCAAAACCACTTCGAGTGGAAGGTGAGGTATACCATCAATATTAAAAAACCAGGCGCCCACCCACATGAGGATAAGGGCTATCAGAACGTAGACAAAAAGCTCCACATAAGTCATCACGACAATAACATCCAGCGGTTTGACCTGACGATAGCTAAAAAGCTGTTGATTCTGGCGCATTGCCCTGAGAGCTTTATTGACTGTGTGTTGGAAAATAAAGTAGGGCAGAATGCCTGCAGCGAAAAACGCAACAAAGGGTATTCCCTGATAATCACCACGCTCGCGAATAAACTTGAAAATAATTGTCAGGGTGGCTATATGCACCAAGGGTTCTGTGATTACCCAGAGTGGACCAAGAAAGTGATCGCCTATCTTTGTGTCCAAAGAACGGTGAAACAGGGCTTTCCAGACTGCCCACTGAACTTGCCAAGAAGATCGTTTAGTCAGGGGCATAACTTTTATATTGAGAGAACTACACCGGCAGAAAGTGCCAGCTGATAGATGATCTCAATAATGTCTTTATTATACTGTAAGCGTTTGGTATCAATCGCTGGCATGACAAGGATTTCGTCGCCCGAATTTACATATTCAGATCCTGAGCGTTTTAGCCCGCGACCCTCAAGCTGAGAAATAGAGCCGTTGGGTCGACGTATGATTACCCTTGAATCGTCAGCTCTCTGGGTAAACCCTCCTGCCTGGGCAATGTAATCCATGGCATTGCTATTCTGATTAAAAACGGTGGCATTTGGGAAAAGTACTTCGCCGTTGACAGAAACCAGATTGCTACTTGCGGGAATGACTATGCGATCCCCGTTTTCCAAAACTACGTCTCTGGCAGTCCCGCTTTCCCCTAAAATCACCTGACCTCTGGGTTGCACCTGACGGGCTCTTTGAACGAATTGGGAAACAAGCTCGGCTTCGCTAGCTCTTAGTTGGGCTTCCTGAACAGTATCATTTCGAGCGGAAAGCACTTGAGTTTCAAGCCCTCTTAAGGATTCCTCTAGAGCGCGTTTTTGCTGCTGCGCAAGTGATCGACGAAAGAGCTGGATTGAAGTCAGGTTAGACAGCTCACTTGGTCTAAGCAGGGGTATTAAATCACCTAGTCTCGATCCGTAGGGTAAAACATATTGGGCTTGCCCCAAATGTTCGCCTTCCACAATGATGCCAATGGTCGACTGGCTTTTGTCAGCGACAAGTGAGGCACTATCTCCAGATAGAAGCTCTATATTGGATTCCAAAGCTGATGCGATTTCCAAGTATTCAACTTCTGATCTCAAGCCAGTATTGCGCTCAATACTGATATGCGTTGCCAAAGGCAAAGGATCGACAATTTTAAGCGCAGCGGCAAGAGAAATAGATTTTGAAGAAAATTCAATTTGATAGGGGTTTTCTACCAGTCCACTAAATTTCACCACATTTTGGCGCGAGCCCACCAGCAGGATGTCTCCCTCGTGCAGTTGTACATTCCTAATGTTGCCGTGTAGCAAAAAGTCGTAGAGGTTAAAGACTTCAACTGTTTGGCCATTACGTTTCAGTTGAATGTCGAGATAGCTGCCTCGACGCGGGTCGATGCCCCCGGCTCTGTCGATATAGCTGAGAATGGAGTCAGAGGATAGTCCGGGATACAGTCCGGGCCGTAAGACGTTGCCAGTAACAAACACTTTTACAGGCTGTGCTTCTACCAGTGACGCATAAATATAAACATTGTCGGTGTAGACACGGGATACGGATTTTTCTATGACGTCATTGAGTTCGCTGTTAGGCGTTCCCTGTACGCGAACTGGGCCAACCTGAGGTATAAAGATATTCCCCTGAGGGTCGACTTGTTGCTCACCCTCAAACTCCACTGCACCCCAGACCTGCAAATAAAGCATGTCTCCCACATTAATTTGATAGTTGGGGTTAAAGCCCGAGAAAGATTGCTGGGCGAAAGTGCCAGTAAAAAGATTGCTGCCAAATACTCGATACCTTGTATCCACAGACGCTTCAAATTGTCCTGGGCCGGTAGATTGGGACAGATTTCCTGACTCCTCCGCGTTCGGTGCCTGAGAGATTGAAAAGCTGGAATAGCCAAAAAGAACCGAGCAAAACAGAAGTTGGAAAATAATGCCTTTATACAAAGACTTAAAGGTCATCCTTAAAAAACCATTTAACATTAAGGCCGCATACATTATAGGTTGGGCGAAAGCTTATCAAGCGATTAAATTACCATTTTGTGCGCTGCTATATACTTGATTAAATTACTAGGGATTAGGCTATAATGCGTAGCAATGCAATTTGTGATATTCCATTAGCTTATGAAACTGACAACCAAAGGTCGTTACGCCGTCACAGCATTGCTGGACGTTGCCATACATTCTGGTCAGGGACCGATAAGTCTGTCTGATATAAGTAAGCGTCAAAGTATATCGCTTTCCTATCTGGAGCAGCTGTTTTCCAAGCTGCGTCAGCAATGTCTGGTTGAGAGTATACGTGGCCCTGGTGGCGGTTATTGCCTGGCGCGGGATGCATCAGAAATTTATGTGTCTGAAATAGTGGATGCAGTAAACGAATCCGTTGATGCGACCAGCTGTGGAGGGCAAGGCGATTGCCAGAAAGGCGAGATGTGCCTCACGCATCATCTCTGGGAAGACCTAAGTGACCAGATTCATGATTTCTTGAGTGGAATCAGCCTTGACTGCCTCATTACCCGGCGAGAGATAAGTCAAATTAGTAAGCGCCAGGATATGGTTGAAGATCGCCGTTTAGAGCTTACCTAAAACATTAGTTGCAGATCAGGTATACCATTGAGTACCGCCATAGCTTTAAGTGGCATAGAGGCTCAAGAAAACTATGAAAACGCCTATATATTTGGATTATGCGGCAACCACACCGGTTGACCCCAGGGTCGCGGAAAAGATGGTTGAGTGCCTGACCAGTGAAGGTAACTTCGGTAACCCGGCATCCAGATCCCATGTGTTTGGCTGGGAGGCTGAAGAAGCCTTAGAAAATGCTCGTTGCCAGGTGGCAGCTCTGATCGGTGCGGATCCGCGAGAGATCGTCTGGACATCGGGCGCAACCGAGGCAGATAACCTCGCAATCAAGGGTGTTGCGTATTTTAACCAGCGCAAGGGAAAACACATTATCACCTCCAGAATCGAGCACAAGGCGGTACTGGATAGTTGTTGCTGGCTCGAACACGAGGACTATGAAGTAACTTATCTTGACCCAAATGAATTCGGCATTGTTAGTCCGGAGAAAGTTGCCGAGGCTATTCGTGAAGATACGACCCTGGTTTCCCTAATGCATGTAAATAATGAGATTGGCACCCTCAATGATATTGGCGCAATTGGCGCTATTTGTCGTGAGCGAAAAGTTGTGTTTCATGTTGATGCGGCCCAAAGCGCTGGCAAGGTAGCTATTGATGTAGAGGCCATGAAAGTCGACCTGATGTCGCTCTCGGCTCATAAGATTTACGGTCCCAAAGGTGTGGGCGCGCTCTATGTCAGGCGTAAACCGCGTGTGCAACTGGAAGCCCAGATGCATGGCGGCGGCCATGAGCGCGGTATGCGCTCCGGAACTTTGCCCACACACCAGATTGTGGGTATGGGGGAGTCCTTCCGCTTGGCCGGTGAGATAATGCAAACTGATAATGAGAGAGTGGCCGACCTGAGAAAGCAATTGCTGGAGGGGCTAAATGAGGTTGAAGCAATCCGGCTGAATGGGCATCCAGACCAAAATTATCCGGGCATCGTCAACATAAGCTTTGCCTTCGTTGAGGGCGAGTCTCTCCTGATGGCGCTGAAAGATATGGCAGTGTCTTCTGGGTCTGCCTGTGCTTCCGCCAGTCTGGAGCCATCTTATGTATTGCGTGCATTAGGGCTGGATGACGACCTTGCGCACAGCTCCATTCGCTTTAGCATAGGTCGTTATACGACCGCAGAGGAGATTGATTATGTCGTTGAGCAGACCAAAACAGCGGTGAGCCGGCTGCGTGAAATGTCACCTCTCTGGAACAGGTTCAAGGAAGGGCTCGATTTGCCCAGTACATGCGGGCATCAGACTAAATTACAAAATGCATAGGTATTTAGCATAATGCGGTAGCGCATTTCGAATCATAGCAACCATTTACAGCCATCCCAAAAGGCTTTTGAGCTCCTTGCAATACTTGACAAAATTAGTCAGGTAATGGACAATTTCGTCCATGTGCCTGGGCTGAATTGCATGAATTTACTGGCCTTTTTGAACAATCTATATTTCCAGGAACAACAGTGTCCAACGAACAGATAGCCGAATTAGTAGAGAAAGATTACGCCGCAGGATTCGTCACGGATATCGAATCCATTACGTTGCCTCCTGGGCTAAACGAAGATGTTGTCACGCATATCTCAAGGGTAAAAAAAGAACCCCAATGGATGCTCGATTGGCGGCTTAGAGCATATCGTGCATGGCTGGAGATGGATGAGCCGGAGTGGGCTCACGTCCAATATCCAAAGATCGATTTCCAAGCGATATCCTACTATTCCTCACCCAAGAGCATGGAAGATCGCCCTAAAAGCCTGGATGAAGTTGATCCTGAGCTGATTGAGACCTATAACAAGTTGGGCATTCCGCTGCATGAGCAAGAGGCTCTGGCAGGTGTTGCGGTTGATGTCGTATTTGACTCTGTTTCTGTGGCGACGACTTTTCGTAAAAAGCTGTCTGAGGCAGGCATTATATTTTGCTCTATTTCTGAAGCGGTTCACGAACACCCCGAGTTGGTAAAGAAGTATTTGGGTAGCGTTGTTCCACAAAAAGATAATTATTATGCAGCGCTGAACAGTGCTGTGTTTAGCGATGGTTCCTTCGTCTATATCCCCAAAGGGGTTCGCTGTCCGATGGAGTTGTCGACCTATTTCCGTATTAATGAGCAGAATACGGGGCAGTTCGAGCGCACTTTAATTATTGCAGACGAAGGTAGTCAGGTTAGCTACCTCGAAGGCTGTACCGCGCCTATGCGCGATGAAAATCAGCTTCATGCTGCGGTAGTTGAATTAGTTGCTTTGGATGACGCTTCGATTAAATACTCGACCGTCCAGAACTGGTATCCGGGAGACTCTAAAGGGAAGGGTGGTATATATAACTTTGTAACCAAACGAGGCATCGCACACACCAATTCCCATATTTCATGGACACAGGTTGAGACCGGCTCAGCGGTTACCTGGAAGTATCCCAGCTGTATTTTGAAAGGAGATAATAGCGTGGGCGAGTTTTACTCCGTTGCGCTGACCAACAATTTCCAGCAGGCGGATACGGGGACCAAGATGATTCACTTGGGCAAAAACACCAAGTCGACCATTATTTCCAAAGGTATTTCGGCGGGCAAAAGTTCCAATGCATACCGAGGTCTGGTGCGAATCAATTCTGGAGCCGAAGGCGCACGTAACTATACCCAGTGCGATTCGCTGCTCATTGGTGACCGGTGCTCTGCACATACCTATCCTTATATCGAGAGCAAGAATGCGTCTGCCGTAATAGAGCACGAAGCAACCACATCCAAGGTGAGCGACGACCAACTTTATTTGTGCCAGCAGCGGGGTATAGAGACCGAAAAGGCGGTATCTATGATCGTTAATGGTTTCTGTCGCGAAGTATTTAAAGAGCTGCCCATGGAGTTCGCTGTCGAAGCAGGAAAACTGCTCGAAGTGAGTCTTGAGGGTTCAGTTGGTTAGAGGCCGTTCACACTAATTGCATCACATCTGCTGGATGTCATTTTTTTTCTCCAGCGAGCGCAAAAGTTTAATTTAGTGACTTTTTAGCCACAACAGATGTAATGCAAATATTATGAACAGGCCCTGATAATGAAATTATCTGGAGAAAATATGCTGTCTATTAACGACCTGCACGCAACAATCAATGGTAAAGAGATACTCAAAGGTCTGTCGCTAGACGTTAAACCTGGCGAGGTCCACGCCATAATGGGTCCCAATGGTGCAGGTAAAAGTACGCTGGGTCACGTTATGGCTGGGCGCGAAGGCTATGATGTGACCAGCGGAACGGTTGAAATGCTAGGCAAAAACCTGCTGGAACTAGAGACGGAAGAGCGTGCTCATCTGGGACTGTTCCTCTCATTTCAGTACCCTATTGAAATTCCTGGTGTGAGTAATATGGAATTTCTCAAAGCCTCTGTGGACTCTATTCGCGAGGGGCGAGGTGAAGAGGCAATGGACTCTGTCAGCTTCATGAAGAAAGCACGTGAAGTAAGCAAGATGGTTAACCTCAATCCGGATTTCCTTAAGCGTGGCGTTAACGAAGGCTTTTCTGGCGGCGAAAAGAAACGCAACGAACTGTTACAGATGATTCTGCTGGAACCAAAGTTGGCCATCCTTGACGAGACTGATTCGGGGCTCGATATTGATGCTTTGCAGGTCATCGCCGATGGTGTCAATCAGATGCGTTCTGCTGAGCGTTCCTTTGTTCTGATTACTCACTATCAGCGGCTGCTTGACTACATTGAGCCGGATTTTGTCCACGTTCTCGCCGATGGTCGTATCGCCAAATCAGGCGATAAAACACTAGCGCTGGAACTCGAAGCCAAGGGTTATCATTGGCTTAAGAGTGGGCCAGACACTGGCGGTCAGGCTGCTTAAATGTCTCAGCCGGTTAGTGAATTCATTTTGCAAGCTTCACAGCTCTATGCTGCCCAGCAGAATTGGCTGCAGCCTGTTCGCGAGCGCGGTTTGGAGCAGTGGCGGGTCTCAAAATTTCCCAATCGAAAAACCGAAAACTGGAAATATACATCTCTCAGGATGCTGGAGCAGGGTGGCTATCTTACCGAAACTGCCGTTAACGAAGAGTCTTCTGATCTTTCCAGTTATTTTGATATTGCTGGAATTGATGGTCCAAGAGTCGTTTTTCTCGATGGTGTTTTTTCACCGGAGCAATCCAGCCTCGATTTGCCAAAAGGAGTTTGTTTAACGACCTTCTCTGAAGCGGATAAAGCCCAGCGTGAACAGATTCTCGATTATTTGGGCAAATCAGTCGCTTATGAATCGAGCCCTTTTGCCTATTTGAATGACAGTTGGCTGACCGATGGTCTCTTCATCTGCGTTGCCGCCAATCAACGTCTTGAAACCCCCATTCATGTTGTTTATCTGACCCGTTCGCAGGATCGTAGCTTCAGTGTTAATCAACGCCTTTTGGCCGTTCTGGAAACTGGTGCAGAAGCATCTTTGATCGAGCACTTCTGCAGTACCGATTCGCCCCAAAACAGTTTTACCAACTCAGTGACAGAGTTTGTTGTTCAGGCAAACGCCAAATTGACGCACTATCGACTGCATCTCGAACAGGAACAGGCGCTGCATATTGGTGGCATACATGCCAGCTTGCAGCGTGATGCACAGTTGAATAGTTTTCAGATCGCTACTGGGGGCATACTAAAACGTCTGGATGTCGATATTTCGCTGGTCGGTGAAGGAGCGCATTGCGAATTGAGCGGTGTCTATCTACCGCGAGGTAAACAACTTGTGGATTTTCATACTGCAATGCGTCATATGGTTCCCAACTGCACCAGTAACGAGATATATCGTGGCATCGTTGCCGATCAGTCGCGCGCCGTGTTTAACGGGTTGATCTATATTCACCCGCAGGCGCAGAAGACGTCAGCCCAGTTGAGCAACAAGAACTTGTTGACCAGCGATCAGGCTGAAGTGGATACCAAGCCCGAATTACAGATTTATGCCAATGACGTACAGTGCGCTCACGGTGCAACCGTTGCACAGATCGACGAGCAACTACTTTATTATCTCTGTTCACGTGGCATTCAGCGGAAAGAGGCGGAAGTGCTGCTCAGTTTTGGGTTTATTAACGAGCTGCTAAATTGCCTGGACGATCAATCCGTTCAAGCGTATCTGAGACCAATTCTGGCGAAGATGTTTGCCAAGGATCCTGAACTGGCGAGGCACCTTGTATGACGTCGATCGCTTCATTGGAAACCTCGGGCTTTGATGTCGAATCAGTTCGAAGGGATTTCCCCATTTTGGGCCAACAGGTGAATGGGCGACCACTGGCCTATTTGGACAATGGCGCAACCACCCAGAAACCGCTTAGTGTGATCAACGCGGTTGATTATTTCTATCGCAACGACAACGCCAATGTTCACCGGGCGGCTCATGTATTGAGTGATCGAGCCACACAGGCATTTGAACAGGCTCGTGCCAAAGTCGCACAATTTATTAACAGCCCGGAAGCTGAACAGGTTGTCTGGACGCGTGGAACTACCGAAGCCATCAATCTGGTTGCGGCCACTTGGGGAGTCTCCAATATTAAGGACGGTGACCGTATTCTGGTTAGCGTGATGGAGCATCACTCCAATATTGTTCCCTGGCAGTTACTTGCAGAAAAAGTCAATGCAGAAGTAATACCTGTTCCAGTTTCACCGAAAGGCGAGCTGGAAATGGATGCGCTGACCGAATTGCTCGATGATCGCGTAAAGATGGTTGCCATTGGTCATGTGTCCAATGCACTGGGAACGGTGAATCCTGTTAAGGAAATCGTCCAGCTTGCTCATGCTGCTGGAGCAAAAGTTCTGCTTGATGGCGCGCAAGGGCCATCGCATCTGACTATCGACGTACAAGAGTTGGATTGCGATTTCTACGCATTCTCGGGACATAAAATGTTTGGCCCAACAGGCATTGGTGTGCTTTGGGGCAAACAGGCGCTGTTGGAAGCTATGCCGCCATATCAGGGCGGTGGTGAAATGATTGAACGCGTCAGTTTCAAAGGTACAACGTTTAATAGTATTCCTTTTCGATTCGAGGCAGGCACACCTAATATCGCGGGTGCTGTTGGTCTTGGCGCGGCAGTTGACTATTTGTCACAGCTGGATCGAGAAGCCGCCTTTGCTCATGAGCATCAGGTTCTCAACTACGCTTTTGAGCGTGCCAGCGGCATTGATGGCTTGAAAAGAGTTGGGATGGCTCAACATCAAGTAGGCATATTTAGTTTTTTGATTGATGGCGTGCATCCCTCAGATTTGGGTATGTTGCTGGATAAACAGGGCATCGCGGTTCGTACTGGTCACCACTGTACCCAGCCACTGATGGAGTTTTTCAACGTTCCCGGGACGGTGCGTGCCTCCTTTGCTTTTTACAACTCAATAGATGAGGTCGACCGGCTTTTTGAAGGCTTGGAAAAGGCCTGCGAGCTTTTGAGGTAGGAGACGATTATGAGTGTGGAAACATTTAATCTCGACCAGATGATTCAAGTTAGCGAGTCGGCGGCAAAGCATTTCCAAAAGCAGCTGGCTGAGCAAGGCGGATGTGGTGTTCGTTTCAGCATTAAAAGTAGCGGATGTAGTGGTCTGGCTTATGTTATCGATTGCGTCGATGCCCCCGTCGAAAGTGATATCGAAATCGAGCTGTCCAATGGCGTTCACGTTTTTGTTGATGCTGAAGCCGTTGCTGCTTTGCGTGGTATGGAGATAGATTTCGTCAAAGAAGGCTTGAATGAAAGCCTCAAACTTAACAATCCCAATGTGAAGGCCGCCTGTGGTTGTGGCGAAAGCTTTAGTATTTAAATCTGGAAATCGCTGTTGACCGCTTATGACTGAAAATCGAATGGTTGCCACACTGCAGGATACTCCGGCGCGGCTGGTTCCAACGGGCGATCCTGTGACAATTCCTGCCCATGCGTTTGTCCGCATCACTCAGTCGCTTGGAGGAAACTATACCGTTGTCCATGAAGGGAAAATGCTGCGGGTTGATGGTACGGATGCTGACGCTCTGGGTTTGGAAAAAACAGTTCTTAAATTTCCTGAACCGAAAGATGGCAATATCGACAAAGATCAGGTTTGGCATGCGCTGAGGACGATTTATGACCCGGAAATACCCGTTGATTTGGTAAATCTGGGGCTGATTTACTCGGTGGCAGTCAATCAGGAATCAAAGCAAGTGGATATTCAGATGACGTTGACCGCGCCAGGTTGTGGTATGGGTCAGGTACTGGTCAGCGATATTGAATATCGTGTTGGTCAAGTCCCAAATGTCGAGTCAGTTGAGGTTGAGTTGGTCTTTGATCCACCCTGGGATCGAAGCATGATGTCCGAAGAGGCGCAGCTTGAAACGGGAATGTTTTTCTAAGGGCGAAACCCATGACAGAAGTAAACCGCTCAGGTTCTATGCAGCACCCTTTTGGGGTTTCCATTACGTCAGACGATATCGTCGAAACGCTCAGTTTTTTTGATGACTGGGAAGAGCGATATCGTTATCTCATCGATCTGGGTAAAGAACTGCCGGAGATGCCTGTAGAGAAACAGACAGACGAGCATTTGATCCGGGGTTGTCAAAGCAAGGTCTGGCTGCACTATCAGTCTGATGACAATAAATTCTGGTTTGAGGCAGATAGTGATGCATTTATTGTTAAAGGGCTGTTAGCGCTTGTGCTTGCAGCTTATAGCGGCAAGTCTTCGGAAGAAATTCTGGGTTTTGATATTGACGCCTATTTCGATAGCCTGGACTTGATGAGTCACCTTACCCCTACGCGGGGAAATGGGCTGCGAGCGATGGTTGCCCGAATTCGCGAGATTGCGACAACTCGTTGAATGGACTCTAGCTTCGCACTACTTGAAGGCTGTTTTTCGGAAAAATTAATCCACCTGTCGATGTTGTGTTCTCAGCATCGCCTGAAGTGAAAAGCTTTTATCAATGACGCCACTTTTCCATGGGCCGCGGATAGCGAGCTTTCTTGTTTGTATGGTAGGGCGCGAGTACAATGCGCGACTTGATTTTACCCTCCCGAATTTACCCTAAGTTATTGTTAATTGGAGAACTTTAAATGGCTGTAGAGCTAACCCTCAGCATTATCAAACCCGACGCCGTTGCCAAGAATGTAACCGGCGAAATTAACTCCCGTTTTGAAAAAGCCGGCCTTAAGATTGTCGCACAGCGCATGATCCATATGGACGACGAAAAAGCGGGTGGTTTTTATGCCGAGCATAAAGAGCGTCCATTCTATCCAGCACTCGTCGAGTTCATGACTTCTGGCCCAGTTGTGGTGCAGGTACTACAAGGTGAAAATGCAGTCCTGAAAAATCGTGAACTTATGGGAGCAACTAACCCTAAAGAAGCGGATGCAGGAACTATTCGAGCTGACTTTGCCGAAACAATTGATGCCAACGCGGTGCACGGATCAGATTCACCAACATCAGCGGCGAGAGAAGTAGCTTATTTCTTCAACGAAAATGAAATTTTCGCCAGCTAATTAGCGATAGGCCCGATTTAGACCATTTGCCTTATGCCGCAGACTGACCTCATTGATAAAAGCAAGCAACCAGTAAATCTGCTGGGACTTTCGCCTGCACAAATGGAGGCATTTTTTGAATCGCTGGGTGAAAAAAAGTTTCGTGCTACCCAGGTAATTAAGTGGATTCATCAACACGGTGTTGAGGATATTGAGCAAATGACCAATATCAGCAAACCGTTGCGAGAAAAGCTGGCGGACCTTGCCGAAATCAGGGCGCCGGAGGTCATCGCTGACCACCTTTCCCAAGACGGCACCCGCAAGTGGCTCATTCGTGTTGATGGTGGTAGCGCGGTGGAAACCGTATTTATCCCGGAAGGGGAGCGAGGCACTCTTTGCGTATCATCGCAGGTTGGCTGCTCATTGGATTGCAGTTTTTGCAGTACGGGCAAGCAGGGGTTTAATCGTGATTTGACGTCTGCCGAAATCATTGGGCAAGTCTGGATAGCGGCCAAGGCATTTGATTCCCTCGCGCCTACCTCCCCACGCAAAGTCACTAATGTCGTGATGATGGGCATGGGGGAACCTTTGCTTAACTTCGATAACAGTGTGGCTGCTATGCAGCTCATGTTGCATGACAACGCCTATGGCTTATCCAAGCGCCGTGTAACCCTGAGCACGTCCGGTGTGGTTCCCGAACTGGACAGGCTGGCTGATTTTGTCGATGTTTCCCTGGCCATATCCCTGCATGCGCCAAATGACGAGTTGCGAAATCAACTGGTGCCAATTAATCGTAAATACCCCATTAAGGAATTTCTGCGAAGTGCCAATGAATACATAGCGAAAATGCCGGATACCCATCGTAAAGTCACGGTGGAATACACCATGATGCGCAATGTAAACGATCGCCCCGAGCATGCAGAGCAGCTCGCGGAAGTTCTGAAAGACACTCCGTGCAAGATTAATTTGATCCCTTTCAACCCTTTCCCTAACAGTGGATATGAAAGGGTGAGCAATACATCACTTCAAAAATTTCGCGATATTCTCTATGGTAAGGGTTATATAGTGACGGTAAGAACCACGCGAGGTGATGACATTGACGCGGCTTGCGGTCAGCTGGCCGGTGCAGTTAATGATCTTACTCGCCGTAGCGCGCGTTATAAGGAGCAAGCACAAAAGGCCCATGTAGATACCAGTATCCCCATGGCAGCAGTGGATATTTAAACTTCTTGTAAACATAGCAAGAAATAGAGAAAGCGATATGCAGCTTGGAAAATTCGTAAAGTTCGGGAAGTTGACGCTAATGGCCAGCCTGTTATTACTGCAGGCCTGTATTTCTGGTTCTGGCCTTACAGTTAGGGGGGATCCTGAGCGTGCGTTAGATAATTATGTTGAGCTCGGACTTAATTATCTCGCGGATGGCAATCGTGACCAGGCTCGACTTAACCTGCTTCGTGCGCTTGAAATAGACAGTGATTCCACCATTGCAAACAACGCAATTGCCTTGCTGTATCAAATTGATGGTGAATTTGACCTGGCTGAGACCCATTTCCGAAAGGCGCTACGTGAAGATCGGAATTTTTCTCAGGGAAGGAATAACTACGCCCGATTTCTTTATATGCAGGGGCGATTTCGCGAAGCGCGCGACCAATACGAGCTTGCCAGCAACGATGTTAATTATCGACTCCGACCAGAATCATTCATCGGCCTGGCAATGACCGAAAAAGTGTTGGGAAATACAGATGAAGCGGAAGCTGCACTTCTTCGGGCGTTAACGCTTTCTCCCCGCTCTGGTTCCGCCGCATTGGAACTAACCCAGTTAAAATATGATCAGAGTGACTATGTAACAGCCAAAAGTTATCTTGATCGCTTTGAGGCCACCAGCCCTTCAAGCCCTCGAAGCCTGGAGCTGGGTATGCAGCTGGCAGATCAATTCGGCGATAACGAAGCATATGAAACCTATACAATGGCGCTAAAGAATATGTTCCCTAATTCCAGAGAGGCAAGGGAACTTCAGCTGCGGGAACAACAGGAAGCAAACTGATGTATCCAGATCCAGAAAATGAAATGGATGACAACGTGGAAAGTCAGGAAATCCAAGCCGAGACTGAATCAGAGATTCAGGCTGAGAAGTCAGCGAGCGCAAATATATCTGCAGTGCCCGAATATGTTACGCCCGGAAAATATTTGTTAACTGAGAGAGAGAAGGCTGGTCTCAACCGCGCGCGCGTTGGTCAAGCGTTGGGTTTGACTGAGACAGCAGTAAAAAACCTGGAAACCAATGGTTTTGAATTATTTCCCGGTAGTGTCTATGTGCGAGGCTACCTAAAAAACTACGCTAAATTGCTTGGCACGGAAGAAGACGAGCTGATTGCTATCTATGACCGCTATTGTGCAGACCATCAATTAGACAATGGTAGAAGCACTGCTGACCTTACTTCGATGCCTGCAAGCCAGGGCGACACAAAAAAAATCATTTTCTGGGTAGGTAGTTTACTGGCTATCGGTATTATCGCCTTTGTCGCTTTCAGCGCGTTGACTTAAAATAGCGGACAAAAAAGATGTTTGCTGAATCGCCTATCAAACGACGAGTGTCGCGTCAGATAATGGTCGGTAATGTGCCTGTGGGTGGTGATGCGCCAATTTCTGTACAGAGCATGACCAATACGGAAACCACCGATGTTTCGGCTACAGCAAATCAGGTGCGGGCGCTGACCCGGGCCGGGGCGGATATTGTTCGAGTTTCCGTGCCAACCATGGAAGCCGCTGTCGCATTTGGTGAAATTCGTAAAGAAGTCGAAGTTCCCCTTGTTGCTGACATCCATTTCGATTATCGAATAGCGCTGGCAGTTGCCGATCAGGGCGCTGACTGCCTGCGCATTAATCCCGGAAATATTGGCCGAGAAGAAAAAGTACGGGCAGTAGTTGATAAAGCGCGCGAAAACTCTCTTCCAATTCGAATAGGCGTGAATGCCGGCTCCCTGGAAAAAGACCTGCAAACCAAGTATGGCGAGCCTACGCCTGCTGCTTTGGTGGAATCAGCGATGCGTCATATAGAAATTCTCGATCGCCTCGGTTTTGCCGATTACAAATTAAGCCTAAAAGCGTCAGATGTTTTCATGACTGTTGAGGCTTATCGAATTATTGCCAAGCAGATTGAGCAGCCATTACATCTGGGAATTACAGAAGCCGGTGGTCTGCGAGGTGGCACCGTAAAATCCAGTATTGGTTTAGGCATGTTATTGATGGACGGTATAGGCGATACCTTGAGAGTTTCCTTGGCGGCTGATCCTGTGGAAGAAGTAAAAGTGGGCTGGGATATGCTCAAAAGCCTCAAGTTGCGATCTAAAGGTGTTAACTTCATTGCTTGTCCAAGCTGCTCCAGACAGAACTTTGATGTCATTAAAACCATGAACGAGCTGGAAATGCGTCTCGAAGATATTGATACGCCAGTCGATGTAGCGGTTATTGGTTGCTATGTAAATGGCCCGGGGGAGTCCAAGGAAGTCGAGATTGGCGTGACCGGATCTTCGCCCCAAAGTTTGATTTACATTGATGGCAAGCCGCATCACAAGGTTGATTCCAGTAAGGTGCTGGATGAAATGGAATCCCTTATACGTGCCCGGGCAGCCCAAAAAGCCAAACAAAAACAAGAGCTTGATGAGAAGTTAATTGCATCAAGCGGCCATTAAATGATTCAAGACTGAACCTGTGTCCAAAATTCAATCCATTCGCGGCATGAATGATTTAGTGCCGCCGCAGTCGGCTCGTTGGCAAATAGTGGAAGCCATCGTCGCCGATGTTCTCTGTCAGTACGCTTTTCAGGAAGTACGTTTCCCCATTTTGGAAAAAACTGAATTATTTCAGCGAACCATCGGTGAAGTAACAGATATCGTTGAGAAGGAGATGTACAGCTTTGAGGATCGCAATGGCGATAACCTTACGTTGCGCCCTGAGGGCACCGCTGGATGCGTTCGCGCATGCATTCAAAACGGATTGCTGGATCGCTCCCAGCGCCTTTGGTACACCGGGCCCATGTTTCGCCATGAGCGCCCTCAGAAAGGTCGTTTGAGACAGTTCCACCAATTTGGTGTTGAAGTGTTCGGTATAGAAGGCCCTGATGTTGATGCAGAGTTGATAGCCGTGACAGCGAGGATTTGGGCTGAACTGGGTGTGGCAGATGCGGTCACCCTGGAGCTCAATTCCCTTGGAACCGCAGAATCCCGTTTAGCCCACCGGGAAGCACTGGTGGAATACCTGAAAAAGGTTCGTGATCAGCTGGATGAAGACAGTTTGCGACGACTTGAGACCAACCCTCTTAGGATTCTGGACTCCAAGAATCCCGAAATTCAAAAGCTTATAGCAGATGCTCCAAGCCTAATGGAGTTCATGGATAAGGATTCGAAGGAACACTTTGAGCAACTTAAATCTCATCTTGATAATCTCGGCATAGCTTATCGCGTAAATACCAATCTCGTTCGAGGATTGGATTATTACAGCCGAACGGTTTTTGAGTGGGTAACAGATAGGCTCGGAGCGCAGGGAACGGTTTGCGGTGGTGGTCGTTATGACGGACTTGTCGAACAGCTTGGCGGGCGAGCAACACCTGCGCTTGGTTTTGGCATGGGCATAGAGCGCCTGATCTTATTGGTGGAAGAAGTGAATCCAGGATTGTTTCCAGAAGAATCAGAAGCCGATATATATGTCATTTATGACGAAATTGCTGCGTCGGAAGCTCTGCGTCTGGCTGAACAGGTTCGGGACGAAATACCTTATCTTCGTGTCCAATACCACTGTGGTGGTGGCAGTTTTAAAAGCCAGTTCAAGAAAGCTGATAAAAGCGGTGCCAACGTTGCCCTCATTTTAGGCGGCAATGAAATGCAATCGGGCGAAGTAACAATGAAGTATTTAAGAGATGATCGCGAGCAGGAGACTTTGTCTCTAGAAGACTTATGTGAAAGGTTGCGTTCTGATTAGGTCGCAAGCATCATAGCGACCTTTTTCATGGCCTGAGATTTTGTCTCAGGCCGAATTTATTTATTTTGCAGGGTTTTTCAGCCCGTCAAAGGTTAGCCTTTGGAGATAATTTTGTGAGTGATATTCGTTCAGAAGAACAAGAACAACTTGAAGCAATAAAATATTGGTTTAAGCAGAATGCTTTTGCCATTTTGGGCGCATTGCTCGTGGCTAGCGGTATATTTTACGGGCCGGATTTATACAAGTCGTACAAAAACAGCAAAATTTGGCCTGTTTCAGATATGTACACTGAGTTAAATGCGGCTTTATCCCAAGCTTTTGTAGCCCCCGAAATTACCGAGCAACAGATGTCAGTAGTGAGGGAACTAACTGACTCCCTGGTACAGAACTATCCGGATACCCATTACGCTTTTCTTGCCAGCCTGGCGGATGCGGGGTTAAACGTGCAGCAAGGCAATTACTCGATCGCCAAAGAGCGACTGGAGTGGGCAGTGCAACAAGCCGAAGCAGTTGCAGATTTGCAATTAGCCAACTATCGCCTCGCTTTGGTTGAAGCCCAGCTGGGCGAGACAGATGCAGCACTGGATCGATTGTCTGGCGCCAACCCCCAATTTGCGCCACTTTACGCTGCAGCCAGAGGTGATATTTACGCCACCCTTGGACAGCGTGATCAAGCGATAAGTGCTTATGAAGAGGCTCTTGTAGGAATGGCTGGGGAAAACTCAGTCCAAAGCAATACGGTTCAGCTTAAATTAAACGGTTTGCGCACTGGCGCCGGTGCGATCACGCAAGAATAAACTTTTACATAAATTAATGGTCCCAAGAGTCGACATTTCCCTTCGTATAAAAAAGAAGCAAGCACAGGATCCCAAGATGAGCTATTTGAAACACCTCCTTCTGCTGCCAACATTGTTGGTGCTTGCCTCTTGTAGCTTTTTTGGCTCAGGCGATCTGGATCTTACAGAGCCGGTTGATCTGGAGAATTTTGACGAGCAGATCAGAATTAATCGCGTCTGGCGCCATGATATTGGCAAAGGCCCAGGCGATATTCATCCAGTTGTATATCCTGCAATCGATGGCAATCAACTGTTTGTTGGAGATCATGCGGGACAAGTTACCGCAATAGACCTAACCACAGGTAGGCGCCTTTGGCGCGCAGAAATTGATGATGTAGAGATCACAGGAGCCACCGGGGCAGGCGGAGACATCGTCGTCGTTGGTACCAATGAAGGTGAAGTGATTGCACTCAGTCAAGCAGATGGCAGTGAGCTATGGCGTACCAAGGTATCCAGCGAAGTACTCACTGCACCAGCGACCAACGGCAACTTTGTGGTAGTTGTCAGTGTTGATGGGAAAGTGCGCGGTCTTAGTGCCACTGACGGATCCGAGATGTGGCTGGCTGACTCAATATTGCCGCTTCTTTCGGTAAGAGGTAATGCGCCTCCACTAATAGTTAGCAGTTTGCCTGGCCCAAATTTTGCCGGGTTGCCAGTGGTTTTTATTGCCCAGGACAGTGGCAAGGTTGCTGCTTACAGTTTGCGTGACGGCATTCAAATATGGGAAGCCAGGGTCGCGGTGCCCGAAGGTCAAACAGACCTGGAGCGAATGGTGGATATTGATGGCATTCCTCTTTATCACAGCGGCAGCCTTTACGCCGTGTCATACCAGGGCGGATTAATGGCCATAAATCCCCTAAATGGACAACCTGTATGGTTCCAGGATGCATCCAGTAATGTTGGCCCCAGTGCTTTTGCCGGAAGTTTGGTTATTACCCAGGATGACGGCACAGTGAAAGCATTTAATGCGTCTGCCGGCTCGGAGTTCTGGTCTACTGATGAATACGCCTACAGGGGATTAAATCAGTCTGTAACGACCAGTAACTATGTTGTATTTGCAGATTTTGAGGGTTATCTACATTTCTTGAGCCGCCGTACCGGGCAGACTGTCGGGCGTATCAAGGTAGATGGATCAGGTGTTCGATCACCGACTATGCTTTATAACGATCACTTCATTGTCCTGGATAATTCTGGTGACATATCAGCGTATAGTGTGACCGAGCTCGACTAAACGCCCGAATAAAAAAACTATGATTCCTGTTATCGCACTTGTCGGCCGTCCAAACGTCGGCAAGTCTACCCTGTTTAATCGCCTTACCCGAACCAGAGAAGCCCTGGTAGCTAACTTTGCCGGTCTCACTCGTGATCGCAAGTATGGCGAAGCCATTTTGGCGGAAACCCGTTGTATCGTTATTGATACTGGCGGGATTACAGGTTTTGAAGAAGGCATCGAAGAAGCCATGGCCGAGCAGTCGTTAAAAGCGATAGACGAAGCAGATGCGGTGGTTTTCCTGGTAGATGCCCGTGAAGGGCTGACTGCGGATGATGAACGCCTGGCTACCGAATTGCGCAAAAAGAAAGAGAAAGTCTTCTTGGTCGCCAACAAGGTTGATGGTGTTGATGCCAACATGATTATTGGAGAATTCTATAGCCTTGGTTTAGGTGAGGTATATCAGATTAGTGCCAGTCATGGACGCGGCGTTAAACAACTGGAAGTGGATATAGCCCAAAGCTTTCCCGAAGCATTGCCCAGCGAGGAGCCAGAACCGGATGGTATCCGTATCGCTGTCATTGGTAGGCCTAATGTGGGCAAATCCACTCTGGTAAACCGATTGCTGGGTGAAGATCGAGTGGTTGTTTACGATCAGCCAGGCACTACCCGAGACAGTGTGTATATCGATTACGAGCGTAACGGTGAGGAATACACCTTGATAGACACCGCAGGTGTCCGGCGCAGGAAAAACGTCAAGCTTGCGGTCGAAAAATTCTCAATAGTGAAAACACTCAAGGCAATTGATGATGCCAACGTCGTGATTTTACTTATGGATGCCCAGGAGGGTGTTGTCGATCAGGATCTGCACTTAATGGGGCAGGTTATTCAATCAGGGCGCGCACTGGTTGTTGCCTTGAACAAGTGGGATGGCATGGACCCAGATGACCGTGGCTGGGTTAAAAGTGAATTGGATCGCCGTCTGCGCTTTATCGATTTTGCGGATATTCATTTTATTTCGGCGCTACACGGTACGGGTGTGGGGCATCTGTATGATTCCATCCACAAAGCCTATGAAAGTGCGACACATGTTATGTCGACGTCGCGCCTTACCCGAATTTTGGAAGATGCGATTTCCGAACATCCATTGCCTTTGGTGCGAGGCCGAAGGATTAAGCTTCGCTATGCGCATACTGGTGGTCATAACCCACCGATTATCGTTATTCATGGCAATCAGGTGAAAGATATACCTGGGCACTACGTCCGCTATCTCGAAAAGAAATTTCGTGATGTCCTAGGGCTTCACGGCACACCGGTAAAACTGGAGTTTCGTGCTGGTGAAAATCCGTTTGAAGGCAGAAAGAACAAGCTTACCCAGCGTCAAGTCAGTAAAAAGCGACGCTTGATGAAACACGTCAAGAAAAAGAAATAACGTCCAAGACCAGTATGGTGTTTGGGCCCTGCCACTGTTTGTGGCAGGATTAACGACTGTTTTTCAGGGAAACCCTCATGGAAATGAACGAACTTGCCAGTCTGATTGCGCTTACCCTTGGGGTAGGCTGGGCCAGTGGAATTAACCTATATGCGGCGGTTTTGGCCTTGGGCCTGGCTGGTGCAACAGGCTATGCCGATCTTCCCGATCAACTTGAAATTATTCAAGATCCCATGGTCATTATGGCTGCGGGTATTATGTATTTTGCCCAGTTTACTGCCGACAAAATTCCTGGTGTAGATACCGGGTGGGATGCCCTGCATACGTTTATTCGACTTCCGGCTGGAGCACTACTGGCTTCTGGTATGGTTGGCGATCAGGGTGCCGCGCTGCAACTGGCTGCGGGGCTAGTAGGCGGTAGCCTTGCTGCGGCTAGCCATGCCACCAAATCGGGAACGCGGGTGTTAATCAATACCAGCCCGGAACCTTTTAGTAATTGGGCGGCTTCTTTCACAGAAGATATAGCCGTATTTTCAGGTGTTTGGCTAATGCTTAATCATCCCTGGATTTATATAGGCTTATTGGTAAATTTCCTTTTATTGCTTATCTGGCTTCTACCCAAAATGTGGCGTGCAATCCGCTATCTCTTTGATCGATTGGCGGCATTCTTTGGCGGTGAAAAGCCGACGCCGCTGTCACCTGATGAAGCACATATTATTTCCCTGCCACACCGACCTGAACCCTGATTTATGACAGAAGGGCAGGAGAAGGATTATCAGCGGGCACGGTTGTCTGCGATGAACATGCTGGCTAGACGTGAGCAATCACGTAAAGAGCTGGAAAACAAACTCGGTACCCGTTTTGAAGCTGATGTAATTAACCGGGTTTTAGATGACCTGAAAAGTGAAGGTCTGCAGTCAGATCAACGTTTTCTGGAGAGCTTTGTCTCCTCCCGAATTAATCGTGGACAAGGGCCGTTAAAAATCTCCTATGAATTGCGTAACAAGGGCATTGCTATGGAAGCTATTGCAGATCAGTTAGAGCCATACGCTGAAAATTGGTTGGAGATAGCCAAAGATGTTCTTGAGCGCAAATTTGGAGAAGAACCTCCCGCCGATTATAAAGAGCGGCAAAAGCGGCAACGCTTTATTGCCAGTCGTGGTTTCCCCAACGATGTCTGCTATAAACTTTTTGACTAAATCTTAAGTTCGAATTCATCGGCGTCTTGCCATACCGGGAATTTGGTTTTGAATTCGTGCAATGCTTCCGCATCTAATTGTTCTGTTTGAACAAATGGGATGCCGGGTTGATCGTCAATTAGCAGATTGCCTTTAAAATCCACCAGCATGGAATCACCTCCATACTCAACACCATTGCCATCCGTTCCAATACGGTTGACGCCGGCGACATATGCTTGATTTTCGACAGCTCGTGCCTGCAAAAGAAGACGCCATGGATTTCGTCTTGCCGCTGGCCAATTCGCCACACAAAGAAGAAGATCGTAGTCATTTTGATTTCGGCAAAAAACCGGAAAACGCAAGTCGTA
>Ga0181601_10000863_pt1 | contig 25367 bp, 15 predicted proteins | sample 041ome_8_FD_133020 | JGI IMG/M metagenome (GOLD analysis project Ga0181601, IMG submission 133020) | Coastal salt marsh microbial communities from the Groves Creek Marsh, Skidaway Island, Georgia - 041407BS metaG (megahit assembly) | ecosystem: Environmental > Aquatic > Marine > Intertidal zone... | reverse complement strand
CACCGCGGCTTCGGCTTCGGCTTTCGCCCGCTCGCGCCTCTCCGCGGCTTCGGCCAACTCGACGGGCACGTACTCGCCCGGGTTCAATTTCCCGTCCGGTCGCGTCGTCGGATCCACGGGCACCGCCACCATGGCTTCATCATCCCCATCCTCTATCACCGGATCGTACGCGTGCAACGCCCGCCTCCACTTCTTCACGATACCATCGAACGCGCGCTTGGACATCGCCGCGTGTATATCCGGCGTTCGAACGTCGCTCGCGCGTCTCTCGCTCTTCTTCACCAACTCTAAATACCTCGCGTACCCCAGCGTGTTCTTCCCGTAATCGATCTGTCTTTGTCTCTGTTTCAATTTATGCGGATCCGTCTCCCGCATCGCCCCTCGCATCGCCCCGGCGCCGGCTCCGCTTCCCGCGCGTTCCGCGGACAAGTCGAACACGTCCCGCTGTTCGTCCTCCGCCGTCGCCACCTCTCCCTCTTCCCTCTCCCCCCGCACCGCCGCCCGCGCGTTCGACGCTCGCGTCTTATCCTTACGCGTCGACGCCAACGCGTTTCGCACCTTTTCCGTCGGCGTGTCACGGCGGTGTACTCCGCCCCGGTCCGTCGTTCGCCGTTTCCTCACCCCGCCTCGCGAGCGGTGTTCGTCCTTCTTCGCCGACGACCGCTCGCGACGCGCCGAGGTTCGCGCGCGTCGATCGTCGATGGAATCCGCGGATGCGCGCGTCGTCGTCGTCGTCGTCATGGCGCGAGCGGTGGGTTGTGGCGCGCGCACCGACGGACGATGAATGAGTGAATGAATGCGTTTTTGAAAAAGGCAAAACTGGACGACGACGACAGCTGCGGATAGGGGGAAAATCGCAAACTCCTTAAGTTCTTACAATGACAGATCCTACGCTAGGTTGACCGAGAAGTTTTCACCGAATGATTTAGAAGCTGACGAAAGCAGCCTTGAACACGTTGTTGTTGGCCGGGTCGGCCAAGTGGGAGGCCAAGTTGGCGATCGGACCGACGCCGGTGTGGTCGTATTGCACCATGATGCCCGCGAACGCGACCATCGCGAGACGGCCGTTGGCGATCTCCTTCGCCTTGAGCTTGGCGAGTTCGTCACCGCCCTTCTTGGAGTATCCGAACGGATCGAAGATGCCGCCCGGGTAGCCAACAACACCATCCGGAAGCTTGTTGTTCGGGAACGCCGGGTCTTGGTTGGCCGAGCCCGGGTTCTTGATGTCTTGCCAGCGGCGCACTTCCGCCCAGTTCATCATCAACATTTGCACCCAGAAGAGAGTGGTGGCATCGGTGAAGTAACCATCGTACAACGGGGCGTCGTGCCAGTTCGGCAAGTCAGACATACCCATGGAGGTCAACAATTCCGGGACGGCGGCGCCGGCGACGCCGAGCATGGCCCAGCGCGCGTGTTGGAGTTCCGCTTGGACGTACCACTCGAGGTCCTTCGGGTCCTTGCCTGCGCGAGACACGAGCGCGTGAGAAGCGCATCATCAAGGTTAGTCGTGCGTTCGGTCCATCAACATACGCGATGCGATGCGCGGCGGGCGCGTCGTCTTCGTCCGTCGAGCGGGACGAGAGCAAATCCCTCAACTCAACGAGTACACTGTTTACCCATACAAAGATCCCGCGTATAACTCACGACTCGATCGCCCACAACCGCAACGATCGATCACCCATCGCACCATCGGCGTCTTCGTCGTCTTCGTCTTCGTCGTCGCACGTACCGAGATCGAGCGGGTCGAAACCGTAATCACCCGGAAGCGTCCCCTTGAGGTGCGCCGGAGCCGCGGTACCCGGCATCCAGAGCGGGCGCGCGCCCGCCTCGGCGCGAGTCACGACCGCACCGCGAGAGACGGTGGATCGAGTCTTCGTCGTCGCGCGAAGGCTGGGAAAACAAACAAACGAACGAACGAACGCGCGTCGGGTCAGTCACGCCGCCGTGTGTCGCGCTTCACGCGTCGATTAAATAAAATTATTCGCACGCATCGACGCGTCGCGTTGGACGCGTCGACGCGTCGCCCGTCGCCCGTCGGAACGATTTCGGGCGGATTGGATTTGGCGGGGAGATATCGCGACGCCGGGAGATACGGTTTCCCCTCGGACGTCTCGATCCGCCCGCTCGCGACGCGAACGCTCGGTCGTCGCATCGCATCGCGCGTACCTGACGATGGATCGGGTGGAGAATTGAGTCGCCATCTTTATCGAAGTGCGTGCGGTTACGACGTGTGCCGTTGTGCCGACGCGTCGTCGTAGGGGACGACCGGGACGCGATGCGACTCCCAGCCCATCGGCATCGCGTGCGTCCCCGTCGTCCGCTCGCGTCCCTTGAAAAATCACCAAACCACGTACTGAGCGGTACAAAAACCCAATTCAAACGCACAGTACCACATTAGAACGTTTCACACAGACACGTTTAAACACCACATAAACGCGAGTCGTGTATTCATAATCAAATCAAAGATCTCCCGTGATTAATATCAAAAGGGACACACACACACGCACACACGACTGCGACTGCGACTGCGATGTCCAGTCGTATGTACAAGTAGTATTGCATGTACCATTTTGTTTATTAGGGTTTACACTTTTACATTTATGAATCGATACCGTCTATTAAATCGATCAATCAATGCGAGATCAGACCCACTAAGTATTAATAATTGACTGCGGCGGGTGGATGGATGGATTTGCCGTGTATTTTCACACTGTTTACACATACATAAATAAAGCATCCGTCAGTGACGAGCACACAACAGAGAGACGTTTGGGACGACGACGCGACAGAGGACGACGACGCGTACCGACGACGATGCGGACGTCGATGACGGTCGGCGGTGCCGGCGCGACGACGGAACGAGAGCTCGGTGAACTCAAGGTGCGCCTTCGACCGCGACGACGATCGATGGGATCGGTCGCACGACGACGATATCGCGCGACCGTGCGAAAAGATGATGATGAGAACGATGCGACCGTTCGAACGCGAACGGACGAATTCAACGGACTGACGAACGGATTGATGTGCTCGTGACGCCGCGTTTAGGGGTTCTCGCGCGCGCTGTTGGGAAAACTGGACGACGCGCGAACGAACGGACGGTTCGGTGAGGCGGAGATCGCGCTGTTGAGGGAGAAACTGTCCGTCGTGGTGACGGCGTACGCGTCGGAGCGGGCCAAGCGCGAGCTCGATTTTGAAAAGCTCGCGAGCGCGGCGCAGGTGGAGCTCTCTGAGCGTGAATACGCGCTGAGCGCGGCGAAATTGGAACTGGTCGAGGCGAGGTCGTTGGTGAAGATATTGGAGGCGAGGGAAGAGTCGACGAGGGACGATTTGGACGAGGCGTTGACGGGGAATGAGATTCTTCGAGCGCGGCTGAGCGAGGAGCACGAGTGCGCCGAGGCGCTGCGACGCGAAGCTGGGAAGCTGAGAGAAGCGCTCAAAGAGGCGGGCGAAGCGCTGGCGATCGCGGCGGAGGAGGAAGAGCGAAGATCGAGCGAACCGAAGAGGGACTCTGCGGTGGATATCGCAAAGGAAGCGACGGCGAACGCTCGCATTGCTCGACTGGAGGAAAAATTGGACGAGGCGCGCGAGGAAAACAAGAGACTTCGAGCGAAACTCGACGCGATTGAAGGAGAGAAATCAGAGCTGCATCGAGCCGTGGCTGAACGCGATGGTGCGCAGACGTTCCTTAAGACTCAGTTGGCGGATTGGAACCAGAGGCTTTACGCGCGCGCGACTGGTGCCGCGGATGTTTCGTTGGAGAGCGAATCCACCCAGGGCGCGTCCACGAGCGACTCATCCGAGTTGCGCGCGCGACTCGACGCGGTTGAGATTGAGCTCGGAGCGAAAACGGGCGCGGTTCGGGCGCTCGAGCGACGCGTCAAGGAACAAGACAAGTCCCTCTCTCGAGCTCGGGCGGAGATTGAAAGAATGCGCGAACAACTCGCGGCGCGAGAGGATGAAGTGTTTGAGCGACAGTTGGCCTCTGGAGCGACTCGCAAGGCGGAGCGATCTAAATACGTCGAAGACGCGGAGCACGCCGCGGCGGAAGTCATGGAGACCCTTCGCGCGACGAGAGAAAAGCACGCCAAGGAGAAGCGCGGTCGCGATGCTCGCGCGGCTCGACGAGGTGGCTCTGGCGCTCGCGCCGCGCCGGGGGTGGGCAGAGAACGCCGAGAGAAACGCGGCGTCGCCGCAGCGCCGCCGCGCTCCGTTGCCATCGACGCGAGCGCGCCGTACCAACCACCAGTCGCTGGCGATGACGACGAAGACGACGAAGACGACAAGGCTGACAGCGACAGCGAATACGACGAAATCGAGGTGCCGATTAAGAGAAGACGCGCCCCGGCGCCAAAGAGCGCCAAGAAGCCTCAAGCGGTGCCAGCCAAGGAGAACGAGAACGCCGAGTCTGTTCCCGCGAACGACGGTCCTCGCTTGCCCTTAGGAATGATCCAAATGCCCAAGCTCGGCGCCAAGAAGGATAAGAACGCCGATGACGGAGCACAAAAGAAGCGCCGCTTGAACCGACAGTCCGCCATTCCAGAGGCGCTGCCGAACCTCCTCTTCGGTGTCGGTGACGTCGCGCCGGCGCAATGAGGCGATTTTCAACCTTTAAAAGAATAGCGCAGTACCACTCGCGATCGTGTCGGTGAATGAAAGCATCCATCCACGCGGTCGCACATTGTTCAATACGAGATAAACGACAGCAACAGAGACGTGTGCGGTTGGCACGGCGTCGCGCTCGTCCCACGTCCAAACGCGTGAAATACGAAATCCTAATCCGACTACGCCTAACAATTACAACAACACACGCACTCTAAGGGCCCACCGCGCGCTCGCGCGTCGCGCCCTCGCTCACGCCTCGCGCTTCGCCGCCGCGACGCGTCTGCGCCGCTCCACTTCAAACGACCCATTCTTCCGCCGTCTCGACAGCGCCACCAGCCTCCCCACGAGCCCGAAGACGACGAACGCGCTCAGAAAACACACACCGATGAGTGCCTCGCGCGCGCGCGCGCTTCCGGTCTCGTCGCGCCATTTCCACTCGTCGAACATCTTTCTAGATGTCGCGCGCACGCAGTGACGTCGTCCTCAGAACTGGACTCTCACTTTCAACTCGACTCCCAGCTCGACGCGACACCATGCGCGCCGCGCTCGCGTCGGTCGATGGACCCGCTGTCTGTCCATCATCGTCGCGTCGTCGATCGCGTCTCGCAGACCACCGATTCGTCGCGACGCGGTCTCGACAAGACGATTACGAAGACGTTTCGCTTCACGATGACGACACTTTTCGGGTGACGTCCGCGGCGCGCGCGTCGTCCACGGTGGTGCGCGTTTCGCGTCGAACTGCGTTTGGAGGCGGGTCTTTCGCGTTCTTCGCCGGGTTGCACGCGTCAGTGGCGGCGGCGGCGGCGGTTGCGGTGGACAAGGTGACGGTGGATGAGTTTAACGCGTTGGAGCGCGAGGCCAAGGCGGCGTACATGCGAAGAGACTTGGACGTCGCGGTCGAACGCCTGACGACCATCATCGATCTCGAACCGACCGAGCCGGTGTGGCTTGAACGGCGCGCACAAGTGCTCGTGGATTTGAAGCGGTTTAAAGAGGCGATTGCGGATTACGACGCCGCAGAGGGGATGTATTCGAGCGAGTATCGCTCTCTCGGAATGTTGTCGAATCGAGCGTTGGCTTACGAAGGGCTCGCGGATTGGAAGAACGCGGTGAAAGATTACTCCGAGGCGATAAAATACTCGGAAATGATTGGTGCGGTGCCACCGTACGTGTTGAACTCGCGCGGGAACTGTTATAATTCGTTGGGGGAATACGAAAAGGCGCTGGATGATTATCTTCGGGCAGCGACGATTTTTCAGTCGAGTCGTAATCTCAGCGGCGCGATTTACGCGTCGTCCAACGCCGCGTTGATGAAGGCTGAACTTGGGAGGATCGACGAGGCGATAGAGGATATGGAGCGCGTGGCGCGGCGCGCAGCGGGGAGCGTTGATATGCGCGCGGCGCTCGCAGCGATGTACTACAGCCGAGGCGAGCAGCAGAGAGCCGAGGACGCTTGGAATTGGTCGTGCACGCAAATCAACAGCGGCCAGCTCGTCGAGGGTGGGCCCGTGCTCGATGGATGCGAACTCTATCGAGATTACGATTGGCTCTTGCGGATACGTCGTTGGCCACCGTCGATGGTGGACAAGTTTAGAAAATTTATCGAGCTCGCGTAGTCGTCTGAGCTTGCTTTACCTTTTAGCTATTAATAGTGATTACATAGTACATGTGGACTCCACGCGCTACCAGCGGTGACACTCCCCATCTAATTCAGATACCACAGCGTAGAGCCATCAACCAAGCCCAACGTGTCGACGTTCGCCTCGAGATCGCCCGACTCGCCCGATCCCTTGCGCCTCTTCGCCACGCACACGATGGCTGGAATTCCCCGAGGAGCCTTCGAAAAGTGAACAATCGGTACCTTTAAATTATCATCGAGCTGTGAGTTTGAGTAGAAGCGCCCAGTTTTCCTAGGATCGATATCGATCATCGCCACGACTCTCTTACGAGCCGATGGCGAGAGCTCATTCATAAAGTTTTTTGCGTCTCTCCCCGCACCCCAAACGAGGAACTGTTTCCATTCGGGCTGCGAAAGGATTCTTTCCTCAAACGCTTGGGTTCGCACTTGGAGCAATCGTCGCCGGCTACACCGAGCGGACGCGCTTTGCGGGCTCCATCGATAGAGAAGTATCGGATTGTTCGGATAATCCCCAGCGCGCAACAGAGATGGAAGATCGTGTTCGCAGTTTTGCGAATAGTAGAGCTGAAGGAATTTCTGAAAGAAAATCAAATCTTCGGCTTCACCCGAGCCAGGAGGCGCTTCGACGAAATGCCCGACGGCGTTGGCGAGGCTTCGCTGCATGCACCACGTCGGCAAGAGCAAGGTGCACTCGCGAAACTGTTCGAGGTGAAGCTCTTTTTGCGTCATCATGTTTGCCCAAGCCTCGTAGTGCTCAGTCGAACCGCTCGGGTAGCGCTTCCAGCATCCACCGATGATTGCCGTCGGGTTGTTCATCGCTAAAGGGACTTGCATCTCTATCCTTTGAGGCATCATCACGTCGTCCGAGTCGAGGAATACCAAAACCTGTCCGCGACTTTGCTCGATGCATCTGTTTCTACAGAAGCCGATTCCCCGATTCGGCGCGTCAGCCGACACAAAGTTAACGCTCTCCGACCATCTACTTCCATTCACGATCACAGTCAAGCCAACGCGTTCGAGGTGGCTCGTCCAACGTCTCAGAATTGCGCTCGATCCATCCGTGCTTCCGTCGTCGAATATGCTCACCTCTATCGGTCCTCGGTAGGTTTGTGCGCACACTGAACTCAGCGTTTCGTTTAGCCATCGAGCGGCGTTGTGCACGGGGAGAATCACGCTCACGCTCGGCAACGTCGAGTCAATCTGAGGACGACATTGCTGTTCCTCCGGTTTGGTTGTCGGCATGAATGATAGCGTTCGCTCAACCTTTGGGTCGACTGAGTCGACCTCTCGAAGAATCGGTATCCCGTTAGCCTCGAACGATTCTTGCGTGACGCGCGCCATACCGTTGGCCAAGATGCGAACGTTTTCAGACAAGTTGCTCGTACCGCTGTGAATCATCCAAGGATGCAGCAGCGCCACGGTACCCGCCTTGCCCACCACTTGCTCGATTACGCCGTCAATATCACCCGGCCGTTCCATCGCGCGCTCGTCCATTTGATACGATAGAGGTAGACGTCCGCGACTGGAAAGTTCCCCGACGAGGTCAATCGCCCACGTGTTGAGATCGCGATGCACCATTCCGCCCTGCCTTCTCAAGTGAGACGCGACCCAGCGGTGCGAACCCTTGATGAACGCCGTGCCGCCCCCACCCGCGGCGCAATCCGTGAGCAACACCAACATGATGACTCCTTGAAACGGATGCCCCTCTGGAGATCGCGTAGCGTCCGTGCTGAACCCGGCGCCGATGTCCAAGTGCCAACCGCGGTTGAGCATTCGGCGCCTATTCACCGGATGCCAAGACGTCGACGCGTCCGCGCTGCTCCGGACCGGCGTTTCCTCCTTGACTAAATTGGCCGAATGCTCATCCAAAAGCATCAACGCTCGCGCTCGCACGTGCTTCTTCGTGCATCCCGGTCGCATCGGCTGCATCACTCGCAGCATGTGGTTCCACTTTTCCCCGTGTTCGAGCACCTCGGCGAGTAACTTTGCATCCTGTTCCGGCGCCCACGCCGGCTCATAGTGCATCTCACACTGCTTCGCCGTCCACGTCACATCCCCAGTGCTAATCATCTTCGCTATCGTCTCCCAATCGTTCCCACTTTCCCTCAACTCTCTCACGTTGGCGCTATCGCTCTCCGTCCACTGACTCGGCGCCGGCGCGCAATACCCGCTATCAACGCTCACCTTTCGTCTCTTCTCGCTCTGTCTCGCCCTTTGCAACTGCGCCCGAACAAGTTTTTGTTCCTTCGTCATCACGCCATCATCTCCATCGTTTTCTGGAAACGTTACCGGGCAATACCAATGTCTCGGTTCGCACGCGCCGTCGCGCACTTTATTCAGCTCCACTTCCCAGCACCCGTCGCCCAAAATTTCATTCAACGCTCGCCGCACGTGCTCGCATCGCCGCAACGCGTCCCAATCCGCCCCTTCCGCGGGCGCGATGACTTCAACGACGCGTCTCGCCGTGCCTTTCGGCCACGTCGAGGGGTCTTCGACGCGCATCGTCGACGGTGTTCCGCTCTCGGGTCGCACGCACGGGTTCGCGAGTTCACGCCCGACGTGCGCCGCGAGCGCGTCGACGACGTCGCGGGCGACGGCGGCGTCGAGTACGACGATGCCATCGCGAAGGAACGCGTCGCGGAGCGGCGTCGCGGGCGCGTCGGCCCGTGTCATGACGCGTGACGCGGACGCGGACGTGTGGCGTCGACCGCTCATTTTGGGTTTACCATCGCTCTGAAACGCACTTTTTGGTGAACTGTAATGTTTTACAAATCGAATCGCAATGGTAAGGCTGCTAAACTCGTTCCATCGCGATGACGGTAGAAAGAATCGTACATTATCATATCGGTCGGATCACACGGCGGCGGCGGTAGCGGTGGCGGCGGACGCGGACGCGGACGCGGCTTTGGCGTCGGCTATTTTCGCCAACCGCGACGCGAGCGGGGCGTCCATGAAGAGCTGGGTGATATGACAGACGATACACGGGATCGCGATGAGACCGGTGGAACCGAACACGTCTTCTGGAAGGTAGGATATGATGGTCATCGCCACTGGGAGGGTTTTTTGGCTGGACATCATGACGGTGGCGACGCGTTCTGGGCCGGAAAAGCCGAGGAGCGCCGTCGCGCCGTAATTGAAGACGAGCATGACAACGTGTAAGACGATGGCGGCCAAGATCACGGCGAAGATTGTTCCGATGTTGGTGTTGATCAAATCCGTCGCGCTCTTGCTGATTGACATCCAGACAATGGTGATGAGACAGGAATTATTCACGAGCGTGAGCTCCGCCTTGTACTTGTTCGCCGCGCCCGCGATCGCCGGCGACATTTCCCGCGCCAATTTCCCACACACGATCGGCACCAAGATTGTAAACAATAATTTCACCAATAATTTCACCGCTTGCGTCGCCATCCCGCTCGATGCGGCGCTTCCCGTATCCAAATCCCCCGGTCCGCTCGACACGATGGCGTTGAAGTAAAACGGCACCGTAAACACGCCCAACAGGTTCGTACACACCGTCAGCATGAGCGCCAACGCGACGTTACCCTTGGCGTTCCGCACCAGCGTCACACCACTCGTCAGCGTCGTCGGCACGCACGAAAACAACGCCAAACCATACCTAAACTCGACCGGTTTATAAGGCACGTACACGTGGATAAACCCGAGCAACGGCGTCAAGCCGAGAATCGCCACGAGCCCGTACGCCAGCCCGCCCCGCCCCGTCGTCAGCGCTTGCGCGATCTCCTCCGTCTTGAGCGTCGCGCCGGATATGATGAAGATGATCACGACGCACGTCGTCTGAATGACGGACCAGGAACCAACCTTGACGTCACCGAGGGTGCGCCCGGCGACTGGGGCGCTCAAGCCGAGGAGCAACGCGAGACAGAAACCGAGGACGAGAAAGTTTGCGAGGGCGAACGCGCGCGCGCGGGACGCGAGCGTCGGCGGTTGTTTCGTCTCCGTCGACATGACGCGGCGGACGCGGACGCGAGCGACGGCGGCGCGTTGTGCGGCACGATTTCGCTTTTTTGCACCTTTTCCATTCGTCTGACTATTTACTTATACACGTTACTAATGGTTGGCTAGAGCGCGGCGCCTCGATGCGGCTTGACGTTCTCCATGCGCTCGCGTGGGTCCCTTCCGCTCGGACCTTGGGTCGTGAGCCCGGTGATGGGCTCTCGGTGGGCGCTGAATCGGCTTGGGTGGCGCGCGGTCGGGTGGACGTCATCCGGGATGCGACCGGCGCGGCGGACGTCGAAACGCTTGTCGTAGTCTTCGTAATCGAGGTCGGTGTAGTAATACCCGTCATCGTCCTCCGTCATGCACGAAATGACAGTCATGATGGCCATGGATAGGCACGCAACGAGGACGACGACGGTGAGGACGAGGTAGAGGATGCTGGTGACGGGGCCCAAGTGCCCGTGCGGGGCCCAGTCGATGAAGTCATCCACGCTCGGATCGTAGTCCGGATCGCTGTACGTCAAATTGCTCAATTTGAGCGGTGCGACGGATTCAATCAGCAAACCGCACGTTGCGTTGAGCTCTGCGCCTTCCATTGAGATTCTCGCGTAGCCGTTCTCACCCCACTGGCGTCCCCACGAGTTTTTGATGACTACGTAATCCAAGCCCGATGCTTCGTCACGGCCGAAGCCGACGGCGACCACCGCATGGTTGATGAGGTTTGGAGAGTTTTGCCAGTCGGGTTGACAGTCATCGTAGGTGAGGATACCGCCCGAGTAAAACCTAAACTGTGGGCTCAGCGCATTCACAGCAACCGATACGGGTTGCATGTAAATGGCTGATTTTAGCGCGTCCCACGTGTTTTCGAGAATGATGTAATCGTCGATGGACGCCGCGTGTTTGCGAGCCGTGTTCGCACGACACGGACCAACCATGCTCGTCTCCAACGTGTACGGATGTACGGGATAGTCATCTGCGGAAGGTACACCGCCCTTCATGACAGCGTATTGGTACCCAGTCACCATGTTTCCGCCGACGCAGTCTTGATCGATTGGATCACACTCTAGCAACATTTGTGGCGAAAGCGTAACCTTTTCCTTGGTCCAAATGTAATGCACACCCTCTATTGCCGCCGCTGTCGTGAACGCCCAGCAGCCACCACACGCACCCTGCTCCCAAACCTGACTCAATCCGCCAATTTCTCTCCAATCCCAGTTGGACGGAACGTTTCTCTTGTCGTACACGGCGCCGTTTTCGTCGCGTTCGTTCGACCAAATATCCTCATTCCGCGAGATAAACTGTTCATGCATCTGCATCCACGCGTCGTGTTTCATTCTACTTCGTTCCCGTTCTCCATCAGGCGTCGGTATGAGTCTCCCCATCCATCGCTCAAACTCATCATCCGTTCTATCGCTCCAAAGCGTCGGCTTGTACTCGGCGCCGCGCAGCGAACCGCGACTACGACGCCCGCCCTCGCTTCCGAGATCCGCCGAGTCATACATCGCATCGATCGCCTCCATATGTTTCATGAAAATCTGTTTCCTCCGTTCGCTCTCTCTGCACGGGTACGACGCGTCGTCGCCGCAGTATTCCTTCGCCTTGCCCTCGCGGTGGACGAACGCCTCGAACGCTTCATCCGTCGCGAGCTTTGGAACCGTCGTAACCGTCGTCGTCGCCATCGATCCTCGAGACGCGACGGTCGCCACGTCGGTGTCGTGAAAGATTGACGCCTCCGTCGTCGCTAACGACGCCGTCGCGTCGCGCGCCGCCTCGTCGGCGTTCGTTTTCGTGTTGACTGAAGGGTGTTGAGGACGATGATCCTTCGATGCTGTCGGCGCCGTATCTTTCCCACGTCTCGTCGACGCCGCACGAGACGCCTCCGCGCGAGGCATCACGGCGACGCAGACGACGAGCGCGACCGCGAACGCGCGCGAACGCATCCACGCGCGGCGGTCGCGCGACATGAGGTCGACGCGCGTCGTCAAGTGAGGCAGCGTATTACATATTGACACCATAAATCGCCCATAACGATGCCACACTTCACACCACATTTTCAACGAATACTCTATTTTTATCTACAGTACACATGGGGGGAACTTCAAACGGCACACGTGGCGCGAACGCAACGCCGCAGACGACGCCACGCGACGTGACGACGCCGACGCGACCGACGCGACCGACGCGAACGTAGACTTCTTCTCCGCCTCCCCCGCCTTCCGCGCGCACCGACGGAGATGTTTTGGGACTCCCCGCCGGCGAATACGTCGAATCCCGCAGGACGCGAACAGGCGCTCGTGGGACGACCGAACTGGTTCCGCGCCGCGCTCGAAAACGCCGCGCTCGCCGGCGGACGCGCGCGCAACGCCGCCGGAGACGATGGACGAGGACGGTTGGTGCTCGATGACGCCACCGCGGAACGCGCCGGCGGCGACGATGTGAAAGAGTTGGAACACTTGCGCAGACACGTGGACGAGCTGACGACGCTGTGCGCGGACGCCGAGGCGCGCGCTAAGGCTGGAGGTTTGGCGATGGAGAAGTTGGAAGCGATGCGCGGTGAGATGCGTGAATTGAAAGAGAGCGCATCTATGCGCGAACGGGCGGAGACGCGGGCAAAGGCGGCGGAGTCGAGAGCCAAGGCGGCGAGAGACGCGATGGTGAGTGCGAAGCTGAGACACGAAGAGGCGTTGAAAAAAGTGTACTCGGAGCGGGACGCCAAGCTCGAAGGGTACAAAGTTGAAGTGGAACGGTTGAGATCGGAGTCGGTCGTCATGACGGGTAAGTTTGAAAAGCTCACCGAGGAAAACGAATCGATGGAGGTTGATTTGGCTGAGTACGCGCGAGAGATGGAGTACTTGGATGAAGTCATCGCGCAACATGAGGAGGAAATGGCGAAAGTTCTCGAGGAGAAACTCAGGCTCGAGAGATTAGTGAACACCCGACCGGAAATGAGCTTCAAGTCAATCATCATGTCGCCGTTCGCATCTTCACCGCGACCGGGCCACGTCGACACACCCCGCCTCGCGGGCGCCCTTCGATGGTTTGAGGATGTCGTCTCGTCGCCACTGCGATCACCGTTCGCTGACACCACGAACGCGATCGAAGACTCGAGCGATTGCGAAACGAGAGATGCGACGAAAGTCGTCGCGCAATCGACGCCGACATTCACGCCAGGGCGAAAGTCTCGGCTCGGCTTTGTGGCGACGCCGAAGAGAACTCCGGGCGTCGTCGAAGACTCAGCCGAAGAAGAAAACAGCTGCGAAGAAAAGCTGGACGATGACTGCGCCGAGAGCGGTGAAATCCTTCAAGTCATCGATCCCGTGCTCCCAGAACCGAAAAAGTCTTGGAAGGTCATCTTCTCCAAGGTGCCTGAGTCTCGTCTGTACGGCGCTCCGCTGAGTCACATCGGCGCGATGAGACTTCGCGTCGTTGGCAAGGTCTCTTTCATTGCCGGCATGTAAGACGAACGCGCGCGCGAATAAATAACGTATGTAATCTACTTTCATGTTCATGTACCGAGCCGACACCGCAAACGAAATCAAGCGCGCCGAGTCGGGGAAATGGACGCGACCGACGAGCACACAGCGGGCGACGCGTGAAGTAGTAAACGCCTGACCTCCTCTAACGTGTATGACAACAAGCCTATCTTCTTCTCTGGTGCTAGAATACCGGTCCACCTACAAGCGGCGACCACGGCGACCACCCTTTCTACGAGTAGAGTCCGTCGGGGTCGGGGTCACGTCCTCGATGCGGCCAATCTTCAAGCCGCTACGGGAGAGCGCGCGAAGCGCGGATTGACCACCCGGACCCGGGCTCTTCGTCTTGTTACCACCCGTCGCGCGCATCTTAATGTGAAGCGCGGTGATACCGAGTTCCTTGCATCGCGCCGCGACGTCTTGCGCCGCAAGCATCGCCGCGTACGGGGAAGATTCATCGCGATCAGCCTTAACCTTCATACCGCCGGTGCAGCGGCTGAGGGTTTCCTTGCCAGACAAATCCGTGACGTGCTGCGAGAGGGAGAAATTTCAAAGTCCTGTCAGTCGCGACGTTCGCGTGCGCATCGAGAACGCGTTCGAAAGTCGCAAATAATAATTCCAACCGACGTCCCCGGCGTTCGCGCGCGTGATTCCACCCCGCGATGACGGCGTCGGCGACCCACATCGGCATCCACCGCACTCAGGCATCCTAGGGCTTTCCAACCACGGCTCGCATCGACCACGACCCACCCGCCGTCGACGGACGCGTAAACCTCGCGACGCTCGAAACGAAACACGCACCACGAAAGTATCGTTAAACGACGCGTAAATGTGCGCGACACCGAAGACGAGTTCGCCTTCGCGCGCGTTCGGACCGACGTATTGCGCCTGCGCATTTCGTGAAAGAGAGACCCTCGCGGTTAGTCGGCTGCGCCACAGATCCATCCTCTCAAAAAAGCGTCCTCGCTCTCCGACGCGCGCGCGCATCGGAAACCGAGCGGAAACGCGCGCGTCCAATTCCACGCGCGTCGTTCGCGTCGTCGTCAGCGTCGTCGTCGGCGTACCATCTGTACAAGCTGCTGCGTCGATAAGAGACGGAACGATCGCTGTGGAGAGAAGACTTCTTTCCCTGTGAGACTTTTCCAACACGGTCTGTACCCAAGTGTCCGAGTGTCCGACCGACCGAGTGTCCGACCGACCGAGTGTCCGACTGCGCGCGTTCGTCGACGCCACACGCCGACGGCGACGACGACGGCGACGACGATGCACGCGACGGCGACGACCCACCGCTCGATGGCGGTTCGCGGGTACGCGTCGTCCCGCGGTCGACGGCGGGGCGGATCGCGGACGGCGCGCGCGAGAGCGCTCGCGCGAGTGACGCTCGCAGTCTTCGGACTGATGATCTACGGCGCGTGGACCCGGCGAGACGTCGTCGAGGAGGCGGTGCGTTCGGCGCCGAAAACGGCGGTGAGGAAGTTTTCTGAGCGCGTCGAGGCGTCGAAAGGGGAACTTGGGGCGTACGCGCGCGCGCACGGGTTGCGAAGTCGGATGAATGGAGGGAAGAGGCGGGAGCTCGTGTTGGCGTCGCACGGGGCGTTGATGGCGTTGGATGTCGATACGAGGGCGACGAGGACGTTACACGTCGGTCGAGGGGTGTATTACGGGGCGTTCGTGGCGAATGATGTGGATGCGAGCGATGAGGTGGAGGATGGGGCGTTGCAGAGCGGTCGGTACGTGTGGGTGGCGTCGAGGCCGGACGAGGCGGGGACGCAAAGGAGAAGGAAAGACGCGCTGTTGTTGATTGATACGGAGACGCAAAAGGTGTTGAGGGATGTTGCGATTGATGCCGTGTTTACACACGATGTCGTTCGGCGGGGATCGCAGGTTTTCGTGGCTGATACCGGCGGGGGACGGGTTCTCGAGTTGGAGTATCCGTCGATGACGTTGAGGCACTCGATCGATTCCATCACAAAGCGAGAGCACATCAACACACTCGTGCCGGCGGATGAGGACGAGTACGGGCCACACGCCGTGTGGGGCGTCTTACACAATCTCGGGCCGAGCCAGATTGCGCTCTATGATTTGGAATCGGGCAAGGAGATTAAGTCTAGGATGACAAACGTCGGCGAGAAGTCGCACGGGTTGGTACCTTACAAGGGCAAGTTTCTGATGCTCAACAGCGGTAAAGGACAACTGATTTTGGTCGACCCGACCGCTGGTGACGACGCTCCGTTTGACGTGCTCTGGGAAGACCCGAAACATACGTTTATGAAGGGTTTGTGTGTGGTTGACGACGTTGCCTATTTCGGAGTTTCGATTTTCGGCAATAGACGCGAAAGAGTCGACCCGGACAAAACGAGCGACGTTATAGCCTTTGATTTGTTGAAGAATGAGTTGCGCTGGCGAACCACTGTGCACACGAAAGGTCTTCTGAATATCGTCACGGCGCCTTCGACGTCAGAGACGGGCGGAACGTGGCGGCCGGCTTCGTGGGGCAATCAACCAGCGCTGCACGAGGTGAACGCCGTGCTGACGGTACCGACGGCGCTGTACTCCAAGTGGATCGACATCAGCACGAAATCCAAGCATAATCGACCGACGGACAAAACGCAGGTGGATTCTATCCTCAAAATCTACAAGGATATCGACGTGAGCGCGCTCAAGGATTATCTTGAGCAGCTGCCAAAGGGCGCGTTTGACCTCGTCAATCAGAAGGATAACGCGCGTCTCGGCGGGCGCAAAGCCAACGCAGATCGCTTCAAGCCGAACTGCGCCTCGATGCACTTGATATTTAGCGATCGACGAGGTGAGGAAATTTACGAGTTTCCATACTGGAAAAAGTTTGAATCGCTCGTTCGCCCTCTATTGGAGGAGTTGTTCGTCAACCAACTTGGCGTCGGGAGCGACTATCTGAGCCACATTATCCGTCTTCAGCTCGCCGTGATGTACCCCGACTCAAAGATTTTGGAACACGTCGATTCAGGGCACTGGGCGACCGCGAACCATCGATTTCACATACCAATCATCGTGCCGTCCACTTACGACGCGACTGAGTTTACGATGTTGCCGGGTGGGGCGAACGGAGGTCATCAGGTGGACGTTCCACTCGTGGAAGGCCGTCCGTTTGAAATCAACAACGCGATTCCTCACAGAGTTCGGAACGATGCAGATAGTTGGCGCATTCACTTGCTCATCGACTACGCGGAGTTGCCCGTGTCGCCGGCAAACAGGCACATGCTGTCCCCGGGGGCGGTGTGCTCGTACAATGAGTTGAGCACGGGGAAATGCATCGAAGACGAACTAGAAGTTTAAGTGGTACTATCTAGATAGTAGAATTTTAGACTGGTAAATCACGACCAGTGCATACATACATGGTGATACACATATGATATCGTGTCTGCTTACTACATGATTTTGATTGCTCGTTCAAAGCCAGCAGCTTTGCTTTGTCGACTAGCTGGTCGACGAGGACCCTTCACGTCGCGTTCCAAACCGAGACACGACTCGAGGAAACCTTCCTTGTCCATCCTAGTGAATCGGCTCGAAACCAACACGTCGTCTTCATCTGTGATCAAGTCATAGCGATTCGATACGCCTTGAAGAAATTTCCACTTTGCAAAATCTTCGTCTGACACCTCAAGCTTCTCCTTGATTCGCTGTTTCACTTGGCCTAGAGTCTCCGTCTGCGAGACACTGAGCAAAAAGGGTTCGTCGTACGCGTGATACTGCGAAGGATTGGAAACATCCTTTGATACATTGTAAACTCGTAGAAGAGATGCGTTCGGGCGATCAATATCTTCGTCAGGCACTTCTTCCGCTCGGAGTGTCCAATATTGATCGTTGATGTCCGCTATGTCCTTGTCCTCGTCGAACACCTTGTAAATCTGCGAATAAAAGAGCTCCAACAGGCGGATTTTGCGCCCCTTCACTTTATCGCCGAGCTTTGACTTCAATTCATTCAACACGTCGCCAACAGTGGCATTTTTCGGAAGGCGAAGCTGGAATTCCTCGACTAGTTTGGTGTTGGGTGCGTGAAACGACACCTTGAGGGTCTTCAACTGCTCCAGTTGCGGAAGAGGAATATCCAAGACTTCGTAGTACAATATATCCGTTTGATTGTCAAGCATTTGCATCAGCGTGTCGGCACCTCTGAATTTAAAACTCATAGTGCGCGGACCATTAGTGTACAAGTTGTGTGACGTGAAGCGCAAAAGCTGCGGATTTTGCAAACCAATCGCCTTCGCCAGCGCCTCGGCGACTTGATCATAGCTCGCTGCCTTCATCATTTCAACCGTCTGGACATCAATCTTGGGTGCCGAAAGCTCTCGAAACGTGACAAACTGCTGGTTATATCTGTACGACATGTAGGCTTGAGCATCTGGGAACATCAGCTCTGCTTCCATCTTCCCCGTGACGGCGGGTTGCACAATGATGATATCACCGTTGTTCAACTGCAAGTTTTCCGTCGCGCCGCTCGTTTCTCCCAGGGGTCTACGCTCAAGCATTTCTGGCGCAAACTTGTCCACTTGCATTGCAGATTCACGAACGCAGGATATTTCCTCAAACAAAGCAATGTCTGCGCCCGCCGGCATTCCACAAAGGGCACGTAACTGTGGGAAGTATGCTGTGAGCAACGCGTCGCAATGCGCGTAAATGTGTCCTGCGTAAGACAACCGAGCTTCATGTGGATTGTAGAACTTGACGTGCAGACAGATGTCATGCTCTGCGTTTATTTCCGCGTAATCTTCGGTTATCTCCTCGAGGTAGAGTTTCAATTCGCTCGTGGCAGAGTTCTTGGATGCAAACTTTTGACGTATCTGCTCAACTTGCGCCTGATCGCTCGCCACGGGGAGAATCGAGTGAGGTCGATTCGTCTTATTTCTACGCGGAGAATACAACCAAAACCGCTGCTTATCCACTGGCACTCCGAGCTCACTCGCCACTTGCGCCTTGAACTTGCCAAAAGTCGTCTTTTTTGGTAGCCTAAACCGATGTGCGTTGTCAAACTTGCCCAAGTCAAAAAACTTATCTTCGTGTATGTTTGCCTCCAAATCCTTGCGGTGCATGACTCGAATCACTGTGTACAAGTGCGCTTCAGCCTCCTCCAAACGTTTAATTTCCTTCAAACGTTGCTCTTTCGCGAATCGCGCTTGCAAGTGTTCGGTCAAGTGTGTTTTATTCGCCTCACACATTATTTGATCCATGTCGCTCTCGCGAATGTACACCAGCATGTAAGCACTGCTCACCTTTGTGTACCTCAAATTCGGCGCTATGCGCATGTTTGTCATGTCGTCGTCGCCGTCCATGTCGCTATCGGCCGCCGACGTCCCGCCGCTACCGTACTGCTCGACGATGGCTTTTTCTGAAGACTCCTTAGTCACGTGTTCGTCGTCGAACTTGAACCATTGACCGTCGCCGGATTGCAAGTCGGGCTTGATGAACGCGTAGTAGTGACCACCGTTGATTCCGCCGCTGTGCACGAGCACGCTGTGCAGCTTATACTTGTTTCGGATACTTTTATCTGCTTCCGGGACGAGGTATTTACGATCGCCGATGTCTAGATCTAGTTCTTCAGGAAACTCATACTTGTCGTGAATCTTCACCATTGTGTCGCGGTGGAAATCGTACTCAAAACGCTTGAGTTGGATTTGCAACACGGGTGGGAAATCGTGAAACAATACCCCCTTGCGAGCGTCTTGCAACCCATGTCCCTCGGCTCTGTACTTGTTTTCCCCATCCAATTTTTCTACTTCGGTATAACGGTCAAAGGAAGCGTAAATGTCTTTGCACCCCTTGACGTCGAGCTGCAGATCCAAGAATTCCTCTTTGCGTTCACTCTTATAGTCTACATTGATACACTCGATAAAGTTTGTCGTGTGCCCTTCAAAAAGTTTCTGAATGGTGCCCTCGACCGAGGTTTGCTTCATCTGTTCCTCGAGTTTATCTTGAAGCACGCGGTTCAGCTCTTGAACGTCGTGTTGCATGAAGGAGTCGTATGAGTCCCAACCAAACGACCGCGTGAGATCGTTCGTACTCACCGCACCTTCTGGAGCGTACTGAAGGCGATAGAAGACCGACTGGAGCGCCAGTGGCATCGAGCTATTTGCTTCCTCAGATTCGTTCGTCGGCATGTGATACACGGCCCGACGGAAAGACGGGATGTGATACAACGTCTGCAACAATGAATTCATATAGCACGTCGCTCCTTGGTTCTTCAATCCAATCAAACCAGTCTCCTTGCGCGAGTCATACTCGTTGAAGTAAGAGTTGTTCACACCTCGCGAATCGACTTCGTACTCCATGCACGGTGCGACGCGTACCGCAAACGTAACGCCACCAGACTCATCCACGAAGCCCCGCTGGACGAGCGCCTTGCGAGTGATAAAACTGTTAAACCCCCAGTCCGACTCCTTCTCCGTGAACGCGTGTGACGTCTCCTTCACCTCATCGAGAGACGCATCCCCGCTCGGGTGCACCAACCACAGCTTGAACTTTGCGCACCGCTTCCACGGCTCGCCGTACTGGTAATCCTTCACCGACGGGCGGTCCGTCGTGTCCAGAAACAAACTCACCGAGGCGTCGTCTCCCGCGCCACCCTTTGCCCCTTCTGACCCGGACGGAAACAGCAACAACCGAAAAGTCGTATCGCCCAGCTCAAATACATCGCTATGACACTTCTCCCCGCGCGTTTTATACTTTTCAAACTCCTCGCACCGCCACGTAAACTCGGCGACGTCGTTGCGCGCGAATCTCGACTCGCTGTCCTCCTCTGAGCTCAGACTCACCTCTGAATCGCTTGCCACGTCCGCGATCGATTCGCTCGCGTCGTTCTCGTACGCCCGCATCTCCACTGCAGTTCGTTCACGCGATTCGCGCGAGTTTTCGTCAGTCTCGCGTCGCGTCCGGGGGGTTCTTCTCGTTCGGTCGCGCAACTTGAAAATCCACAAAAAAACGGTTCGTTCGATCGAATCAACGTTCGATTGACGCCCGCGAACGATCGATGCTCGCCGTTTCTTTACGTACCGTCCGCGACGACGTCGTCGTCTTCGTCTTCGCCGTCAATCGCCTTCGCTTCACCGCCGACGCGTCCCTCCTCGAGCCGCGTCATCGACGCCCGCGCGCGCGGTCGCCTGGCGACGGTCGCGTCGCGTCGAATCCAACCAGAGTCGCCGGGTCGAGTCTATAAAAATGTTAGATGACGGTCTTATTATTTCTATTATATGTATTTCCGTCGGAAACGTGATTATACAGACGTTTATGGTTTTACATACTATATTTCTCACTCATACTAGAGATACAATCAGTACCATATGTGTACCTAAAATACATACCACTCGTACTTAAGAAGGTGACAAACCCATCATTAGAGAATAAAGCATGCGTACACCAACCCCGGGTGACGTGACCGACGTCGACGGAAGGGGGGGGCGGCGCCCGACGCGCACGGCGACACTCGCCTTCGCGCGAACACGCACGCACCGGCCACACGATGAACGCGCTCACGCAAAGAAACGCGCTCGCGCCGAAAACCGTCGGCGCTCGCGCGAACCAACAGCGCTCGGCGGCGACGTCCCGCGGGGCGTTGCAAATCGTCAACGCAGCCACCAAGGAGAAGAAGAATCGCGACTTGGAAAGGTTGAAGACGCTCGCGACGGCGGAGGAAACGCTCCTCGTCGCCGGGTTCAGGTACCAAGGCTTGACGGTGCGTTGAAATATTTTTTGCTTTTTCTTTCGTTCTCGTCGTCGTCGTCGTCGTCGTTCGGTCGCGTCGGCGGCGTGGAGACGGGCGGGCGGACGGATGGTTGGACGACGTGGGCGATGAGAGACGCAGAGGGTGGCGACCGTGGGGTCACGCGCGGGTGGTCTGACGGATGACCCGGCGCACGCGTCGTGCGGAAACGTTGACGCGCGTTGTTTGTGAACGATTCGTCGCGGTTCGCGGGGTCGTGGATGTCGTTGACGCGCGGCAAACGCCGTTGGGGGTGACGCGAGCCCGCATGCGAGGGTTTTAGGGTTACTCTGCAAAGACGCCGACGACGCGCGCGCAAACGGGGAGGGATTGGGATTACGTTTCAAGCGAGAGACTAACCAGAGGATACGTGTACGGTTGTGTAAATCGCGCAGGTCAAGGATATGATTGCTTTCCGCCGTGCGATGCCGGAAGGCGCGCACATCATGGTGGCGAAGAACACGCTCATGCGCAAGGCTATCGAGGGTACTCAGTTTGAGCCGCTCGGCGAGGCGACGACGGGCATGAACGCCTGGGTGTTTGTGGATGAGAACATTGCGACGACCATGAAGGCGGTTAAGGGTCTCACCAAGGACTGGAACAAGGCGGGTAAGGAAGTGGCGTTCACTGGTGCGGTGATGGATGGTCAATTCATCCCGGCGAACAAGATGGCGCCGCTCGAGGACTTGCCGACCAAGCTCGACCTCATCACGAAGATTGCGGTTGGTATCAAGCAAGTGCCGACCAAGCTCGCTCGTGGTACCAAGGGCAACGCCAGCAAGCTCGGCTACGCTACGCAAGCCATCGCTGAAGGCAAGAGTGACCTTATCCAGGCGTAAACTAGGTAAAAATTTGTTTTCGGGAGTTCGAAAGCCGATCGGCGCATCGGTCCTTTCATCCGCTTTGTATTGGAAGCGCTTTAGTCAATTATATATCGTCTGTAATACACTCGCAGATTAAAATTAATGCAACTCCATCGTCGTCACCCCTTTTCTTTTCGTGCGTTTCGTTTTCAAATGAATGAAGTTTGCTCGCATTAAAACAGTACTACTGCTACCCCGCCGTCGAGGAGTCCTCGCGGGGAGCGGACGCGCGTCGTTCTCTTGTACAAATGAATAAAGTGATGAAGCGACATCTGACGATAGGTCAATTTACAGAAGAAGCCAGCCAACACCTAGGGCGAGGAGCGCGAACGCTCCTCCTCCCCAGAACGCGCCGGCGGAGCCGAGCTGGTCACACAAGAAGCCAGCCATGTAATTTCCAAATCCGAGGGACAAGCCTTGAGACATCGCGGCGATGGCAAATCCTGTACCGCGCACATTCGGAGGCATCGTGGCGCTGAGAACAGCTTTCATGTTTCCTTGAGTCATGGACATGTGCACACCGACGACGAGGTAGCCGGCAAAGACTTGCCACGGCACCTTGGCCATGACCAAGATGAAGTCGGCGACCACCATGAGACCGAAGCCGATGAGGAGCACTTTTTTGCGCCCATTCTCACCGTCTTGATCCGCGTTGTCGGCGTACACGCCGAGTGGGTAAGTCAGCGCAGACTGCATGATGTTGGTCGCAAACATGAGCACCGGGAGATAGGCTACTTGCATACCCACCGCCTTGGCGTGAAGAGTGACGAAGGCTTCGCTAAAGCGAGCAACCTTGAGAATGGAAAAGACGAGGAGCGCTCTCCAAAACGCCCACGGCAGCTGGACAACCTCGGTCCAGCTCCAGTTCCACTCGCCCCAGAGGAAGCTCGAAGCGGTCGATGCCGATTTCGAGCGCGATTTTCTTTGCTGAGCCGCTTCGGCCCAAGGATCGTCCGCCCAAATCAATGCGCGCGTTCTCAAATCTTCCGTCGTCATCTCGGCACCATCCGAGCGGCGAAACCACGACTTGCGCTTGCGTGTCTTGCGAATGCGAATCGTACCCTCGTCCGCGGCGTTCTTTTGGTCCTCAAAGCCGTCGACGATGGAATCTAAGAATGGAGACACCATCTTCGCTCGGCTCTTCATTTGCCACAGCCAATCTCTCACGGTTTTCCAAGTCTTTTGCCCGCGATGCCAGACAATTTCGCGCACGTTGGACGTGCACGCCGTGCGGCGCCACCTGGCGCGCAAGTGCGGCATGGCGAGCGGTCCTCTCGTGTGACGCTTCCACGAAGGAAGCGCGCGACCGCGACCGGGCAACATGAGCGGCTTGTACTTCGGCTTGCTCATCTTACGCTTCGGCTTTCGAACAGCCCTAATGAGAATGTAAATGGCGAGGATGGATGGAAACGCCGCGAGCGTAAACGTAGCTCTAAAGTTGTTGTGCGTCGCCTTCATCATCGTCATCGCCGTGAGCGAGCCGATGACACCACCGAGCGTGGTCATGGACTGATGGAGCCCGTACGCCGAAGAACGCTTCGGTCGCGGCGATAAATCCGCAATGAGCGCATCCGTCGGCGCGGCGCGAATCCCCTTGCCAAACCGATCCAAGAGTTTACCCACGACGACCGATTGCACGCTCACGGCGGATGCGAGCGTGAGTTTCATCGCCGCCGTCATCACTGATCCCACCGCGATCACCTTGACCCGGGACTTGAGCACGTCCGAGAGCACGCCGGAAAAGACTCTGCTAAAGTTGGACACGAAGAGCGCGAACCCCTCCATGGCGCCGATGCGCGTATTGCTAAACCCAAACTCTGTTTGCAGAAACACCGGAAGCAAGGAAAACACCATGCACGTCGACGAGGTCCACAGAAAACCACACGTCGCCAACGCCCAAACCGAGACGTTATCCACCGGGTTTTGCACAACCTGAGGCAAAGGCGCGCGCGCCATGCCCGGCACCCACCTGTGCAAGCTGTAGTGAATAATGGCGCCGAGCCCACCAAACTTTTTCGGACTCTTCCCATCCACTCGCTCCTCTTCGTTCTCCTCCTCCTCCTCCTCCTCCTCATCCATCGATTTCCCATCCCCACCCTCAATCATGCGTATGTAACCCGCGTACCACTCCTCCTCCGCGTTGGGCTGATCAACCTTTTTCCTAAAAACCGTCCCCTCGGCGAACGCCGACTCGTCGTCCAACTTCTCCGACGGTTCCCCGACCTCCCCACCGCGGTATCGCGGTTCATCGATCGCGCGCATTCGCACGTCGCGACGCGTCGCCATCGACGCGTCGACGACGACGAGACGAGAAGACGACGACGACGAGTAGTTTCCTCTCGCGAGCGCCGCTCGAGCTCGAGCTCCAGCCCGAGTCTTCGCTCCGCGTCCTCCCTCGGCCGCCGACACCGCCGACGCCGTCATCGCGATCGTCGTCATCCCGGCGTCATCCACCGTTCCTTCCTCCCAACCCTTCGTCCAGTCCCCCGTCGTCGTCCCCGTCGTCCCCGTCGTCGTCCTCGTCCTCGTCGAATACCCTTCACCACCCACCCGAATCCCACGCGTCGCGACGCCGACACCGACGCCGACGCCGTCGCCGACGCCGCTTCCGCGTCGACGCCGACCCCGAATCCTCCCGCGGCGTTCGCGTTCGCGTCCCGTCGTCGACGCGACGGACGACGCGCACGTCCACCCCACGCGCGTGGGCATCGCTCGCTCGCTCGCTCGCTCGCTCCCACGGGACGACGATCGTCCGTCCGTCGTCTGCCGTGCCGTCCGCCGTCCGTCGTCTGCCGCACACGGATACGGATGATACACGACGGACGGATGATACACGACGACGAGTCGTTTCTCAAGAAAAGTACTACCCTCGCGGGATGGACGGAAGGACGGAAGGACGGAAGGAAGGGGGACGAGCAGACAGTCAGTCAGGTGTTCACCCTCATTAACGCACATGACTGGATATGGCCACATTTAAAGTATACACTCTAAACCAGTGTTTAGTAACTGATTAGTACGAGTTAACCCGAATCCCTGACCGCCGAGACGACGAAAGACGACGAAGACGACGAAAACATACATGCGGGAAACGAGACGCGAGT
>Ga0181601_10000862_pt1 | contig 25391 bp, 22 predicted proteins | sample 041ome_8_FD_133020 | JGI IMG/M metagenome (GOLD analysis project Ga0181601, IMG submission 133020) | Coastal salt marsh microbial communities from the Groves Creek Marsh, Skidaway Island, Georgia - 041407BS metaG (megahit assembly) | ecosystem: Environmental > Aquatic > Marine > Intertidal zone... | reverse complement strand
ATTTCGCGGGCGAAATCGGGGGCCACAGTCGCGCAGGATATAATGACAGTGCCTTTGGCAAGCGTCTGTGCCAAACCATCATTGCCGATCAGAACATCACGCGTTTGTTGCGCATTAAGAACGACGACAACGACCGCTTGAAACTGGGTAGGATCAGCGGCAGCGATGGCACCTTTGCCGCCCGCATTTTCAAGATCGCCCACGCGTTGAGCGTTGATATCGTGGCCCCAGACGTGATGACCTTGGCGGATCAAAGAATTTGCCATGCCAAATCCCATCGAGCCAAGACCAACTACAGCTATTTTCATCTTTGTCCTCATTTTTAAAATTTCATGCGCCTATTCGCAAAGGTTGGGTTGCGCCGAGACGTGTCGGTTTAAGTTGAACTATTTCTAAATGGTTATAAACTCTGGATTAACTTACGCTAGTGACTTTTGCAATTTTTACAATTTTTAACGTTTAATTTTTCCAAAACTCGACTTTCTATCATATAAATTTATGTCCATATCTTTTATTAAGTTATTGATATATATGTATATATATTGAAACTCTCGAACAATCAGGTGTCATTTCAAATATATTGCTGTGGTATACCAAAAATTGTTGATTGTGAGGGTGAAATTGGCTAGCGTTGAGTCGTGATGGTATACCATCGATAAGATTTGCTAACTTCAGGCAAAGTTTAGGGAGGAAACATGAAACTAAGTAACGTACTGAAATCCGCAGCGGCGATTGCCGTGATCGCGGGTTCGGCATCCGCAGCGACCACACTGCGCATTCAAACACACTATGCGGCTGATCACCCATCTGGGAAGCTAGCTGCACAGTTTGCAGACGACGTTGAAACAATGTCAAATGGATCCATCGACATCGAGATGTTTTATTCATCATCTGTCGTGGCAACGATGGAAACATTTGACGCCGCCGTGAACGGCATTCTGGATTGTGACATGACGGGTGGTGGTTACCAAACTGGTAAAAACTCGGCGTTCCAGTTCGTGGGTGACATCATGGGTGGCTATGACACACCATACCAACAGCTGTCTTGGCTGTATTACGGCGGTGGTTATGATGCTGCACAAGAGCTTTATAACAAAGAAGGCATGCAGTTGATTGGCTGGTGGATCTATGGCCAAGAGTCGATGTCATCGTCACGTCCTTTGGCGGGTCCGGATGATTTGAAAAACTGGAAGTTCCGTTCGCCTCCCGGTCTAGAAACCGAGATCTTTTCAGCGATGGGCGCATCGCCGATTGTTATGGACTTTACCGAGATCTTTACCGCACTTGAAACAGGTATCATCGATGGTGCAGACGCCTCTGGTTTGGCAAACAACGTCGGCCTAGGCCTTTACGACATTGTTAAGCACGCCACTTACCCTGGTTTCCATTCGATGCCATCTGACCACCTCGCGTGTAACAAAATGGTTTGGGATGGTCTGTCAGAAGGCGAGCGTCGTATCATTGATACCGCGATGCAAAAACTGTCACTGCACACTGCATTGTCAAACGACAAGAAAAACGCAGAAGCCGCGGCAAAGTTGCAAGCAGAAGGCGTAACATTGTATGACTGGAGCGCAGAAGATCGCGCCGCATTCCGGTCTCGTGCACAAGCAGCATGGGACAAGTTTGCTGATACACCAGAAGCAAAAGCTTTGGTTTCAAGCCATCGTGCATACCTAACCGATCTTGGCCTCATTAAATAAGACGACCATGAGGAATAATTAGAAATGCAAGAGGCGGACCGTCACTCAGGTGTCCGCCTCTTTTGCATCCATCTTACAATAAAGGGAGGCAAGAATGGTGAGTGATAGCGTTTGGTTGGGATCTGGTCGTTCAACCGTTTTCAAACTTGCTAAGCTTGTGAGCGGCATCACAGTTTTGGTTTGGGCAGGTATGGTCATTAACCGCCTGTTTTTTGGTGGAAACGGCATGTATGAATTGCTGCGCCCCGAAGGTGGTATCATGGCGACCTTGATCATGGTTTTGATTGGCCTGACTGTGATCATGTGGTCGATCTATTTATCTGACTTCAAAGGCGCAATTGAAACCGAGCAAGACGGAATTTTTGACAAGGTATCCTTGGTTTTATCGCGTGTCGCGATGCTATCAATCATCGCAATCGAAGTTGTCATGCTCTACGAGGTTGTGTCGCGTTATGTTTTTAACGCACCCACGCTTTGGGCCAATGAAATGTCGTTATGGATCGCGTCAATTCTGTTTCTGTTGGCCGGTGTTTACGCGATGCAGCAACGCAGCCACATCCGGATTTACGTGATCTATGACATGTTTCCGCGCTGGGCAAAAAAAGCGGCGGACACTGTTTCGGTCGCCTTGATTTCGCTCTTTTCGTTTTGCCTTGTATGGGGCGGATATAACGAAGCCTTGTTGAAATTCACACGGATGGAAAAATACGGCACGGCGTGGAATCCTCCTATCCCTGCGACTGTTAAGCCATTGATTTTAATTTTGATTGTTCTTGTGACGCTGCAGGCGATTTCAAATCTCATTGCGGATTGGAACAAGGATGACAGCCATTCGCCCGAGGATGAGATCGATCAAACCGAGATCGAAAATATCCGCAAGACTTTGGAGAAATAGCATGTTTGATGTTGGAACTATCTCACTTGTCCTCTTGATCAGCATGTTTGTTTTGCTGGCTATTGGGATGCCTTTGGGCTTTGCCTCCGCCTTTTTGGCGGTCATGACCTTGGTCATGAAATTTGGTCCAGATCTGTTATTTTCGAACTTTGGCCGTGGGCCGCTGGCTGTACTGGGGCAGGCGGTGTATCGACAGATGACCAACTATGTCCTGATATCGGTGCCGTTATTTATCTTTATGGCCGCGCTCCTTGAACGCTCTGGTATTGCCCGCGACATGTATTCATCGCTGAATGTTTGGCTCAGCCGCACGCGTGGCGGTATTGCAATCGTGACGTCAATCATGGCTGTCATTATGGCCGCGATGTCGGGCATCATTGGTGGCGAAGTCGTTCTGTTGGGATTGATTGCACTGCCGCAGATGTTGCGGTTGGGCTATAATCAAAACCTTGCAATCGGGACCATCTGTGCATCAGGATCGCTTGGCACCATGATACCGCCATCGATTGTTTTGATCTTTTACGGTTTGATTACAGAAACCTCGATCAAAGCATTGTTTACGGCATCATTCTTGCCAGGATTTATGCTTGCCACATTCTTTATCATCTACATCATCATTACCACACGAGTGGATCCATCAAAGGCACCCTTGCCCGAAGCGGACCCAGATGACCCCGAGGGTGCGGAAAAAGGCTTGATGTTCTTGGGCTTTTTGGGACGCTTTGGTATGTGGATCACAGGTGCGCTGTTTGTGCGTGTGATGTTCTTTACTGTCACGGGACAAAACGTTGTCACCGAAGGTGTTGATCCAATTCCTTTGGGCATGGCATCCGACATCCTGCCGATCGTGATTGCGTTTGTGATGTGCGGCGTTGCAGCCTTTGTGATTGCTGGACGCGAACGGACGGCAAAAGGTTGGGAAATGGGTAAAGGCCTGATCGCGCCAACGGTTGTGATCGGTGTTGTTCTTGGGTCCATATATGGCGGCATCACAGGCATCACCGAAGCGGCAGGTATGGGCGTGATCGCGGTCTTTGTCATCGGTTTAATCCGTCGCGAAATGACCTTTGAAATTGTTTGGGACTCGGTCATGCGGACGCTCAAATCCACAGGAACGATTATTTGGGTGACCATCGGTGCTGCGGCCTTGGCGGCAGCTTATACGCTGGTCGGTGGCCCAACCTATGTTGCGAACTTGATCGTGGGAACAGAATTGCCAACCATGGGTGTTATCTTGATCATGATGTTCATCTTTTTGATCATGGGCATGTTTATGGATTGGGTGGGTATCGTACTTTTGGTGATGCCTGTTTTCTTGCCAATCGTGCTAAAGCTCCCTGTCGAAGAACTGGGTTTTTTCGGCGGGCTTGAACCGAAATATGTTGCGGTCTGGTTCGGGGTATTGTTCTGTATGAACATGCAGGTGTCGTTCCTGTCACCCCCCTTTGGTCCTGCGGCCTTCTATCTGAAATCGGTCGCCCCTGATAATATCTCGTTGACGGATATTTTCCGTGGGTTCTTTCCGTTTATCGGCTTGCAGCTGTTGGCGCTGTGTGTCTTGCTGGCATGGCCTCCGATTGTGACACTGTTCTTGTAAAATTAAGAAAGAGGCGGGAACGCCTCTTTCTTCACGTTTGTTGAGATCTCACTATGTTGACCCAAACGCAAATTGACGAATTTAACACCCAAGGTGTGGTGGTTGTACCCAATGTTTTGGATCTAGATTTGCTAACCCGTATTCGTTCGGAATATAGTGCGCTGTTGGATGATCTGTATGAAAAATGGTATGGCGCTGGATTGGTTCCCGCGGCGGGGGATATGGATTTTTACCAAAAACTCTTGGTCAGCTATCGCGCCAAATGTGATTGGTTCCAACCGATGGATATTTCCTTGCCGGGCGATAAAATTCAGGCCGATACGCCGTTTCATTTTGGACCCGCGGTGTTTGATATGATCACACATGGTCCGTTGCTGGATGTGGTTGAGGCCTTGATTGGTCCAGAAATCACGTCAAACCCCATTCAACATGTGCGTCTAAAACCGCCTGCGGTTAATCTGCGAGACACCGAAAACCGCGCCCATATCATGGCGACCGATTGGCATCAGGATCGCGCTGTCGCGCATGAAGAGGGCGACCAAACCAATATGGTCACGGTTTGGTTAGCGATTTCGGATGCAACGGTCGAAAACGGCTGTTTGCAAGCCATCCCGGGCAAACCGCGCATGTATCCCCATTGCCCGAAAAAACAAACCGCGATTGCGGATGGGTTTTTGGATCTGGATCAGGCGATGCCTTTGCCTGTTCCTGCGGGCGGTGCGGTGATCTTTCATCCCTTGACGCCGCATGCATCGCTGGACAACGTGTCGGATCGGTTTCGGTGGTCGTTTGACATCCGCTATAACGTGACGGGACAACCAACAGGGCGGGCGCATTTCCCGTCGTTTGTCGCGCGGTCGCGGTCAATCCCTGGGTCGGAAATGACCGATTGGCAGGCGTGGCGTGATCTATGGGTGGCCGCACGCGAACGCTTGGCCGTCAAAGACCACATTCCGATCCATCGCTGGACCGCGGACAGCCCCGCATGTGCATGAATGACCGACATTCAACGCCCCCCCGATTGGGTCGGGTGGGCGTTGATCGTGCCCTATGTGGTCGAACTGCGTTCGACGCGGGCGCGATCTGGTGAAACATTTGATACCTATGAGTGATAGACTACATGAAAACCGTCCGCCTTTCCCCCGCCGATAACGTCGTTACCGTCATTTCCGCGCTTGAAATTGGTGACGAGGGCGCGATCCAGCCCATCCCACGCGGCCACAAAATGGCGACCCAACCCATCGCCAAGGGTGACGCGGTGCGCAAATACGCCCAAACCATTGGATATGCCGCGACGGATATCGCGCAAGGCGCCCATATCCACACCCATAACCTAGACTTTCGCAATGTCGATCAGGTCTATGAATATGCCACCAACCTGCGCCCTGTGGACCCTGCGTCGAAACCCGATACGTTCATGGGCTATCGCCGTGATACGGGCCGTGTGGGCACGCGAAATTACATCGCGGTCCTCACATCTGTGAACTGTTCCGCCACCGCCGCGCGGCGCATTGCGGATTACTTTACCGATGAACGGCTGGCCGATTATCCCAATGTCGACGGTGTCGTCGCCTTTGTTCATGGCACGGGCTGTGGCATGGCGGGGTCGGGCGACGGGTTCGAGGCGCTGCAACGGGTCATGTGGGGGTATGCCCGCAACCCAAATGTGGGCGGCGTTTTGATGGCCGGACTTGGGTGCGAGATGAACCAAATCGATTGGTTGGTCGAAGCCTATGGATTAAAGGTCGGGCCACTGTTTCAATCCATGAATATTCAAAATGTGGGCGGCCTGCGCAAAACCGTTGAATTGGGCATCAAAAAGATCGAGGCGATGTTGCCCATCGTGAACCAAGCGACCCGTACCGAATGCCCCGCATCCGAATTGATGGTGGCGCTGCAATGTGGTGGGTCGGATGCGTGGTCGGGGATCACGGCCAATCCTGCGCTGGGCTATGCCGTTGATTTGTTGACGGCCCAAGGCGGCACAGGCGTCTTGGCCGAAACGCCCGAAATCTATGGCGCCGAACATTTGTTGACCGCGCGGGCTGTGGATGACACGGTCGGGCAAAAATTGGTGGGTCTGATCAAATGGTGGGAAGATTACACCGCCCGTAATCATGGCAGCATGGACAACAACCCATCACCCGGAAACAAAAAGGGTGGGCTGACCACCATCTTGGAAAAATCGCTGGGTGCGGCAGCCAAGGGCGGCACAACGCCACTGACGGGCGTCTATAAATACGCCGAACCTGTGACGGCCAAAGGGTTCACGTTTATGGACAGCCCCGGTTATGACCCTGCGTCCGTCACGGGGCAAATCGCCAGCGGCTGTAATCTGGTCGTCTTTACCACGGGGCGCGGATCGGCCTTTGGGTCCAAACCATCGCCCACGATCAAGGTTGCCACCAATACCGAAATGTATGATCGCATGATCGAAGACATGGACATCAACGCAGGCACCATCTTAACCGATGGCCGCAGCGTCCAAGAGGTCGGGCGCGAGATCTATGACATGGTCTTGCGCGTCGCTAGCGGCGAAGCATCTAAGTCAGAAGCCCAAGGTCTGGGCGATTTTGAATTCGTTCCATGGCAAATCGGCGCGGTGATGTGATGGCACCTGTCCCCATCTGTGTCATCGGCGGCGGCCAAATCGGCGAACGCCACGCACAGGTTGCGATGCGATCTGATGTGATTGACCTGACCGCCGTTGTTGAACCTTTTGCGAAAAGGCGGACCCAGCTCTGTGATTTGGGGTATCCGGCCGTGCCAACGATTGACGATGTGCCAGCACATACAAGTGGTGCAGTGATTGCAACGCCGACCGCTGATCATCCCAATTCTGCCAAGGGGGCCATTGATCGCGGTTGGGCTGTTCTCGTGGAAAAACCGCCTGCCGGCACTTTGGCTGAAAGCCTTGATCTGATGGATTATGCCAATGCGCGCCAAATACAGCTTTTCGTTGGTCATCACCGCCGCTGCCATCCCTTTATGGCAGCAGCGCGCGAACGACTGGACCAGATCGGTCCCGTGCTGGCCATCCAAGGAATTTGGTCTCTGCGTAAGCATGACAGCTATTATGATGTGCCTTGGCGTAAATTGCCCGGGGCTGGGCCACTTTTGACGAATATGACGCATGAATTTGAACTGTTATCTTACTTCATCGGGCCAGTTGCTGCGGTATGTGCGCAGACCGCGGCGCATGCTCGGGGCGGCCCCCTAGAAGACACAGCAGCTATTATTATCGAATTTGAAAATGGGGCATTGGGCACGTTTTTGCTTTCGGATGCTGGGGCATCGCCTTGGTCGTTTGAAACCGGTTCAGGTGAAAATCCCATGATTGGTGAAACTGGCCAAGATTATGTGCGCATCGTTGGCGACAATGGGGCATTATCTTTTCCATCACTTGATCTGTGGTTGCCCCCCAAAGGCCAAGCTGGAGATTGGCGCGTTGCTTTACAGCACAACGCCGCCCCAAGGTTTGAACGCGTTGACCCCCTTGAGCATCAAATCAATCGCTTTGCGACAGCCATTCTTGGTGAGACCGCTGATTTATGTTCCGCAATCCAAGGACATAACGCGCTTGCCGCAACATTGGCCGCTGCGTTCTCGGCTGATGTGGGGCGACGGATTGAGCTGCACGAAGTGCCAATGAATTACAAAGGGTATAGCGAAGGACAATGATATGAGATTGCAAGGAAAACGTGCATTCATTACCGCCGCAGGTCAGGGCATCGGTAAGGCCATCGCACAGGCTTACATCCGCGAAGGCGCGATCGTGATTGCCACCGATTTGAATGCTGAGCTTTTGACCGACCTTGTCGGGGCCACGACGATGGCATTAAATGTCCTTGATAAGGATGCCCTTACCAAGACCGTCACCGAGGCCCAACCGGACATTTTGGTGAATTGTGCAGGCTACGTGCATGGCGGCGCTATCACGGACGCAACGGACCAAGAGTTTGATTTTGCGATGAACCTGAACGTACGGTCTCAGTTTCATTCAATGCAGGCTGCCATCCCCGGGATGATCGCGCGTGGCGGAGGTGCGATAGTGAACATTGCATCAGTTGCGTCCTCTATCATCGCAGCCCCCAATCGTTTCATTTACGGCGCATCCAAGGCGGCTGTGATTGGCATGACCAAATCTGTCGCGATCGACTATGTGACCAAAGGCGTGCGCTGTAATTGTATCTGTCCCGGAACCGTGGACAGTCCATCCTTGCATGACCGTCTTCGGGCCATGGGGGATTATGAAGCCGCTAAAAAAGCTTTTATCGCGCGTCAGCCCATGGGCCGTATTGGTACGCCCCAGGAAATTGCGCATCTTGCGGTCTATTTAGGATCGGATGAAAGCGCATTTACCACAGGCCAAGCGCACGTGATCGACGGCGGTTGGGCCGCAGGCTAGGATTTATACAATGGCGGTTCAACCGCGCGAAGATAAAACCGGTCTTGGCATCGCAATCATGGCCTTGGCGGTGGTAATGTTCACCTGCATCGATACATCTGCCAAGTGGTTGATTGGGGCGGGCATTGGCGCATTACAAGTGGTGTTTTGTAGATATTCCGTCGCTTTTTTGGTGTCCCTCATTGTTTACGTTCCCCGAAACGGCATAGACGTTTTCAAAACCAAACACCCGATATTGCAATTCATCCGCGCGCTTTTTCTTTTGGGCAGTACAGTTTTTAACTTTAGCGCGTTAAAGTTTTTACCTGTTACGTTGACCACGACAATCATGTTTGCATCGCCAATCGTGATCACCTTGCTGTCCATCCCCATGCTCGGGGAAAAGGTTGGCCTCCGGCGCATACTCGCTGTTTTGGTCGGGTTCTTGGGCGTTTTTTATGTTGTGCAGCCGTGGGGTGCAGACTTCCATCCAGCGGTTTTCCTTAGTCTTGGTGCACTGATCTGTGCATCCTTATATTTCATCATGACCCGAATGATCGCAGGTGTTGAAGACAGTGCGACCAGCCAAGTCTGGGCGAATGGGATTGCTGCACTAAGTTTGGCGCCGTTTGTTTTGCCGCACTGGACCATGCCTGCTGATATCCAAGTGGCCTTTATCCTGACGCTTATCGGGATCTTTGGCGCGACAGGCCATATTCTTGCAACTCGCGCCCATCGACTTGCAGACGCCTCTATCCTCGCACCTCTCGTTTATACACAGATCATCACCATTCCCATCGCGTCCTATATTGTGTTCTCACAATTACCCGCACAATCGACTTTGATTGGTGGTGCAATTGTTATTGGATCGGGTCTTTATATTTGGCAGCGCGAACGAAGATTGGGCAGCCCCAAAGCATAACGAACTGGACCAAATTTTGCGCGGTGTGATTTTGGATATTTTTAGACAGAAAATGAAAACCCCTTGTTAGATATCCAACAAGGGGCCATTTCCTGTCGCGGTCATCGGCGTCCCCGCCTGTACCGCTAGACAACAAAACCACTTAAACCTTAAAAAACAGTTTACTTTTTTCGTCCGAAAATATCCCGGGGTTTGGGGCAGAGCCCCAATTAACCCCGTCCGATATAGGGCATTGTCGTGGCCATGACTGTCATGAACTGCACATTGGCGTCCAAAGGCAGGTTTGCCATGTGCAAGACCGAACTTGCAACGTGTTTGACGTCCATCACAGCCTCTATTTTGATTGAACCGTCGGCTTGGGGCATGCCCGTTGTCATAGATTGGGCCATCGCTGTCAACGCATTGCCGATATCAATCTGACCGCAGGTGATATTAAACGCGCGTCCATCCAGGGAAAGAGTACGCGTTAGTCCTGTGATCGCATGTTTAGAGGCTGTATAAGGCACAGATCCCAAACGCGGCACATGGGCCGAAATTGAACCGTTATTGATAATGCGCCCGCCCTGTGGCGCCTGGTGACGCATAATGCCAAAGGCCTTACGCGCACAAATAAATGACCCGGTCAAGTTAATGTCGATCAGATGACGCCAGTCTGCGACCGCAATTTCGTCAATTGGCTTACCCGGCAAGGACACGCCGGCGTTGTTAAACAACGCATCCAGCGTGCCCACCTGTGCCGCAAAGGTATCGAACGCTGTCTCAACCTGTGCTTCATCAGCGACATCGCACTCAAGGATCACGGCATTGGCCCGTCCGGCAGCAGTCTCAACCAACTTGGCACTGGTGCGCCCTGCGAGCCCGACGGTCCAGCCATTGTCTAAAAACAGGTCGGCGCAGGCGCGCCCGACACCGCCACCGGCACCTGTTATGATAATCGATTTATTCATGTTCATGTCCTAGTGGTTATCTCGTGGCAGATTTTTTGCCACTTTGTGATAAGCTGTCGCCAATTCCAGACAGCCGCCGTCAGACAACTGACCAACCAATGATCGATAGATTTCCTGCCAAGGTGTTTGATGCACCAGCTCGGGTGCCTGCCATGCGTCAATGCGGGCCTGCCATTCGGCGTCATCAACCAGCGCATTCATAGTCGCGGCGTTCAAATCCAACCGAACCCGGTCGCCCGTTTGTAAATAGGCCAATCCACCACCAACAACGGATTCTGGAGACGCGTTCAGAATCGACGGGCTTTCAGAAGTGCCCGATTGGCGCCCGTCCCCAACGGTGGGCAGGTGATTGATACCTGCTTTAATGATATGATCTGGTGGCTGCATGTTCACAACTTCGGCTGATCCCGGATATCCGACACAGCCGACACCACGGATAAAGAGAATCGTGTTCTCGTCGATTTTCAACGATGCGTCGTTAATACGTTCGTGATAATCCTCTGGTCCCTCAAAAACAACGGCGCGGGCCTCGTAGACGCCGTCTTTCAAAAAACGTTTGCGGAAATCGGCAGAAATCACGGATGTTTTCATCAAGGCCGAGTCAAACAGATTGCCGGACAGAACAACAAAACCTGCGTTTTCGCGCAATGGATTGTCATAGGGGCGGATCACATCGGTGTCTTGGCTACCTTGGCCCTTGATGTTTTCGCCCATGGTTTTGCCAGTTGCTGTCATCGCGCCCTCGTGGATGCGGCCAGCTTTGCGCAGTTCTTCCATCACCGCAGGGACACCACCTGCGCGGAAAAAGCTTTCACCCAGGTATTCGCCGGCGGGCTGCATATTTAACAAAAGGGGCACGTCATAGCCGACCTTTTGCCAATCTGTGACGTCCAATGGCACACCAGCATGCCGCGCGACGGCTTGCAGGTGGGGCGGGGCGTTGGTCGATCCGCCAATCGCGGCATTGACCACAATCGCGTTTTCGAACGCCTCGCGTGTGAGGATGTCAGAGGGTTTCAGGTCTTCGTATACCATTTCCACGATACGTTTGCCTGTCTCGAACGCCATGCCCATTCGTTCACTGAACGGGGCAGGGATCGCAGAATTGCCTGTCAAGGACATGCCCAAGGCTTCGGCCATGGCGTTCATCGTGCTGGCGGTGCCCATGGTATTACAATGGCCCAGCGACGGCGCCGATGAACACACGCGGTTCATAAATTCATCGTAATCAATCACACCCTCGGCCAACAATCGACGGCTTTCCCAAACAACGGTGCCCGATCCTGCGCGTTTGCCTTTCCACCAACCGTCCAACATCGGACCGCCGTTTAATGCAATCGCGGGAATGTCCACGGTGGCCGCGCCCATCAACATCGCGGGTGTGGTTTTGTCACATCCTGTGGTTAGGACAACGCCGTCGATGGGGTACCCATGCAATACCTCGACCAACGACAAATATGCCAAGTTGCGATCTAACGCGGCGGTGGGGCGTTTTCCCGTTTCTTGGATCGGATGCACCGGAAATTCCATGGGAATGCCGCCTGCGGCGCGAATACCTGCCTTGATCCGGTCCATTAAAAACACGTGGATTTTGTTACACGGTGCAAGGTCGGACCCCGTCTGTGCAATCCCAATGATGGGCTTTTCACCTTGTAATTCGCCGCGCGTGTATTCTTGGTTTTGATAGCGTTCGACATAAAGTGCTGTCATGCCCGGATTCTTGGGGTTGTCGAACCATTCCTGTGATCTGAAACGTTTATTCGCTCTCGTGTCGCCCATGGTTATATCCTTGAAAAGGGGATTGCTTTGCTTGCCTAAAGGTCCACATTTGGTGTACCAAATGCAAGAGGAAATGTAACATGATTACTGGAAAAACAATGAAAAATTGGATTGCTGCCCTATTGGTGCTTGGGCCTAGCGTTGTACTTGCCGAAGTAGATGGCGCAGAGATCAAGCTGTGTTTGAACACCAAGATTGAATACAATCAACCCGCAGCCGAATGTGTTACCGAAGCATTGCAAGCCTGTTTTCAAATAGATGATAAACATGTGAACACAAAAACCGATTGCTATTTAAGTGCCAAATCGGATTTTGCGACCCTGAATGCGGGTCGTATTGACGAATTGCAAAGTGCGTTGGATGCGCAAAAATACCAAATCGTTGAAATTTCAACGCGATACGATATTTTGGGAAATTTGATGCAATGCGACCGTTTGCATGAAATGAATATGGTGATGCAAGAGGATGCAGACGCTATCAACCTGCAAAATTTCCGCTGTCAGGCGACGGCGATGGGCATGGCCTATGCCAAATTGTATGTGCAATCGCAGGGGTTGGGACGATAAGATCAGCGCCCGTCCTTCGGGTCAGTTGGGCGCTGATCGTGCCTTGTGTGGTCAAACTGCGTTTGACGCGGGCACGATTGGCCTGAATTTTAACCTTTGTTTTCCTCGACCACTTTGCCCAAATCCACGCCGTTCAATTCGGCGATGTGATCGGCCATCATGGGCACATAGTGGTCCGATTTTCCGATCGCTTCGGCTTGGGCATAGTAATTGCGCATCGCGGCCCCCATGGGATTGGCCATGCCGGCGGCGGTGGCCATATTCGCAACGTAACGCACGTCTTTTGATGCGTTCGCCACGGTGAATTTATGCGCGTCGCGATCACGACCCACGGCATATTTCATGAATGTTTCAAAGAACCCGTTGGACAGGCGGCTGGATCCGATCACTTTGTTGATCGTTTGTGGGGCGATGCCGACCTTGGCCCCCAATATGACCGCCTCGCCATACAGGCACGAATAACCCATGGCGATGAAATTCATGATCAGCTTCATCTTGTGCGCTGATCCAACAGGGCCAATATGGTTGATATTGCTTGCCCAACATTCGATCACGGGTAACACGGTGGCAAATGTTGCGGCATCCGCGCCAACCATGGCGTCCAATGTGCCTTCTTCGGCCTCTTTGGGCGTACGGCCCAGCGGTGCGTCGACCATTTTCATGCCGGCGGCCTCCATCTCGGCGGCCAAGCTTTCCGTCGATGTCGGGTCGGCCGTGGTTGCGTCAATCACGATCAATCCTGCTTTGCCATTTGCGATAATGCCGTCTGTGCCGCGCATGATTGCTTCGACCTGTGGGCTGTTGGACAGACAGATGTGGATGATGTCACAGTCGCGCGCCATGTCCGCCACAGATGCTGCCTCGGTCGCGCCCATGCTGACCAGACTGTCCACAGGGGTACGGTTGCGATTGCCTTTGACGACCAACGGATACCCGTTTTGCAAGATGTTTTTGGCCATCCCATGGCCCATATACCCAACGCCGATAAAGCCGATAACAGGTTTAGACATGCTGAATTTCTCCCTATAAACAGGCGGTTATGCCGCCATCTACAAATAATGTGTGACCGTTGACGAAACTTGAGCCGGGGGATGACAAAAACACCGCCGCGCCGACCAATTCTTCGATCTTGCCCCAACGTCCCGCAGGCGTGCGTTTTTCCAACCATGCGCTGAACTCTGGGTCTGCGACCAAGGCCGCGTTCAGCGGCGTGTCGAAATAGCCGGGCGCAATGGCGTTACAATTCAGCCCGTGTTTGGCCCAATCGGTGGCCATGCCTTTGGTCAGATTGGCGACCGCCCCCTTGGACGCGGTATAGGGCGCAATGCCCGGACGGGCCATCGCTGTTTGGACGCTGGCGATGTTGATAATCCGCCCTGAACCGCGTTTGATCATGTGCCGCGCCACCGCTTGGCCGACGTGGAACACCGAATGTACGTTGGTTTTCATCAGCCGTTCAAAGGCATCGGCAGGAAAATCTTCAAGCGCGGTGCGATGCTGCATCCCTGCATTGTTGATCAATATGGTGATCGGGCCATGATTGGTTTCATACGCGTTCACCTGCGCCGCCACCGCATCATGATCGGTCACGTCAAAGGGCAGAGTATCCACCGTGATCCCGTCGTCACGCAGGGTATTTGCAGCATTTTCAAGCGTTTCCACGTTGCGCGCATTTAAAATGACCTTTGCGCCCGCTTGCCCCAAACCCCGTGCCAAAGCAAAACCGATCCCCATCGACGCCCCCGTGATCAAGGCCGTCTGACCCGTCAGATCAAATAACTGCATTTTTCCTCCTGTCGGATTTGTCCGACTTCTTGTCTTGCATAAATGGTATACCATTTCTACTGTTATTCAAGGCGGAATCATTCCCGCCTTGATCACGTGGAGATTTTATATGACTGCCATCTTTGCCCATGGCCCAAAGGATATCCGGCTTGCCGATGCGCCGCATGATGATGTCGGGTCGGGGCAAGTGCGTGTTCGCATGGTGCGCGGCGGCATATGCGGGTCGGATTTGCATTATTTTAATCATGGTGGCTTTGGTGATGTGCGCCTGCGCGAACCGATGATCTTGGGGCACGAAGTTTCAGGCGAGATTGTTGAAATTGCCAAAGATGTCAATGGCTTGGCCCTTGGGGATTTGGTGGCTGTGTCACCGTCGCGTCCTTGTGGCGCATGCGATTATTGTTTGGCGGGATTGCCGAACCATTGTCTAAATATGCGCTTTTACGGATCGGCTATGCCATTCCCCCATATTCAGGGTGCGTTCCGAAATGATTTAGTGATCAATGCATCCCAAGCGGTCATTGCCAACGGGTTGGACGTGGGCCATGCGGCCATGGCCGAACCGCTGTCGGTGTGTTTGCATGCCGTGTCACGCGCGGGGCCGATGTTGGGCAAAACGGTGATGGTCACGGGGTGCGGGCCGATCGGGGTTTTGTGCATTTTGGCGGCTCGCCGCGCCGGCGCGGCCAAGATTATAGCCGTTGATATCACAGACCGTGCATTGGAATTTGCGCGTCTGTCAGGTGCGGATGTAATTATAAATACATTGAGTAATACCAACTGCTTGTCGCCATATGTTCATCAAAAAGGTCAAGTGGATATTTTGATGGAATGTTCGGGTGCGGAACCTGCGTTGGTGTCTGGCATCGCCTGTCTGCGGCCGCGCGGTGTGATCGTGCAGCTGGGTCTGGGTGGCGCGATGAGCTTGCCAATGATGCAAATCACCGCCAAAGAATTGGAACTGCGTGGATCGTTTCGCTTTCACCATGAATTTCCGAATTCGATTGAGTATATGCGCAAAGGATTGATTGATGTATCGCCGCTAATCACTCACACCTTTGATGTGGCTGAATTTCAGACAGCGTTTGAAACCGCATCTGACAAAGGCCAATCCATGAAAGTTCAGATTAGGTTTTGATATGCTGACTTTTGCTGTTGCCGTGTTTTTGTTGATTGTGACCCCTGGTCCGGGGGTCTTGACCACGGCAGGCGTTGGCGCGGCCTATCGGTACCGTGTCGGTATCACATATGTCTTTGGTCTGTTTTTGGGCACAAACTTGGTTGCAGTGGCGGTGATTACGGGGTTTGCCGCCTTTGTTCTGACCATTCCCTATGTGCGGTTGATCCTGACAGTGCTGTCGTTTGGATACCTGACCTATTTGGCGGCCAAGATCGCTTTTGCGGGGTCAAACCTTGCATTCATCAAGGCCACACGCGAACCGAATGTAATGACTGGGGTGATGCTGCAAATCATCAATCCCAAGGCCTATGCAGTGAATACCGCGCTGTATGCAGGGTTTGCCTTTTACCCCGAAAATTGGATGGTTGAGGTGGGCGCAAAATTTGTCATTTCAAACGCAATTTGGATTCCGATCCATTTGGCATGGCTGTGGGCCGGCGTGTCAGTACATCGCTTAAATCTAAGTCCAGAAAAACAGCGCTTGATCAATTATGCGATGGCCGCCGCTCTTATTGGTGTCGTGGCTTTGGCAGTTTGGTCTGCACGCACATAACGGAGGATTCTATGTTACCACAGTCTAATCATGCACCAGATGCCACTTGGGTGGGGCGGGTCTGGCATGCAGATCACGGCCCTTGTGTTGTGACCCTACGCGGGGATGACATCGTTGATCTCACGTCGCGCGACACGCCGACGATGACGGCATTGTTGGAACGTGATGATCTGGTTTCCTATGTTCGCGCGTTCAAGGGGACGGTTTTGGGCCAGCTGTCGGATTTGGGCAACGGCACCCTGACACTGTTATCGCCCGCCGATATGCAAGGGATCAAAGCCTCTGGCGTGACATTTGCCCAATCGATGGTGGAACGCGTCATCGAAGAACGCGCCGCGGGTGACGCAGATTTGGCGCAAGAGATCCGCAATCGTGTGACCGCCGTAATCGGCGATAGCCTGAGCGGGATTGAACCCGGATCGCCAAAAGCGATGCAGGTGAAAGCCGCGATACCGGCCGAAGGCATGTGGTCGCAATACCTAGAGGTTGGCATCGGCCCTGACGCCGAGGTATTTACCAAATGCCAACCTATGGCTTCGGTGGGCCATGGTGCTGATGTGGGTATTCATCCGATGTCGAATTGGAATAACCCCGAACCCGAAATCGTGTTGGCCATCAACAGCCGTGGGACCATTGTTGGCGCAACCTTGGGCAATGACGTGAACCTGCGCGATGTCGAAGGCCGATCGGCGCTTTTGTTGGGCAAGGCCAAAGATAACAACGCATCCTGCGCCATAGGTCCGTTTTTGCGTTTGTTTGATGACGGGTATTCTATCGCGGATTTGGAACAGGCGGAATTGGCCCTGACCGTAACCGGCGAGGATGGTTTTGTGTTGAACGGTCGATCCTCAATGAACCAAATCAGCCGCAAACCTGCGTCAATTGTCGCCCAAACCATTGGACGTCACCACCAATATCCTGACGGATTTTTTCTGTTTCTCGGCACGCTGTTTGCGCCGATACAAGATAGGGACACAGTTGGACAGGGCTTTACCCATAAAGTCGGGGATCAGGTGGTGATTGCCGAAGCAAGTTTGGGCCAATTGCAAAACACCGTGCGGCTGTCCACGCAATGCCCCGAATGGACGTTTGGCACGTCGGCATTGATGAAAAACCTAGCGAAACGAGGATTGTTATGACACCACAGATTTTTGATGACGTGAATTGTTCCCTGGGTGAGGGGCCTTTGTGGCATCCAACGCGGAATGAATTGTTTTGGTTCGATATCAACAACAACATGCTTTACGCGAAATCAGACGGCGCACGGCGCGAATGGCGATTTGACGGCCATGTGACCGCGGCAGGATGGATCGATCATGACCATTTGATGGTGGCGCATGAAACGCATTTGCTGCACTTTAATATCGAAACGGGTCGGCATGACGTGATCTGTCCACTTGAGGCTGATAATCCCATAACGCGATCCAACGATGGCCGCGCCGATCCTTGGGGGGGATTTTGGATTGGCACTATGGGCAAGAAGTTAGAAAAAGACGCTGGCGCGATTTACCGTTATTATCGCGGCGAGGTACGGACGTTGTATTCTCCGTGGACCATTCCGAACGCACAATGCTTTGCGCCTGATGGGTCCCTTGCATATCTGACCGATACGCCAAAAGGGCAGGTTTTGCGCCAACGCCTGGACCTTGCAACGGGGTGGCCCGTCGGGGCCCCAGAGGTGTTCTTGGACATGCCCGAGGATCAATCCCGTCCTGATGGTGCCGTCGTTGACGCCGAGGGTAATATCTGGATTGCCCATTATGGGCATTTCAAAATCACATGCCATGCGGCGGATGGGCGATTGCTGCATCAGATTGATACCACTGCGGCGGCGATGACATGCCCCGCGTTTGGCGGTGCGGACGGAACGACGTTGTATGCAACATCAGCGGCCCAAGCAGTGCCTGACGGGCAATTACATACCCAACCAAACGCGGGGCGCGTGTTTGTGGTTGAAACGGGTATCAAGGGCCAAAAAGAACATCAGGTGATTTTGTGACCATGACCGCACAAAGATCTGTGGGGCATGTATAAGATGACCGCGCATCGCATCTTGTGTCTTGGTGAAGTCATGGTGGAACTGGCCCCTGCTTGCGAGGGGCTATTCAAGTCAGGCTTTGCCGGTGATACGTTTAACACGGCATGGTATCTAAAACGTCTGTTGGGTAAGACAGCGCGTGTCGCCTATGGGACTTGTATCGGTGCGGATCAGGTCTCGGGTGAATTGATCGACTTCTTGCAGGCACAAGGTCTTGAGCCTACGGTGCGCCGCATCATCAATCGCACTTTGGGACTATACATGATTTCGCTGCGCGATGGTGAACGGTCGTTTGCGTATTGGCGCGGCCAATCTGCGGCACGGCTCTTGGCGGATGATATGGAATGGCTGCGCGGTGTTTGTATGGCGCAACATGTCATCCAATTTTCTGGCATCACAATGGCGATTTTGGCGCCCGATGCGCGTCTTAGGTTATTGCGTGCACTTACACAGGCGCGCGCGGATGGGGCAACCATCGTGTTGGACACCAACATGCGGCCGCGGTTGTGGGAGGACAGCCAAACCATGTGTGATGGGGTGATGTCCGCCGCGCGCGTTGCAGATATTGTCCTGCCCAGCTTTGATGAAGAAAGTGCGCATTTCGGCGATGTAACGCCAACAGCGACGATCGAACGCTATCGCAGTGTTGGGGCGAAGACCGTGATTGTCAAAAACGGCCACAGCGACGTTATTGCTTGGGATTTGGTGCAAGGGGGCCTTTCACATACACCGCCCCTTGCCAAGCAAATCGATAGCACAGCGGCTGGCGACAGTTTTGGTGCGGCCGTGATTGCAGGGTTGGTGCAGGGTAAGGATTTACACACAACAGTGACAGACGCTTGTCATTTGGCATCGCGCGTTATCCAAGAAAAAGGGGCATTGTCCCCAAAATTATTTCAGGAGGGTTAAAGAATGAAAGTTCTCATCATCGGCGGCGGCGGCGTAATAGGCCAAAAATTAGGCGCGGCCTTAGGGAAAAAAGGACATCTGCGCAGGCGCGAGATTTCGCAAATCGCGCTGGCCGATATTGTTGATCCAAAACCCGTTGCAGCAGGCTGTCCCGTGACGACCCACGCGATTGATATCGCCGATCGCGCTAGCGTTGATCAGGTGGTGAGCGCTGATTACGATGTGATTTATCTGTTGGCGGCCATCGTTTCGGGGCAGGCTGAGGCCGAATTTGAAACGGGTATGAATATCAATTTCTTTGGCACCTATAATGTTTTGGAACGGGTGCGCACGCTGGGCAATAAACCCGTCGTGGTCTTTTCATCCTCTATCGCAGTTTACGGCGGCGAAGTCCCCGATCCGATCATTGATCACACCTTTCTAAACCCGCAGACATCTTATGGGATGCAAAAGGCGGTCGGCGAATTGCTGATCAACGATTATTCGCGCAAAGGGTTTTTGGATGGTCGCGCATTCCGGTTGCCGACGATTTCCGTAAGGCCAGGCAAGGCAAACGCGGCGGCCTCTAGCTTTATGTCCTCGATCATTCGCGAACCGCTCAACGGGGTGGAAGCAGTCTGCCCCGTGACCGAGGATTTCCCGCATTATTATCTATCGCCCCGTAAATGCGTGGAAAACCTGATCAAAGGGACCGAGATTGAGGCGCAGGATTTGGGAATGAACAGGGCTATGATGATGCCGGGTCGAATGTGGACCATTCGCCAAGTGATCGACGCGATGGATGTGGTCGCAGGGCCAGAGCCTGCAAAATTGATTCGTTGGGAAAGTGACGCAGTGATCCAAAAAATTGTCAATGGTTGGCGCTATGACATGCGGCCGGAAAAATCCCTGAAGCTTGGCCTGACGGCGGATGACAGCTTTGAAGATAACGTGCGCTACTATATGCAAGATGATTTGGGGAAATCCTGATGAACACATATGATTTACAAGATAGCGTTGCCGTCATCACTGGTGGTGCACAGGGCATAGGGTATGCAACCGCGCAAAAAATGCTTGCCAATGGCGCGCGCGTTGTTTTGTGGGATTTGGATATCGCGCGGGCCAAGGCTTCGGCAAAAACGCTGTCTGCATTTGGTCCGTGTACTGCGCAGGCCTGTGATGTCTCTGATTATGACAGTGTGATTGGCGCATATGATGCGACAATCGCCGCGTATGGGCACATTGATATTTTGGTAAACAGTGCCGGCATTGCTGGGCCAAACGCCTCTGTCGCAGACTATGACAATGATGCATGGGCGCAGATTTTGGCGATCAACCTGACGGGTACCTATTATGTGAACAAGGCGGTGATTGGTGGCATGCGTGATCGCAATTATGGCCGCATCGTCAATATCGCATCCGTGGCGGGCAAAGAAGGCAATCCTAATGCCTCGGCTTATTCCGCGTCCAAGGCGGGCGTCATTGCATTTACCAAATCGCTGGGTAGGGAAATGGCCCAATACGATATCGCGGTGAATTGTATCACCCCCGCGGCGGCGCGTACGGCGATTTTCGATCAAATGGCTCAAGATTTCGTGCAATATATGTTGTCGAAAATTCCCCGTGGCCGTTTTGTCGAGGTCGAGGAAATCGCCAATATGGCCTGTTGGATGGCAAGCGCGGAAAATTCATTCACCACGGGTGCGGCGTTTGATATTTCAGGCGGTCGTGCAACGTATTAAGGGTTGAAATACCGGCGCAAGACCATGCCCCATCGAACGCAGTTCGGTCACTAAGGGCACGATCAAGGCCGTCTTGACCCCATCGTGGGGTGTGCTGCGCACGCTGTTATCCCCCCGTCGGTCCGGTGCTGATCGGACCGTGATAAAAGGAACCAAGTCATGCCAAACACCATCCGTGTTGATCATATTGATCTAGATCGTTTTTGCCGCGATGCATTGCGGGCCTGCGGCGCTGATGCCGCGACCCAAGCGGCCACAACCAATTCGATCATGCATGGTTCAATCCATGGCGTCGACAGCCATGGTGTGCGCCTGTTGCCGCATTATATTGCCGTCTTTGAAAATGGCCGCTTGAACAAAAAGCCCAATCTGCAGTTTTCCAAGGTTAAGTCTGGTACAGGTATTCTGGATGCTGACAATGCCCAAGGTGCGCAGGCTATGTATGCGGCGATGGATCATGCGATGGATTTGGCGCGCGATGCCGGCATCGCAGGTGTCGCGGTGCAAAATTCGTCGCATTTTGGTCCGGCGGGGGCCTATGCCATTCATGCCACACGTGCGGGCATGATCGGACTGGCCTTTGGGAATTCAGACGCCTTTGTGCGCTTACATGATGGGGCAGAACGGTTTCACGGCACCAATCCCATTTCAATGGCGGTCCCAACAGGTGGCGAGAACCCGTGGTTATTGGATATGGCGACATCGTCGGTGCCTGTGAACCGCGTTCAGCTTTATGCGTCGCTTGGGGTGAATTTGCCGGATGACGTGGCCTCGGACGCCGACGGGATCAATACCAACGACCCGAATAAGGCCGCGATGATGGCCCCAGTCGGCGGCGCATTTGGGTTCAAGGGAGCCGCGCTGGGCGGGGTGGCCGAGATTTTTTCGGCCGTCTTATCCGATATGCGCCTGAGCTCCGAGATTGCAGACATGGGCGATTTAACTATTACCAAGCCCCGCGAAATGGGTGCCTTTGTGATGGCCATCGATCCCGACGGGTTTGTGGGTCGTATCGTGGCGCGCGCCGTCATGGATCGCTATTTGACCCAATTGCGCGGATCAAAGCCTGTTGCAGGCAAAACCGTTATGGCGCCCGGAGATCGCGAATGGGCAGAAGCCGAACAAAGACGGTTGCGTGGCGTACCATTGGATCCGGTCACGATTGACGGGTTTTACGATTTGTGTGATCGCTATGATCTGGCATTTCCAAAAATAACCGAAAGATAGGCGTCACTTTCATGATTTTTCTAACAGTTCTAGAAATCGTCGCACCGGTATTTATATTGGCGGCAGTTGGATTTACGTGGGTCAAACTGGGGCTCGAGTATCGCGGTGAATTCGTCACCCGCTTTGCGATGACAATGGCGGTGCCATGTTTGGTTTTTACCGCATTGATGAAAACGCAGATTGATCCCAAAGCGTTATCCGATTTGATGTTGGCGGGAATCGCGACCTATGTGTCCGTCGGTGTTTTATCCGTGATATTCACCAAAGCTTTTTCGTTGGATATTCGTACATTTTTGATGCCACTGATTTCCGGAAACACGGGAAATTTAGGCTTGCCCTTATGCCTATTTGCCTTTGGTCAGGCGGGATTTGGCTATGCCGTTGTTGTCTTTGCGATCACCAATATTTTGGCGTTTACGCTGGGGGTTTGGGTTGTGGCGGGCGGGGGATCGTATAAACGCCTGTTCCAAGAACCTTTGGTTAGCGCCACGTTTTTAGGGCTTTTGTTTATGTGGCAAGGCTGGGAAACCCCCAAGTTTTTGACCAATGCGCTTGAACTGATTGGCCAGATGGCGATCCCGATGATGTTGATTACCTTGGGCGTCGCAGTCGCCCGTTTGAAATCGGGGCAAATAACACGCGCGGTATGGATCAGTCTTTCCAAAGTCGCCATCGGCGCAGGGTCGGCCGCTGGCGTTGGCCTGTTGTTTGGCTTACCACACGAAGCGCTTTCTGTCTTGGTCTTGCAACTGTCCATGCCCGTTGCGGTGACATCCTATTTGTTGGCCGAAAAATACAGCGCAGATGCAGATGCTGTCGCGGGTTTGGTCGTTGTTTCAACTGTGATGACCGTGGCGATTGCGCCGATGATGTTGATGATTTTGCTGGCCTGAACCTTGCAAAAAAAAACGCCCGCCAAACCGGCGGGCGATATTATCTTTGTGCTTATGGTCCCTTATTCCGCCGCGTTAACGACACGTGGGGCGGGTTTCGCGGGGGGCGTATCATCTTCGACCCAGACCAAATCGGTCACTTTGTTTTTGCGCGCGGCGCGACGCAGCGCCCAGTCTTGGGCCACGCGCCCATGACGAGACGCGCCCAAGCGCACCAAAACACGGCCAATAAAGCTTACATATGTGGTCACCCATACGCGCGCCGCCAAAAGAGCAGGGGTAAAGACCAAGGTCAAAACCGTGGCAATCCCCAGACCAAACACGACCGCGGTTGCCAGCTGTTTCCACCACAATGATGTCGGGCTGTCGATCGAATAGCCGCCATTGATGAAATCAAGGCTTAGCCCAAACATCATTGGGGCCAGACCCGCCATGGTGGTGATGGTCGTCAACAAAACGGGGCGAATACGTTGTTCGGCCGTGCGCACGATTGCTTCTATCTTTGGCATGGTGCGCGCAAATTCTTGGTAGGTATCGATCAACACAATGTTGTTGTTGACGACGATCCCTGCCAAGGCGACGATCCCCGTTCCCGTCATGATGACCGAAAACGATTGCTGCATGATCAACATACCTATCAAAACGCCGACGGTGGACAAGATCACCGCCAAAAGCACGACGACAGAGTTATAAAAACTGTTGAATTGCGCCAACAAGATAATGAACATCAAAGCAAGTGCTGCCGAAAACGCGCTGGACAAGAACGCTTGGCTTTCTTTTTGATCTTCTTGATCACCTGTCCATTCCCATGACATGCCCGCAGGGAATGCTGTGTTTTCTAGAATACTGGTGAGATATGCGATGCGTTCGTTGTCATTGATCGGAATTTCAACACTGTTGCCGTTTTCGTCAACATCTTTGCGCGTCAGACCTTTTGTCACGGCCGCCTTGACGTCCAAATACCGTTTTTGATCCACGCGTTTGATTTCAGCTAATTTCGCAACCGGTTCGCGTGTGATGAAATTTGACAAAGGCACCAATCCGTCGCGTGTGCGCACCTTGAGCGTATCAAGGGTGCTAAGAACGCGATAATCTTCGGGCAAGCGCACGCGAATTTCGACCTCTTCATCCGAACTGTCAACGCGCATGGTATCCAGCAATATCCCACGTGTGACCAGCTGAACCATGGCGCCCACGGTCGCAACATCGGCACCATAGCGCCCCGCTTTTTCAACATCGACATTGATTTGCCAATCGATACCGGGCAGCGGGCGGCTGTCTTCGATCAGCGTCAATCCTTTGGTTTGGTGGAACAGCTCAGACATTTGACCCGCCACTTGGATCAAATCTTCTAGGCTGTCACTGGCCAAACGCAAATGCACAGGCTTGGCAGAGGCAGGACCACGTGACAGGTTCAAAACCTCTATTTCGATCCCCGGGATGTCACGCAATTGGGCGGTGATTTCGTCTAAAACAACGTTGCCGTCCAAGTCGGGGCGATCACGACGCTCTTCCCATGGAATTGTTTCAAGTTGTATTTGCCCGATGCTGTCAGAGGGTGCCTGACCACCGCCTGTGTTTTGGTTCAATCCACCTTTGCCCGCAAATGAAAACGCGGTTTGAATGCCAGGATGTGCCAAAACCACGGTTTCAGCTTGTTTGACCAAGTGATCTTTTTCCTCAAGCGACAGGTTGCCGCGCGCACGAACGTAAACGATGGCTTGCTCTGGTTCGGATTCAACAAAGAAATCCACGCCATAATTATGTTCGCCATAGTATTTGAAAACACCCATGGCAAAGAAAATGACCGCAAAAATTGTGACCACTGGCATGATTGGATTGGCAGTCAAAAACTTGATAAACTGGCCAAAAATCGTCCGACGGTATTTGTATTCGACCCGTTCACGGTTCCGTTCAATCTTGGCTGCAGTCAACGCCACTGAGGCCATGAATGCTCCTGCTAGGAACATGATCATGCCTGGAACATGTGCATTGCGCCCCATTTCTGTACGGTCCAAGCCTAACAAATACGCCGGGTTTAGGAACTGCATGGCAGAGATGAACAAAAAGCCCATCGCCAAAACCACTAAAACCGCGCGAACGCCCCATGGCAGGTTGACCCGCAGAACATGCGCAGTACGGTCTAGCACGCGGCTGATGCGACCAGATACGCCCCCCATGATCGGTAGATATACCAATGCAACGACCAATGAGGCCGATAAAACAAAGATCAAGGTTACGGGCAACATCCCCATGAATTGCCCCGGAACACCGGGCCAAAACAGCATT
>Ga0181601_10000861_pt1 | contig 25401 bp, 23 predicted proteins | sample 041ome_8_FD_133020 | JGI IMG/M metagenome (GOLD analysis project Ga0181601, IMG submission 133020) | Coastal salt marsh microbial communities from the Groves Creek Marsh, Skidaway Island, Georgia - 041407BS metaG (megahit assembly) | ecosystem: Environmental > Aquatic > Marine > Intertidal zone... | reverse complement strand
GCAGTCAGTGGGCTACCGGATGGCCATCGCAGCGGCCGGCCCGTTGGCTAATTTCTTATTGGCCATTGTCGTGCTGTGGGGTTTGTTTCTGCGCGGAGAAATGGGCATCGTCCCTGAGATCGCTACAGTGGTCCCAGCCTCGCTGGCCGAACAGGCTGGACTGCAGTCGGGGCAGGAGATCCGCGAAATTGACGGCCGTCCAACGCCGACGTTGGCGGCGGTGAATTTTGCATTGCTGGAGCGGTTGGGTGACTCGGGCGCGCTGAAACTCGCGGTGAGTGGGCCCGGTTCGGATGTGCTGCTCAGATCCGAGGTAACACTCGATCAATGGCTCAAGGGTGCCGAACAACCTAACTTACTGGATGCACTCGGTATTACGGTTAAGACGCCTCCGGTCCTCCCGCTGGTCGGTGGGCTCACCGAAGAGGGCAGGGCCATTGCCGCAGGTTTTGAAGTCGGGGACTTGATTCTTGCGGCAGACGGACAAGCGATTGATCTGTGGATGGATTGGGTGGTTTATGTGCGAGCACGGCCGGATCAGTCGATTGATGTGGTGGTGGAGCGAAGCGGGACGAGACAGGGCCTGAGTGTGACACCCGCGGCGCTGATCTCTGAGGGCGAGCGAATCGGCTCAGTCGGTATGTCGGTGCAGCTACCAGAGATACCCGCCTCCCAACAGCGATTTTTTGAGCGTGGCCCCGTCGATGCTTTGGTGGCTGCTGTGACGCGCACGGCCGATTTGGTGGTATTTACGTTCAAATCGATTCTGAGAATGCTTCAGGGGTTGATTTCGCCAAGCAACCTCTCCGGCCCCATTACGATTGCACAGGTGGCTGCGTCGACAGCCGAATCCGGATGGGTCGCATGGTTTGGATTTTTAGCGTTGCTGAGCGTGTCGTTGGGGGCCCTGAACTTACTGCCGATTCCGGTGCTCGACGGTGGTGCCATCGTTTTTTGTGCCTTCGAAGCGTTGCTGGGTAAGCCGTTACCTGAGCGCGTTCAGATGGTGGGTTATCAGGTTGGGGTGGCGCTGGTGCTAAGCATCATGGTGTTTGCTCTGTATAATGACGTGGCAAAACTCTGATGACGTCAGACGGTCTGAAGGTGCGCTCCGGCGGGCGCACCGAAAAGCCGTTGCTTTTCGGCGAATCGGTACTCTCGCGACGGCAGGCTAATAGGCTTATATAAGAAACGGTATGTCCCCAATAGACGTTAAAAGACCGCGGGGCGTTCGCCTCGGCGTCGCGATGCTACTCGCTTTGCTGAGTCTGTGGCGACCCGCTTTTGCTCAAATTGAACCCTTTGTGATTCAGGACATCCGCATCGAAGGGTTGCAGCGAATCTCGCCCGGTAGTGTCTTTGCAGCGCTGCCCGTGGGCGTTGGAGATGCGGTCGATACGCTGGTAGTCCGCGCTGCCGCGAAGAGTTTGTTTGCCTCGGGTAACTTCGATGATATCTCCATCGCGAGAGACGGTGGTGTCCTCGTGGTGGTCGTCGCCGAGCGGCCCAGCATCAGCGAGATCACGATCGACGGTAACAAGGCCATTGAGACGGAGGCCCTGCTTGATGGTCTCAAAGGCGCTGGTTTGGCTGTGGGACAGGTGTTCCAGCGATCCACGCTCGAGGGCATGCAGTTGGAACTTCAGCGACAGTATGTCCTGCAGGGACGCTATGACGCGACCATTGATTCAGAGGTGATTGCCGAGCCACGCAATCGGGTATCGATCGCGATTGATGTTAACGAGGGGACCGTTGCGACGATCCAACATATTAATGTGGTCGGTAACAGCATTTTCTCAGACGAAGATTTGCTGGATCTCTTTGAATTGAAAACGGGCGGCTGGTTCTCTTTCTTTACCAGCGACAACAAATACTCGAAGGAAAAGCTGACCTCCGATCTGGAGTCCCTGTCATCTTATTATCTGGATCGCGGATACCTGCAGTTCAATATCGATTCGACTCAGGTGGCCGTCTCGCCGGACAAGGAAGAGGTCTACATTACAGCCAATGTCACAGAGGGCGATCGATTTACCATTAGCGAGGTGGGGCTGAGCGGTGATCTGGTGCTCCCTGAGGAGGATCTGAACCGTTTTCTCATCGTGCAACCTGAACAGGTGTACTCGCAGCAGCTGGTGACCGCTACCGAGGACTACCTGACGCGGAGGTTGGGGAACGAGGGTTATAACTTCGCCAAAGTCACGGGCATGCCTGAGATCGATGAAGACAGCAACACGGTTGTCATGAAATTTTTTATTGACCCTGGCAAGCGCACCTATGTCCGTCGCATCAATTTTGCGGGCAACATGACCACAATGGATGACGTGTTGCGCAGGGAAATGCGGCAAATGGAATCGGCTCCTGCTTCGGCCGCTGCCATTGAGCAATCGCGCATCAGGTTGGAGCGATTGGGCTTCTTTAAAACTGCCCAGGTCGAGACAGCAGAGGTGCCGGGCTCGGATGACTTGATTGATGTGAACTTTGCCGTAGAGGAGCAATCTTTCGGTTCGATAGGCGGCAGCCTGGGCTATGCACAGGACGCGGGACTGATTTTGGGCCTCAACCTGCAGCAGAATAATTTCTTGGGTACTGGACGCAGGGTTGGTGTGTCGCTCAACTCGTCGCGCTACCAGGACGTGATCAGTTTCAATTACACCAACCCGTTCTTTACAGAAGATGGGGTCAGCCGCGGATTCGGCATCTTTTATCGCAAAACGGATCTGTCAAAAATCAACGTCGCGAGCTACACCACCGACACTTGGGGTGGCAGCATGAACTTTGGCTATCCCATTAGCGAAACCCAACGCTTGGGCTTCTCGCTGGGTGTGACCGATACTAAAATCACATCTGGCCAGTATGCGGTGCAGGAAATTGCCGCCAGTCCGCGGTTGGCCCCAGAGATCGAGTATTGGTACTACTCTACGCTACAGCGTGACGGTAGCTACTCGGCGCCTGAGGTGCTGCAGCCTATCGACACGATTCCGCTGTCTGTGCTCTCGCCACCAAGCAATGCCGGATTTTTGGATCTGAACGGTGACCAGTACTTGAACTGGAGCCTGACGGCGAGCTGGTTGCAATCCACGCTGAACCGAGGACAGCTCGCGACCCGTGGTGCGTCGCAATCAATGTCGCTGGAAGTGGCAGTGCCTTTATCGGACCTCGAGTTTTATAAGCTGAGTTATCGAGGCGAAATTTACTTCCCTTTGTTTGGCGAGTTCACGCTGCACCTACGTGGAGAGGTGGGTTACGGTGATGGCTACGGCGCGACCAGCGAATTGCCTTTCTATGAGCACTTCTTTGCCGGTGGGTTCGGTTCGGTACGTGGCTATGAGGCGAACACGCTGGGACCTCGATCCACACCACCTTCAGTCTACTCGGCCAACACGGCCGTGACAGGCATCGACGAAAATGGACGACCCACTGAGTTTGGTGGTCCAGACGGGCGCGGTTATGGCTATGCCGTTGATGCTGCGACGGGCAAGATTCCTGTTCAGCAGTTCTATAACGAGCCCGATCCGTTTGGGGGCAATGTCCTGATTGAAGGTAGCGCCGAGGTGCTATTCCCTATGCCTTTCATCAAAGATCGCAGCTCGCTGAGATCGGCACTATTTTTTGACGTGGGTAACGTTTTCAATACAAATTGCCGTGAAAATCAGGTGAATTGTTTTGGTATCGATGCGGGGGAATTACGGTACTCTGTAGGCATTGGTATTACCTGGCTATCAGGCTTTGGCCCGCTGACGTTTAGTCTGGCAAAGCCGCTCAACGCCAGCCCAATCGATGAAAGAGAGGTCTTCCAGTTCACGCTGGGTAGAGGCTTCTGATGATGAAAAATATGGAGAGAATGCAATGAATGTGCGCGTTTGGCTTGCCGGCCTATTAATGGTTGTTATGCCTTCGGTTGTGATGGCTCAGGGTCGGATTGCCGTGGTCAACCTCGAGCAGGCCATTCTGCAGACCGACGTTGCGCAGCAACGGTTACAGGAATTCGAGAGCAATGAAGACTTCGCGTCAGATAAGTCGCAGTTTGATGCACTGCGTGCGGAGTTGGATCAGCTGGTTAAAGACTTCCAGCGAGATCAGGCGGCGATGAGCGAGGAAGATCAGGTGGCGGCGCGCCAGAAGATGGCTAGTAAGCAGTCTGATCTCGAATACGTCGCCAAAAAGCTACAAACGCTTCAGACCCAGAATGCACAGCGGGTCATGCAGGAGCTGGCGCCGCAGGCTCAGGAAGTGCTGAGAGAGATTATTGAAACGGATCAAATTGGCCTGCTGTTACAACAGCAAGCAGTGATTCACGCCGACCTGGGTTACAACATTACGGCAAAAGTTTCAGACAAGATGAATCAATTGGGCGCGGAGTAATTATCTGTGCCGACCCTCGGGGAGCTCGCGAAGACTTTGGAGCTCGAGCTCCGGGGGGATGCTGACTTTACGATACAGCGACTCGCGCCTCTCTCCGCGGCTACTGCCGTTGACCTCTCCTTCGTTTCTGAAAAAAAACACTTAGGGAAACTCTCAGTGACCCTGGCCGGCGCTGTGATTCTTCACCCGGACTGGGCGGGAAAGTGGGACGGTAATGCGCTGCTTAGCGATGCGCCCTATGTCTCTTATGCGCGCGCTACACGAGTCTTTGATAACCACCCGCAACGCAGTGGGGTCATTCATGCGCGCGCCGTTATCGACGAGGGCGCACAATTGGGTCGCAATGTCACCATCGATGCCGGCGCCTGTATTGAGGCCGACGTCGTGCTGGGCGATCGCGTCTGGATTGGCGCTGGCGCCTACATCGGCCACGGCACGCGTATCGGCGCTGACTCTGTCATTAAACCCAACGCAGTGATCTGCCACGCCGTGACCATCGGCGAGCGTTGCGTCATTCACCCTAACGCAACCATTGGCGCTGACGGTTTCGGGTTTGCGCCCAGCGCAGAAGGATGGGTGAAGATCGAGCAACTTGCCTCTGTGACCATCGGCAACGACGTGGAAATTGGTTCGAATTCTGCCGTCGACAGAGGTGCGCTTGAAGATACCGTGGTGGAAGACGGCGCCATCATCGACAACATGGTGCAGATTGCCCATGGCGTGAAAGTGGGGAGTCGAACGGCTATTGCCTCGCAGGCAGGTATTTCGGGTAGCACCCATATTGGCGCACGCTGCATTATCGCCGGTCAGGTGGGCATGGCTGGACATCTCACGATTGCCGATGACGTCCACATTGGGGGTCAGGGAAGGGTCGCAAGTTCGGTGACTGAGCCCGGTCATTATTCTTCCGGGACGCCGATTCAGCCCATCAGAGCGTGGCTCAGAAGCGCATCGCGGTTTACCCAGCTGGATCAAATGGCGAGACGTATTGCAGAGCTCGAAAAAGCGGCCGGTCTCGATCAGAAAGAGGATGACAAAGCGTGACACTCGATATTGAAGAAATCCGTAACCGTCTCCCGCATCGATATCCGTTTCTGTTGGTGGATCGCGTGGTGTCGGTAGAACCGGGTGAGCGAATTGAGGCCTACAAAAACCTCAGCATCAACGAGCCTTTCTTTGATGGTCATTTTCCAGGGATGCCTGTGTTTCCAGGTGTGTTGCTATTGGAAGCGATGGCACAGGCAGCGGGCATTTTGGGTTTTGTCACGATGGATAAAACACCTGCCAATGGCTCCATTTATTACTTTGTGGGCGCGGACAACCTGCGCTTTAAGCGACCCTGCGTCCCTGGAGATCAAGTCATGCTATACGCCAGTATTGTCAGTGAGCGGCGCGGCATTTGGAAGTTTGAGGTGGAAGCCAAGGTGGACGGCGAACTCGCCGCTGCGGGCACCATCTTATGTGCCAACCGTTGATTCATGATCCACGACACCGCCATTATCGATCCCACTGCTCGACTCCATGAGTCGGTCGAGGTGGGGCCCTGGACGCTGATAGGCCCCAGCGTTGAGATAGGCGAAGGGACCAAGGTTGAGTCGCATGTAGTGATCAAGGGGCCCACGAGGATAGGCGCCCGGAACCACATCTATCAGTTTTCAACGGTAGGGGAAGCGACGCCTGACCTGAAGTATCGTGACGAGCCAACCGAGCTCCACATTGGCGATGACAATGTCATCCGGGAGAATGTCACCATCCACCGCGGGACGGTTCAGGATCGATCACTGACATCGATCGGCGATCGAAATCTCATCATGGCCTATGCCCATGTTGGACACGACAGTGCTGTGGGCAACGACACTATTTTGGTGAACAACACAGCGCTGGCAGGTCACGTTGAGGTCGGCGACTGGGCAATTCTGTCCGGCTACACGCTGGTGCATCAGTTCTGCAAGATAGGAGCACATAGCTTTAGCGGTATGGGCACATCCATTGGCAAGGATGTACCCGCGTTTGTGACTGTGGCAGGCAGCCCGGCAGAAGCCAAAACGATTAACGCAGAGGGCTTGCGTAGAAGGGGTTTCGATGCGTCCGAAATCTCAGCGTTACGTCGCGCTTTTAAAATTCTATATCGTCAGGGGCTCACGTTGGAGGTCGCGATGGAGCGACTGGAGAGCATGGTTACCGATGCGCCCAGCGTGCAAATATTGATCGACTCTTTGCAGACTTCCCAGCGCGGCATCGTTCGTTAGTGACGGAGCAATTCTCCCGTATTGGCATTTGTGCGGGCGAAATGTCCGGCGACCTGTTGGCCGGTGCGGTCATGGAGGCATGGGCAAATCGTGGCGGCTGCCCAGAACTCACGGGTATTGGTGGTAGCCGTTTGCAAGCTGCGGGACTGCAATCGCTATGCCCCATGGACCGATTGTCGGTCATGGGTTTGGTTGAGCCCTTAAAACGCTTACCTGAGCTGTTAAGCATTCGCCGACAGTTGATTTCCCAGCAACTTGGGGAAGTGCCGGATCTTTTTCTGGGGGTCGATAGCCCCGACTTTAATCTACCGGTGGAGCGGCGCTTACGACGTGCCGGTATCACTACAGCGCATTTAGTCAGCCCCTCGGTCTGGGCATGGCGTAAAGGGCGGATTGAGGCTATCCGAAAAGCCACTGAGAGAATGCTCTGTCTTTTGCCTTTTGAGGTCGAACTCTATTGTTCCGCGGGCATCGATGCTGTGTGTGTGGGGCACCCTTTGGTCGACGAATTGTCGCTGCTTCCTGACGCTACGACCGTTCGTCAAAGCCTCGAGCTTTCGGAAAATCAGTCGATTGTTGGCGTGTTGCCGGGCAGTCGAGAAGCTGAAGTTAGACAGCATCTGCCCATCTTCGCCGAAGCGATGACAGAACTTTGTCGTCGCTATCCCGATCTCCATTTTGTGATTCCCGCCGCGAATGCAGAGCGTCGAGCGCAAATTCAGCAGATGCTAAGCGGCTTCGATTTGCCGCTTGTCGTGGTCGAGGGTCAGGGTAGAGAGGTTATGCAGGCCAGCAACGCATTAATGATTGCATCGGGCACCGCCACTTTGGAGGCGATGTTGCTGGGCAAGCCGATGGTGATTGGTTACCGCATGGCCGGTCTGTCTTGGTTCATCCTCTCGCGACTCGTGACATCCCCCTTCGTTGGTTTGCCGAATATTCTGGCGGGCGAGGCGGTGGCGCCGGAGTTATTGCAGCAGGAGCTGACCTCCCAGCGGCTAGCGGATGCGGTGTCGGATCTGTTAAGCGGGCTTGGCGATGCGCAAACTGCGCGGTTTCGGGAGCTGGCGGGCCAAATAGGCGGTAACTTTGCTGACCGATGTGTCGATGCGCTGCTGCCGCTGACGCAACGTTCATGAGTGGTGATCTTTTTGAAGGGACGCAAGGCCATCTGATCGCCGGTGTAGATGAAGTTGGAAGGGGTCCTCTGGCAGGTGATGTCGTCGCTGCGGCAGTGATACTGAACGACCCTCCACCTGCGGGCGTCACGGACTCGAAGGCGCTGTCCCCGGCAAAGCGCGAGCTGCTTGCCGACGCGATTAAGCGTGAGGCCGTTTGTTGGGCATTGGGCCGCGCGTCGGTAGAGGAGATTGATCAACTCAATATTCTCGAGGCTTCGATGCTGGCCATGCGCCGCGCCGTCGAGGGTTTGGTGGTACTGCCCAGTCTGGTATTAGTGGACGGTAACCGACTGCCGAGATGGCCCTATGAAGCCCGGGCTATCGTGAAGGGTGACCTGACCGAACCCAGTATTGGCGCGGCATCCATCCTCGCCAAGGTGCAGCGCGATGGGGAGATGCAAACGCTTCACAACCAATATCCGGGCTATGGGTTTGACCGCCACAAAGGCTATCCGACACAGGCGCATCTCTCGGCGCTGAGGCGTCTTGGCGTGTCGCCCGCGCATCGGCGCAGCTTCGGGCCAGTGAAACGCTTGCTGGCCGACCCGGAGGTGAGATAGCGTTCCGGTATGAGCTCGTTTGTTCACCTTCGCCTCCATACAGAATATTCCCTGATTGACGGTCTGTTGCGCATCAGGCCCACGGTTGAGCGGGTGGCGGAATTGGGTATGCCGGCGGTCGCGATCACTGATCACCACAACTTCTTTGGTCTGGTAAAGGCCTACAAGGCAGCCGCTGAAAAAGGCGTCAAGCTCATTGTCGGCGCAGATCTGCATGTACTGGATCCAGCGGACCCAGACCGTCACCATGAGCTCTGCTTGCTGGCACTGAATGACAAGGGTTATCAGAATTTAATGTTGCTGCTGTCTCGCTCTTATCAGCAGGGCCAATATCTGGGACGCCCGCGGGTGCGGAGAGAATGGGTGCTGGAGCACGCAGAGGGATTGATCGCACTGTCTGGTGGTCGCTTGGGCGATATCGGGCAAGCACTCGTCAATGGCCGCGAGGCAGATGCGCGGAGCGCACTGGAGTACTGGCAGGCTGCTTTTCCCAACCGCTTTTATCTGGAACTGCAGCGAACAGGTCGCGAGGATGAGGAGGATTATCTCCACGCAGCGGTGGCACTGGCGGCGCAGTATGCCTGTCCGGTTGTGGCGACAAATGATGTCCGCTTTTTGGAAGCGGAGGAATTTGAGGCTCATGAGGCGCGGGTGTGTATTGGCGACGGCCGAACTCTTGACGATCCCCGGCGCCGAAGAGCTTATTCCGACCAGCAATACCTGCGGACAGCAGAAGAAATGGCGGAGCTGTTTGCCGATATCCCCGAGGCACTTGAGAACACCGTTGAAATTGCTCGGCGTTGCTCTGTCTCGCTGACATTAGGCGAGCCTTTTTTACCCAACTATCCGGTGCCCGCGGGCGAGACGATCGAGCAATACCTGAGCCGTTTGTCGTTCGAGGGACTCAGCCAGCGCTTCACTAACTGGGATGATGAACGGCTGGTTCCGTATCGCGAGCGTTTGGATTTCGAACTCAATACGATCAACCAAATGGGTTTCCCGGGCTATTTCCTGGTGGTAATGGACTTTATCCGTTGGGCGAAGGATCAGGGAATTCCGGTGGGCCCGGGTCGGGGGTCCGGGGCGGGCTCGCTGGTAGCCTACGCACTGGGCATCACCGATCTTGATCCGATTGAGTATGACCTGCTGTTCGAGCGATTCCTGAATCCTGAGCGGGTATCGATGCCAGATTTTGATGTCGATTTCTGCATGGAGCGGCGCGATGAGGTGATTGAGTACGTTGCCCAGACCTATGGCCGTCGAGCGGTATCCCAGATTATTACTTTTGGCACGATGGCGGCCAAAGCGGTTGTCAGGGATGTTGCGAGAGTGCAGGGCAAGCCTTACGGGCTTGCTGACCGCATGTCCAAGCTGATTCCTTTTGAGGTCGGTATGACCTTGTCCAAGGCGCTTGAACAGGAGGAGCAGCTAGTCCAGCTACTGCAGGATGACAGTTCGGCGCAGGAAATCTGGGATATGGCGGTCCAGTTAGAGGGCGTCACCCGCAATGCCGGAAAACATGCCGGGGGTGTGGTGATTGCTCCCGGTGAATTGACGGATTTTTCCCCCATTTACTGCGACGAGGACGGCGGGGGTGTCGTTACCCAATACGATAAAAATGACGTGGAGGAAGCCGGCCTGGTGAAGTTTGACTTCCTCGGTCTTCGCACTCTGACCATCATTCAGTGGGCGATCGAAATGATCAATGCCGGAACCGAGACGCCTTTGGATATTGACCGGATTCCGCTGGATGATGAAACCGTTTTCCGATTATTGCAGGGGGGCGATACCACCGCGGTATTTCAGCTTGAAAGCCGGGGTATGAAGGAGCTGATCAAGAACCTCCGCCCTGATTGCTTCGAAGATATCATCGCGCTGGTTGCGCTGTTCCGCCCGGGTCCACTGCAATCCGGGATGGTAGAAAATTTTATTAACCGAAAGCACGGCCGCGAGCCGGTGGCTTATCCTGACCCGCAGTACCAGCATGAGTGGCTTCAGCCCATTCTTGAACCCACCTACGGCATCATCTTGTATCAAGAGCAGGTCATGCAGATCGCTCAGGTGCTGGCGGGTTATACGTTAGGCGGTGCGGATCTGCTGCGACGGGCCATGGGTAAAAAGAAACCCGAAGAAATGGCGAAGCAGCGGAGCGTGTTCGAGGAGGGCGCGGCCGCACAGGGTATCGACCCAAACTTGGCGATAAAAATATTCGATCTCGTCGAAAAATTTGCGGGCTACGGCTTTAACAAATCGCACTCGGCTGCCTATGCGCTGGTGTCCTACCAAACGGCGTGGTTGAAAACACACTATCCAGCGGAATTCATGGCCGCGGTGATGAGCTCTGAAATCGATAATACGGATAAATTGCTGACGTTTCGTGACGAGGCAAAGCGTATGGGGTTGACCGTTCAGCCGCCCTCGATTCAGGTTGGGCAATATGCATTCTCAGTGGATACAGAAGGGTGTATTCGGTACGGGCTTGGTGCCATTAAAGGTCTTGGTGAAGGTCCCATCGATAATCTTCTGGCGGCGAGAGACAGTGGACCGTTTCTCAGTCTGTTTGATCTGTGTGCGCGAACGGATCCACGCAAAGTCAATCGACGTGCGCTGGAAGCGCTTATCAAGAGTGGTGCGCTTGATGAGCTGGGCGTAGAACGCTGGGTGTTGATGGCAGCACTTGACGATGCGATCAAGGGCGCCGAGCAGGTGGCTAATAATTCAGCGGCAGGTATCGATGATTTGTTTGGTGAAGTCATTGCCGCCAGCGACTCCAGTGAGGATCCCTACCAAGAGCACCGCGGTGCCCGACCTTGGTCGCTGACAGAATTGTTGAACGCCGAGAAGGAGAGCCTGGGTAGCTTTCTCAGCGGCCATCCCATGGAGGCGTTTGAATCTGAGGTGAGGAAGTTTGCGCCGCGGCGTATTCGTGAACTTCAGGCCAATAACCAGGCGGTGGTCGCGGGTTTGATTCTGGATATTCGAACCATCAAGACCCAGCGCGGCCCCATGGCAGTGCTGACGCTGGATGATGGCTCGGGTCAGATTGAGGCGACGGTATACAACGACGTGTTTACCGAACACCGGGATCTGCTGCAGAAAGACCTAATCGTTTTGCTGGACGGCAGACTGCAGGTGGATGACTTCAACGGTGGTCTGGCAATGCGGACCAAATCTGTGCGCTCGCTGGAGCAGGCGAGAAAAGCCAAGGTCTCCCAGCTGCGTCTCAGGGTTACAAGCCACAGCGTGGATGAGCACTTCAGCACCCATTTGGCCAACACGTTGCGAACGGCAGTCGGTGGCCAGTGTCCTGTGGTCATGGAGTACAGTCAGCCCAAAGGGTCAGTGGCGGTTCAGCTTGGCGGGGCCTGGCAGGTCCATCCCAGTGACGCACTGCTGGATGAGCTGCGAATCGCAGTCGGTAACGATGCGGTGGATTGGGTCTATGAGGCGTAGTCTCTGTGTGACCGCTTTGTTGTCGCTGGTGGCCTGTGGTGAGACGCCGCCCCCCTGTTCCAGTAACGCGACGGAGCCGTCGGCACCGAGCGCGGGTTGTTTGGTACCCACCGAGGGCGGTGTGCTGCTGGTGAAGGATTGGTCCGGAGAGTGGGCACTGCCGGGTGGCAGCGTTAAGAAATCCGAGTCAGCGCGTTGCGGTGCGGAAAGAGAGGTGTTCGAAGAGACGGGGCTGGCTGTTCAGGCCGGAGAGCTGGCAACGGTCTTTGATAACGGCTTTCACCTTTATTGGTGCACGGCATCCTCACCGGATGCGCTGCACATCCATCGTCCTTTGGAGGTGCGAGAGGTTGCTTGGTTGGCACCCGACGCGGTGCCCGAGTCATCATGGCGCTACCCCGGTCAGGGTGAGATGATAGACGACCTTCTCGCGGGGCAGTCGCCGAAATAGTGTCTGCGCCATCTCGAAAATATTTATTCAATAGGCAGAGTCCACCATGAACCAGGAATCGATTGAGGCGGCGGTCTTCCGACGTTTGCTGTCACATTTGGACGGGCGGAAAGATGTACAAAATATTGATCTGATGAATCTGGCCGGCTTTTGTCGTAACTGTCTCTCCAGGTGGTATGCGGAGGCTGCCGCCGAAGCAGGCGTGACGCTCGACAAAGAGCGTGCGCGTGAAATCGTTTACGGCATGCCCTACGCTGACTGGAAAGCGCAGTATCAAACTGAAGCGACGCCCGAACAGGCCGCTCAATTTGCTAATCAGCGCTCCGATTCAGCCGGGTAGTGAATCCAAAACCTCCCTTAACGAGACGACATCGGCATATTTGGCATTGAGATCGTACAGGTTAGCCTCGTGCGCCTGCTCGTCACGGTCTCCGCACGCCTCTCTGGGCACCAGAACCCGGTAGTTGTTTTGTAAACCATCGACTGCAGTCGCGCGCACACAGCCGCTGGTTGTGAGACCGGTGACGACCACCGTATCGACGTGGTTGGCTCGGAGCCAATTGTTCAGATCGGTGCCATGAAAGCTACTCGCATGGCGTTTTTCCAACTGCAAATCAGTCTCGACAATGGGCAACCGAGGATCGAATTGGACCCATTGGGAGTCAGGGGTCAGTAGGTTGAGTGCGGGCACCCGCGCACGGAATACGGAGGCTTGTTCCTCGTTGTGGTAGACCACGGTGGTGAGTACAACCGGCATCTGTGCCTGATGGAAAGCATTCATCAGCTCGACATTGGCTTGTACGACGGCGTCTGCCTCTGACCCCAAAGGGCAGGCGGGGTCGGTGAAGCCGACGACCACGTCGACCACAATCAGTGCAGGTCTCTGGCCCATGCCGCCATCCACTCTCTCTAGGGCGTTGCGTTGTGACATAACCGTGATTCCAGACAAGTTCAGGAGCCGGTGCCATCATGGCTGATCTGCCCAGACGACGCCATCGTCTTGTCAGCGCCGGTTTTTCATCCATAAGCCTAGATATGTTCTGACACTGACACGCCCGAGGTTGATGCCGATCGATCGAAGTGGCGCTACACTCTTCGAACTTCCCCCGTTGACCTATATGGGTACCCGGGTGGATATGAGAAAGGAGAAACACAATGACACAGCAGGTGGTGATCAAGGAGGTAGCGGCGCGCGATGGGCTGCAGGCTCAGCCGAAGCATCTGACAGTGGAACAGCGCATGAGCTTGCTGGTTGCGCTGGCGCAAACCGGGGTGCCCGAACTGGAGATTGGCTCTTTCGTCTCACCCAAAGCAGTTCCTCAAATGGCAGGGACCGACGAAATCGCTGCCAATTTGCCGCCTGTCGACCTCGCTTACAGTGCGCTGGTACCGAATATGAAGGGCTATGAGCTGGCAGTTCAGGCGGGTATTCGCAGCCACGCGATTGCGCTGGCGGCGACAGAAGAAATGAATCAAAACAACATCCGCAAAAGTCTCGAAGAGACCCTTGTCATGGGCGAAGATATTCTGGACCGCGCAGCAGCAGAGGGTGTTGCGGTTCACGCTTACTTGGCTGTCGCTTTTGAATGTCCCTATGAAGGGCCTGTTTCAGAGTCGCTGGTGCTTGAGCAGGTAGACAGGTTGATGCAGCACAAGCCGGCTAGGTTGGTCATCGCCGATACCATTGGCGCTGCAAATCCCGCGGCAGTGCAGTCCATGATGCAAAAATTGGTTGATCGATATGGGCCGGATCAATTGGGGTGCCATTTTCATGATACCCGGGCCATGGGATTGGCGAATGTTTACGCTGCCCTGCAAGCGGGTGTCCGACAGTTTGATGCCTCGGCAGGTGGGTTAGGGGGCTGTCCTTTTGCTCCCGGTGCTAAAGGTAATGTCGCCACCGAGGACGTGGTGATGTTGTGTGAATCGATGGGCTACGAGACCGGCATCGCGATGCCGAATCTGCTGGACGCAGTGGCGCTACTGAGCGACATGATCGGTGCGCCTCAAGGCGGCAGGGCGCACACCTGGCTGACCAAGCAATGCGCTTGAGCTGAACCATGCGTGTCAGCGATGCCATTACGGGCCGACAAAGTATTCGGGCTTTCCTGTCGGAGCGCCCTGTTGATGACGAGCAGATAGAGGCGCTATTAACCATCGCAGGCAGAGCGCCGTCAGGGTCGAACATTCAACCTTGGCACGTTTATATCGTCCGGGGTGATACCAAGCATCGCATCACCGAGGCCTGCACAACCCGATACCTCTCCGGTGATGAGGGAGAGTACGAATATCATTATTACCCCCGAGAATGGCGGCAGCCCTATATTGGCCGGCGTCGTCAGACGGGGTTCGGTCTCTATGGTCTCTTGGGTATCGAACGGCAAGATGTCGCTGCAGTACAGGGCTATCGCGCTCAGAACTATGCGTTTTTTGGAGCGCCCGTCGGGCTGTTTTTTACGATTGATCGAGATATGGAGCAGGGTAGTTGGCTCGATTACGGCATGTTTCTCCAATCGTTTATGTTGGCCGCAAGGGAGGCAGGCTTGGAGAGCTGCGCACAGGCGGCCTTTTGTTCCTACTACGATAGCGTCATGCCAATTTTGAATGCACCCGACGAACAGATGCTCGTTTGCGGCATGTCCCTAGGCTACGCGGACCCCGACGCGCTGGTGAATACCTACCGCACCGAGCGACTGGACGCCCGCGAATTTATGACTGTATTGAACTGATCCTGCTGGTCACGACGCGCGCGCAACCATTTGCTTTGCGATGATCATGCGCTGAATCTCGTTGGTGCCCTCCCCAATACAGAGTAGTGGCGCGTCTCGGTAAAACCGCTCGATTTCGTATTCCGGCGAATAGCTATAGCCGCCAAACACTCGCATCGCGTCCAAGCTGTTCTGAACCGCCGCCTCAGAGGCAAAAAACTTCGCCTGACCCGCCTCGAGATCACAGCGCTCGAGACGATCAAACTTGTCGGCCGCCTGGTGCACTAGCAATTCGGCAGCCGCCGCCCGGGTCGACATTTCAGCCAGTTTGAGCTGGATTGCCTGATGTTCTGCAATTGTCTTGCCAAAGGTTTTGCGCTCCATCGCATAGTGAAGGGCCATATTGGTGGCGCCTTTGGCCATGCCTGCACCGCGCGCGGCAATGTTGATGCGGCCGAGTTCCAGCCCGCCTGCAACTTGCTGAAAACCCTTGCCTTCCTCGCCACCGACCAAATTGTCCTGCGATACCCGAAAATCCTCGAAAATGAGTTCTGCGCTGTCGATGGATCGGTAACCCAGCTTTTTCAGTTTTTTCCCTACGCTGAACCCCTCACCCTTTTCACAAATAAACAGGCTCATGCCTTTGTGCCTGGGAGAGGCGTTGGGATCCGTTTTGGTCAGTACCGCCAGGCAATTGCCGTTGATGCCATTAGAAATCCAGGTCTTGGTGCCGTTCAGGATGTAATCCTCACCATCTTTTTTGGCAACCAGTCGTATGCCTTGAAGATCCGACCCGGCGTCGGGCTCGGTTAAACCAATGCCGCCTCGTAACTCACCGGTCGCGAATTTGGGTAGGAAATGCTCTTTCTGCGCTTGCGTACCGGCGCGTTCGACGCAGCTGGCCATAATTAAATGCGAGTTAAAAATACCGGAAGGCGCCATCCACACCTCGCAGATACGCGACACGATGCGGGCATAGGTGGATGCGCTCAGCCCTAGACCGCCGTATTCCTCCGAGATGGTGGCGCCGAAGAGTCCCAGCTCTTTCATCTGCTCTACGAGGCCCGTTGGGTACGCGTCGGCTTGATCGTGTTCCCGGGCGATGGGCCGCAATTCCTGCTCTACCCATTTATCGATGGTCGCCAGAATCTGTTGTTCAACTGAGGCATCGTGACCCATGGTAAATCTCCTGAAAAATGAGTTTAGGCGGCCCGCTTGGGGACGAGAATTTGGCGCTCGAAGACACAGACTTCGACATCGTCCTGATTGATGCCGCGGGTGAGCACGCTGACTATCCCGGCGTTGGGTCGCGACCGAGACTCCCGCTTGTCCAGTACTTCGGTATTGGCATAAAGCGTATCTCCCGGAAAAACAGGTGCCGGGAGTTTGATTTCTTTCCAACCGAGGTTGGCGATGGCCGCCTCGCTAACATCGGACACGCTCATGCCAACGATGATGGCGACAGTGAGTGGGCTAGCAACGAGGGGTCGGCCAAATTCGGTCTCCGCGGCGTATTCCTCATCAAAGTGCAGTGGATGTGTATTCATCGTGAGCAACGTAAACCATGCGTTGTCATGCTGCGAGATCGTCCTGCCGGGAAGATGATGATAAACATCGCCCACAGTGAAGTCCTCGAACAAGCGGCCTTTTTGGTGCGCGTATCGCGCTTTGGCGCTCGGTTTGGTCATGATCGGCTCCCATTTGCAGGACTTTAGAGGTTGTGACAAGTCCAGATCCAACTAAAATGTCTGGACAATTAAAGTCTGGGGGGTTGCTGGCGTCCATGCAAGCTGAACCATCAAAAACTGCAGCGGCAAAAATAGAACCAACGAAAACTGAACTTGCTAAGAAGAGCAGTGTGGCGTCGCTGCAGAGCGATACGCGCATACCTTTGTATCGACAAATTTCAGATCAGCTATTGGCCGGCATTCGCGAGGGCAAGTTTCCTGTTGGCACGTTTTTGCCGGGAGAACTGGATCTGATCGACCGCTTCGACGCCAGTCGCCACACCATTAGGGAGGCGCTGCGTGTCCTCGAGGATATGGGGCTGGTTAAACGTCAGCGTGGTCGAGGTACCGTGGTGTTGTCGACCGACGCCTCGCCGGCTTTTGTGCAGATGGTGCGCTCTCCCTCCGAGCTCTTCAGCTACCCAGACAGCAGCATGTTTCGCTTGCTCTCGGACAAACGCATAAAGGCGGATAAGTCGTTGGCGCGCGAATTGGGATGTCAAGCTGGCCAGGAATGGGTTCAGATCACAGGACTGCGAACACTGGGCTCAGACGGCATGCCGATTTGCTGGGCGAGTGTTTATGTTATCCCCGAATACGGATCGATCGCGCAGCGCTTGGGCGGCAGTGCGCGCCCAGTTTACGAAATGATCGCGGAGACATTTAAAGAAAGCATTGAAAACATTACGGTTCGCCTCACCGCAGGGGTGCTGTCAGCGCAAAAGGCGGAAGCGCTGGGAGTGGAGGCGGGTTCGCCATCATTGAGCGTCAGTCGTTTTTATCAGGGTAGGGGCGGCCGCGTGTTCGAGGTTTCAATCTCTGAGCACCCTGCCAGTAACTTCAGTTATACCTTCGAATTTACGCGTGGTTGGCAGACAGCCGACCACTGGTCCTGGAGCAACTGAGATGGCGCCAAACCACGGTACCCCCATTCGTAGCTTTCTTTTTACCCCGGCTAATCATCCGCGGCGCGTGGAAAAAGTGTTTCAGGTGGGCGCCGACGCGGTCATTTTGGATCTGGAAGACGCTGTTGCCATTTCCGAAAAACCGGCCGCGCGCCAGTGTGTGGTGGACGCGTTTAGTGCACGACCGGACCGCTCAACCCGCCATTATGTTCGGGTGAACAGTGTCGATACGCCCTATTGTGAGGAGGACATAAAGGCGACCGTTGGTCCATGGCTCGATGGGGTGGTGTTGCCGAAAGTGGAGTCACGTTCGTGCATCAACCAATTAGAAAGTCTTTTGGCGGCAGCCGAGGCCGAACAGGGGTTGCCGGTGGGCAGTCTGGATTTGATGCCGATAATCGAAACCGCCGCAGGGGTGGAGTCAGCCAAGAAGATTGCGACCGCCGATAGCCGTGTGAGAAGGATGGCGTTTGGCGGAGGGGACTACACCCTCGATCTCAATTATGAGTGGGGAGCCGATGAAACCGTGTTGGCCTACGCTCGCGCCAAGCTGTCCCACGCCGCAAGGTTGGGCGACTTGGAGCCCCCCATTGATACCGTTGTGCTGCAGATCAAAGACAATGACCGCTTTCTGCAATCGGCGAGATACGGCAAACAGTTTGGATTTGGCGGCAAGCTCTGCATTCATCCCGACCAGATTCCGTTGACGCACCAGATCTTTACGCCATCCGAAGAGGAAATCGCTCACGCTCGGGCGGTGGTTGATGCTTTTGAAGCTGCAGAGGCTGAGGGTTCCGCTTCCATACAGTTGGACGGATATTTCATTGATTATCCGATTGTGTATAAGAGTCAGCGCATTCTTGCCTTGGCAGACAAGTTACTCGGCTAAGGCACGTTGTATCGCAGCGGGGTTAAGTCTTAGCTAGCGTCGGCCGCCCGGGCGAGTCGGCACAGCCTGTGCGTTGGTGTATTATGTCCGGACATTTCTGGAGTGTCCGATGCAAGCCTCCCACCTTACCCACCAGACGGCGCCTCTTAGCCGCGCTATAGCGGATAGTGTCCTCGCATTAGATCGAGCCGGCGTGCCGGACGATGTCTGGCATTACCTGAAGTTGTGTCTTGCCGACGCGATAGGCATTGCATTGGCCTCCCGACAGTACGACTTTGCGCGCAAATCTCTTCAGTCACTGGAACTGTTGGGTAGCGCGGGTGCCTCGACGATCATCGGTCAGCAAGACACGGTATCGCTCCGCGATGCCGCGTTGATGAACGGTCTGCTGGTGCACGGCCTTGACTACGATGACACCCATCTCGCGTCGGTGGTCCATTGCACCGCCAGCGCGTTCCCTGCCGCACTGGCCTTGGCGGAGCAGCACCAACTCAGTGGCGCCGACCTGATGTTGGCGACGTTGGTAGCGATAGAAGTTGACGCCATGTTGGGCACTCAGGCTGGCGGTGTCTTCCAGCAGGTCGGTTTTCACCCTACTGGCGTGGTCGGCATTTTTGGGGCGACGGTGGCGGCCGCGCGTTGGATGGGCGGCAACGCCGAGGCGCTGGTGAGAGCCCAGGGCGTTGCACTTAGCATGAGTAGCGGCAGTATGGCTTTTTTGGATGACGGCAGCTGGACCAAGCGGCTCCACCCCGGCTGGGCGGCCTCAGCAGCCCTGCAGGCTGCTGCGCTCGGTGTGTCAGGCTTTGAGGGCCCAGCTGAGGCCTATGGTGGCCGCTTCGGTTTTTATGCGCTTTACGCGCCGGGTACCTCAGTCGACACCGAGGCGGTGTCAGTTCAGCTGTTTCAGGAATGGGCGTTGCGGACTGTCGCGATTAAGCCCTTTCCCATTTGTCACTTTAATCACGCCCCGGTAGACGCGGCGCTGACGTTGCGTCGGGAGCATGGCGTTGCGCCCGAGGATATTGAATCAGTCACGATCTTGCTGCATGAGCGCCAGTTTGGTGTCGTGGTGGATCCCATCGACGCCAAGCGACAGCCGCAGGGTGAATACGACGCCAAGTTCAGCGTGCCTTACGCGGTAGCGACCGCATTGTGCAAGGGGCGTTTTAGCCTGGCCGACTTGGAGGATGCTGCGCGCTTGGATGCGGAGGTGCTGGACTTGGCGCAACGCATTGATTGTGCCCACGACGAACGGTCCCGTTACCCTGATGTGTTTTCCGGTGGTGTCAAAATCAAACTCCGGGATGGCAACGAGCTTGAGCATTTTGAGTTGGTGAACCGCGGAGCTGAGGGCAAGGTGCTATCGCATGATGAAGTGCGCGGTAAATTCCTCGATAACTGCACGCTGACAATCAGTCGCGAGTCGGCCGAGCAGTTATGGGACGCGCTACTCCATCTTGATGAAATGAATGATTTAGCGGCATTGACGGCATTGCTGCGGACTGGAGCCAGCGGCGCTGATTAAGCGCACGAGGAGCAGGGTATGTTGATGAAAGCAGGGGGCCGCATCATGAGCGCGGCCGAGTATGAGGAGAGTCTACGGGATTACAGTCCGACGGTTTATGTCGACGGAGACCGGATTGACTCAGTGGTCGATGAGCCCCGATTGCAGCCCGGTATCCGTGCGATCGGCGTGACCTACGATTTTGCCCAGAAGCCCGAGTACGGTGGATTGATGTTGGCTGACCAAGCTACCTCGGGTAAGACTGTGAATCGAATGCTGCACATTAACCGTCACAGCGAGGACTTGCTGTCCAAGCTCGAAGCGGTGAGGCTGCTGTGCCGAGAGAGTGGCTGTGCTCAACGCTATCTGACCCACGATGCGCTCAATGCCATTTATCAGGCGACTTGGCAGATGTCGGAGGATACTGCCGGGGAGCACCACGAACGTTTTCTTGCCTACCTGCATCGGATTCAGGACGAGGACCTGACCCTTGGGGTCGCCATGACCGATGGCAAAGGGGATCGCAGCAAGCGCCCTGGCGATCAGCAAAATATTGACAGCTACGTGCATATCACGGAGCGGCGCGCTGAGGGTGTTGTCATCTCGGGGGCGAAGGCGATCGTGACCGGTGGTCCTTATATGCACGAACTGCTGGTGATGCCTTGCCGAACGATGCGAAAGGAAGATGCTGATTTCGCAGTATGTTGTGCGGTCCCTATCGATGCGAAGGGCCTCACGATTATCTCGCGACCCGCGGGCAGGCCGGGTGAGGCCGATGCTCAATTCAGCTCTAAGTATGGTCAGAGTGTTGCGGTATGCCATTTTGATCAGGTGCTGGTGCCCTGGGATCAGGTGTTCCTGGCAGGTGAGCACCAATACACCGAGCATCTTGTGACCTCATATGCCAACCATCATCGGCACAGCTGTATTGGTGCGCGGGCCGGCTTTGGCGATTTGCTCATTGGTGCGGGGTCACTGATGACTGAGGCTAACGGTCTCGATATGGATAACGTGCCGCACTTGCGTGACAGCATGGCCGAACTCATCAAACTGGTTGAGGGTTTCTTTGCCTGTGGCGTGGCGGCCTCGGTTTATGGTGTAGAGGATCCCTGCGGCTCCTGGATGCCCGAGCCTGTGTTTTCCAATGTCGGCAAGTTGCTGTTGGCCACGCAGATATACGACATGCACCGCATAGCCCACGAAGTGTCGGGCGGGCTCATCGTCGCGTTGCCCGGGCCTGATGAGGACCATAACCCGGCAACGTCGGGCGATTTGGCCTCGGTGCTGGCTGGCCGCCCGGATATCCCCTACGACCAGCGCAAGCAGGTAGCGCGATTCCTTGGCGATATTACTGCTTCGTCAACCGGCGGGTGGTATTCGGTGATCAGTCTTCATGGCGGTGGCTCTCCTCAGGCGATGAAGCGGGAAATTTACCGCCGGTATCCGATAGAAGAGCGCCGCTCGTTGGTCGAGCGATTGCTGGATCGAGGCGTCGCGGAGTCTGGATCGTCGGGCGCCCCCAATCGACAGAAGCAGCCCGGCCAGTGTTGTGCCACGGGTTGTCAGCCTCCCGAAGCCTCAGACGAGAAAAGCGAGGGCTGAGTATGTCGCGCGGTCAAAGTCGCCTGCGCGCATTAGTGTAGAGAGCGGTGCTGTCAAAAAGGCACCGCTAACTCTGCGGGCGGCAATATAGTGGTGCGCTTCATCAAGCGAGCATGCTCAGGGTTGAATGGATCTCGCCGATGCATGGTGCACGCGTTGTCCCACATCAACGCATCACCCGGCTGCCAGGCATGGGAGTAGACAAACTCAGGCTTGGTTGTCCACTCAAACAGAAAAGCCAGCATATCTGCGCTTTCCTCGGGGTCCCAACCCACAATCTCTGTAGTCATCCCCGGGCACAAGTACAAGGCCCTTCTACCCGTGACCGGGTGCGTGCGCACGATTGGGTGATGAATATCAGGTGATCGCGCCTTTTGTTTGTTGTTGGTGGGCACACTGTATGCCTGGTTAAAGGCTTCATAGGATTGATTGGCCAGACACCCATCCAGCTTATTACGAGCTGCTTCGGGCAACGCATCCCACGCGGCACACATATCCGCGAACTCAGTGTTACCGCCCTCAGGCGGTAGCGTATCCGCCATCAATAATGAACCGACGGCCGGCCTGGGTAGATAAATTTGGTCGTAGTGCCAACCCACCTCGTTATCGGAGAGAATGCCGATGCGTCGGCCTTCTCGCTCAATATTGGAGACATAGAGAATCTCGGGATGGTCAGGTGAGAGGTATTCCTCTCGCACATGAATTTCGAGGTCACCGAATGCTTTGCTGAACCCGACCAATGCGGCTTCATCAAAGGATTGATTGCGAAACAGCACTAGCTTGTGTTCCGCCCACAATTTCCTGATCGCGATGATGTCCCGCCCTTCGGGGGTGCCAGAGAGCTGAAAGTCGAGCACTTCTGCACCGAAAGTGGCACTCAGAGAGCGAGTCGCATACATGGGTTGACCTCTTTACATCCGGAATCCAATTGTACGGACATTTGCAGGTAATACCAACTTTGGGGTCGATCGCTCTGGAGTATTAGATACGACGGCTACCCTTGATCTCGAGCGCCATGACGCCGATGAGTACCAGTGCAATGCCGAGCCACTGTGCAGGCGCGAGCACTTCACCCGTCAGCTCCTGCGCCATCACGGCGGTCGCTGGTGGTCCGAGTGTGCTGATAAGAGAAGCCCGGGAGGCACCCACACGCCGCACGCCTTCTGCCATGAAAAACAGCGGCAACACCGTTGAAAACACCACTAACCCTGCGAGGATCCACCAGGCGTGGCTGGACAGAGCGATATTTTCCCAACCGCGAAACACTTGATAGTGGATGGCCATGCCCACTGCGGCGGCGGTCATGGCGATGAGCGTAAACAGACCGCTGCCCATGCGCTGCGTCAGTTCGCCGCTGATGAGCGTGTAAATGGCAATGCTCAGGGAACAAAATAGTATCCATGCCATGCCGGACCACTCGCTCATCGTCAACCTGGCATTCAGCGCACCCGTCACTAGCACGACCCCAAGAGTGGTTAGGAGCAGTGCCAACAACACCCTGCCTGATGGCGGTCGTTGAGTCATCAGCATGGTGATCACAACAACGAAGATGGGATAGGCAAATAGTAAAGGCCGCTCGACGCTGGCATCCACGATGGTCAGCGCATAAAAGTTGGCCATCGCGCCGAGGTAATAGCAGAGCACGCCTGCAAAAACCGCGAGCAGCACGTATCGAATCCAAGCTTCCCGACTTGCAGTCTGCCGTGCGTTGCCGCGATATAGCCAAGCGAGCAGCGCGAAGCCGGGCACGGCCAAGACGGAGCGAATCGCCGCGACGTCATGGAAGCTCAGGCCTTGTTGATAGAGTGCCTTGGCAAAGAGCCCTTTGGCGGCTAGCAGGAGTGCGCCCGCCGCAACGAGCACCCCGCCAATGAAGCGGGAGTTCTCGAGACCTGTCAGGTGTCGCGTCCTCCGGCAGTGAGTTCGCTGAGGACTTCGTCGGTTGTGAGGACCCGCGACCATAATCGTTTCAGCATGGTGAGCGTGGCTTCCTGCATTTCCTCGCTATCGGTGCCGGTGGCGTCGCTAGTCACTACCACGCGATATTGCAAGTCGCAGGCCTCCATCGATGTCATGGCGACGCAGTTGTTAGTCGAAACGCCAGTGGAGACCACGGTGTCCACGCCCAGTGCGCGCAGCGAGCTGTCTAATGCGGTAGACCGGAAAGCGCCCTGAGTCGTTTTATTCAGCACTAAATCGCCGGGTCCGGGTTTGAGGGCATCGACCACCTCGTGCTCGGGCTGACCCGCGATGTTGTTAGTGGCTTTAATGATGGGCGCAATATGGCGGGGCGCATCGCTGGCATCGGCCGCGTTAGCGCCATAGGTAATCCAGATGACATGCGCTCCGGCATCTCGAAATCCGGCGATGAGTTTTTGGATGTTGGGAATCAGCAGGTTGTCGATGCGATCAAACCGGTACCGAGCTGACTCACTGTTTCCCTGTTCGGCCAGTAGCTTGCCCAAACCCATTTCGCGGTTGCCTGTGGCGTTTTGCATATCGATGACGAGCAGTGCGGTGCGGCTGGGGACGAGGGTAAATTGCTGACTGAAGTTGTCGATGAAACTGGGCTGGCTCATAGGTCGCCGTCCTTGAAATGTTCGTACATTCTAAGTCATATTGCCGGACTGGCGCGAAGGACAGAAAGGGACGACAGAACTTATGGACAAGTTTGCAGAAGCAGGCTACGGGCAGCGGGACATCGGTTTTGGTGCTCGGCCCGCGCTGATCATCGTCGACTTTCAGAAAGGTTTCACCGATGCCAGCAACCCGTTAGGACGCAGCGATCATGTTCAGCGCGCGGTGGACAACACGGCGTTGCTACTCGCCGCCTGCAAGGCCAAAGGTATCCCCGTCGCTTCCTGTGCGGTGTCCTGGGGGGGTCCCGATGAGATGACCTATTGGAAGATCGACTCCCTCTATGACGGCAGCTTCTATCATGGACATCCGTGCACAGAGCTCGACCCGCGCATCCGCGACGACGAATACATCTTCCAGTTCATTAAAACGGCGCCCTCCATTTTTTATGAGACCCCGCTCAAGCCTTGGCTGGTCACGCATTGCATCGATACCACCATTATCACTGGCTGTACGACCTCGGGGTGTGTGCGCGCCTCGATCGTGGACAGCTTCTCAGCCGGCTACCGCACCATTGTCCCCGAGGATTGTTGTGGTGATCAGGATGAGGAAGCTCATGCGAGCAACCTTCGGGACGTGGGTCGACGCTATGCCGATGTCACTGATCTGGAGACCGTACTGGCACATATCAAAGGACTCTGAGCCATCCTTTGATCGCTTGACGCCTGTTAACTTAACGAAACTCAATTAAATCGGACTACCCGCCAGGAGCACCCTATGCCTATCGCTCACATTAACGGACACGATATGTACTACGAGGTGCATGGAGATGGTCCGCCAGCCGTTTACATCGGCGGTTGGGATACCTTTTGTCACGGCCGGCATCATTATCTGGCAAGGGGCATGACCGATCAGTTCTCCACGGTCATCATCGATTACCGGGGGCTGGGTGAGTCGACCGATGACTACTCGATGGAACCTTCAACCCAGTTGTTTGCCGATGACATCATTGGCCTGTTGGACCACCTCAACATGAAGTCGGTGTACTTCGTGGGGTTGGTGGGTATTGGCGCGTGCATTGGTCAGTGGGTGGCGGTTAAGCGGCCTGATCTGGTGCGTTGCATGGTGAACATGGGGTGCTGGACCTGGGCTGATACCATGCTCTCGGACCACCTTCAGGCCTTCGGCGACATCCACGAACACGCAGGGTTCCAAGCCTTCCAGTCGATG
>Ga0181601_10000859_pt1 | contig 25437 bp, 22 predicted proteins | sample 041ome_8_FD_133020 | JGI IMG/M metagenome (GOLD analysis project Ga0181601, IMG submission 133020) | Coastal salt marsh microbial communities from the Groves Creek Marsh, Skidaway Island, Georgia - 041407BS metaG (megahit assembly) | ecosystem: Environmental > Aquatic > Marine > Intertidal zone... | reverse complement strand
TCGCTGGTCTTGGCAGAAAGGTAAATTTCCTTCACTCCATCGATGAGCGGTTCAGATGGCAGGGAAGAGGTGAGGTCACTTTTGTTACCAACAGCTATTACTTCTGCTTGTAAGGCATCAATTTGATCTATCAGCTCACTCAAAATCTTTTGATGGTCGTGGCGCGGTTCAGTGGCGTCAAACATATAGAGTACGATGGAAGCACTTTTCATTCGCTCTAAACTCTTTTTTACCCCAATGGCTTCGATGGTGTCCTTAGTTTCTCGGATTCCGGCCGTATCAATGAATCTGTAGCGTATCCCGTTGATTACAACAAAGTCTTCGATGGCATCGCGTGTTGTTCCTGCAATATCAGAAACGATTGCCCGATCTTCATTCAACAGCAAGTTGAGCAATGTTGATTTGCCAGCATTGGGCTTCCCAATAATGGCCACTGGAACACCATTTTTCATAGCATTTCCATAGCGGAAAGATTCAACTAACCGTTCAACAAACCCAAGAATTTTTTGAATTAACGCCACCAGTTGCTCCCGATTGGCGAACTCCACATCTTCTTCTGAAAAGTCTAGCTCCAGCTCAATTAAACTCGCAAAGTGAATCAGCTCTTCTCTTAAATGGATAATTTCTTTCGAAAATCCACCACGCATTTGATGCATGGCCAGTCTGTGTTCAGCAGCCGATTCAGAAGCTATTAGGTCAGCTACGGCTTCAGCTTGGCTTAAATCTAATTTTCCATTAAGAAATGCACGTTGTGTAAACTCACCTGGTGCAGCGAGCTTGGCTCCTGAGGCTATTAATGCATCAAGCGCTCTATTTAAGATGTAGGACGAGCCATGAAACGACAGTTCTACTACATCTTCTCCGGTGTATGATTTTGGTGCTCTGAATACTGCAGCTAACACTTCATCTAATACTTCTGCTCCTATTCTGAATTTTCGGAAGTGAACTTTATTTGCCTCTACACTTATGAAGCTTTCGCCCAAATGGCGCCCAACAATATTTATAGAGTTAAGTCCTGATAGTCGAATTATACCAATAGCCCCAATTCCTTGAGGTGTGCTCAGTGCAACAATGCTTTCTTGACTCATAAGTGCAAATGTAACCTCATTGATTAGGTGTTGCGAACATTCCTTTATTGAAGGTTTGTGTGTATTTGGTCGAAATAAATTATCTTTTAATCGACCTAGATGTGAATTTTATAATTTAATTTGTACAAACAATAAACTTTAAATATGAAAAAAAATATACTCTTAACGCTTGCTGCGGGGTTGTTTTCGTTTGGTCTTTCAGCCCAAGTAACAACATTTCCATGGACGGATGATCTTGAGTCGAATGGAACCTGTGCAACAGGTTGTTCTTCAACTTGCAACATAACCAGTGGAATGGCAAATGATCTCGGAGATATTTATGATTGGATCATTGATATAAACGGAACAGGATCTTCTAATACTGGTCCAACTGCCAATGGCGGTGCGGATCACAATCCGGGTATAGCCGGAGGTAAATATGCTTACTTAGAAACCTCAGGATGTGCCTATACTTCGAGTAATTTGGTTTCTCCTTATTTTGATTTTACCAATTTGGGTACTCCAGCAGTTACCTTTTGGTACCATATGTATGGTGCTGCCATGGGTACAATGCAGTTTGATGTTGAGTCTGGTGGAGTTTGGACCTTGAACGTGATTCCAGCTTGGACAGACAATCAAGACATTTGGCAAGAGCAAACCATTGACTTAAGCGCGTATGCGGGACAAAACAACATTCGCTTCCGAATTAGAGGAACCAGAGGAAGTACGTTTACAAGTGACATGGCCGTAGATGATTTTTCTGTTTATGATGCAGTTTATCAAATTGTTACGATCAATGAAGCTACTCCAAACTGTCCTGGTGATTCTGATGGAACAATCGAAGTAGACGCAATTTTCGGAACACCTCCTTACACCTATAACTGGTCAAACGGAGCAACTGGTGCTCTTCAAACTGGTCTTCCTGAGGGAATTTACACAGTTACTTGTACTGACGCTAATGGTGACACTACTTCAGCTACGTATGATTTGACGTTGAACGCAATCGTTTCAACAACCACATTAGTTCAAGATTTGATTTGTGATTATGATCAAGGTGTAGGATACGTATCAGCTACAGGCGGAACACCGATTACTGATTCTTACATTTGGGATACTACTTCAGCAAATTTCTCTCCTGATACTTCAATGGTGGGAACATCAGTATTTCTTGGTGATGATCAAGTAACCGCTGATTTGAATATTGGTTTTGATTTTGTTTTCTTCGGTGACACTCATTCTACCTTCAGAATTTCATCGAATGGTTTCATCACCTTCGCCAATAGCACAGCCAATGGATGTTGCTCGGGTCAAAACCTACCAACTGGTGGAACTCCAAATGATCTTATTGCTCTTGTTTGGGATGACCTTTGGGGAACCAACGGACTTGGACAGATCAATTACTACACTACAGGAACTGCTCCTTTTAGGAAATTGGTTGTGAATTTTATATCTGTTGGTTACTGTTGTTCTGCTACCAATTCTGTGAATGCTCAAGTACAGTTGTTCGAAACAACAAACTGTATTGAAATACACACGATTGATGTAATCAACGCGAGCCCTGCTACTCAGGGAATTGAGAACCAAAATGGTACTGAAGGATACACCTATCCGGGCAGAAATGCTAGTGCATGGTCGTCTCAAGGAACGTTTATCAGCTTCTGTTCTCCGGTTGGAGGCTTGAGCTATGAGTGGGATAATGGGGTCACTGATACATTAAATCCAGCCTTAACAATCGGAAACAACATCGTAACCATTACAGATGCAAACGGATGTGAGGCTTTTGACACGATTGTTATCAATCCTCCAATTTCAACTTTGAATTTAGATCCAGATGTATTGGATATTTCTTGCTTTGGTTTCAATGACGGTGAAATCATTACCAATGAAACAGGTGGTGTTGCCCCAGTTTCTTACACTTGGACTTCAGGCCAAACTTCAGCTGATATCGCCAACTTGGTTCAAGGTACATACGGTGTAACCGCTACTGACGCTGTTGGTTGTATTGACAGTGTAGGTGGTATGGTAATCGATGAACCGGCCATTATTTTGACAAATGTTAGCGGAGTGTCATCACCAGCTTGTGAAAACGAAGCTACTGGTTCAGCATTTGTGGTTGTTCAAGGTGGAAGACCACCATATACTATCAATTGGAGCGATGGTCAAATCGGGCAATCAGCAACTAATTTGACAGCTGGTAATTATCAAGTGATTGTTACCGATTCAACAGGTTGCCAGTCTGTGCAAGCTGTGTCCATCGTTGCTGAGAATCCTTCTCCAAATGTTGATTTGGGACCAAAGATTTTAAGTACTTCTGGTGCTGCGGTTAATTTGAATGCAGGAGTTCACAATTCTTACTTATGGAATACCAATGCAACTACTCAGTCAATCAGCGCTACAATGACAGGGGAGTACTGGGTAGAGGTGACTAACTCTTTTGGATGTATAGGTACTGATACCATCTATGTTGAGATTTGGCCACTAGGTGTAAATGATATTGCAAGCGATTCGAAGTTTGCACTTTATCCAAATCCTGCTACAACCAACTTAATGTTGCTATTAGATGGAAATACCAATTTGACAAATGTGAATGTTACCATTACTAACGTTCAAGGCCAAACAGTGATGAGCAAATCCTTCAATTCAATCTCAGCTTCTGAGCAAGTTGAGTTGAATGTGAAAGACATTGCGCCAGGTATTTATAATATATCCGTTCAGTCTGATGCTTACAGCGCTGTAAAGAGCTTTGTGAAGCAGTAATTGAATGGTTGAAATTTAAGAGAAGCCGATCCTTACAGGGTCGGCTTTTTTCATTTACTTGAAGACATCTTTCTGCAATTAATTGCCTTTTGAACGAGTTCTATTTGTCTGTAAATGAAGGGTTAAGAATTTTGTTGTGATTTTAGTCGATGAAAAATGTTCATTTATCGAAAGTTTGAATATTCGTTTGTACATTCGTATCCTTCATTCTAAACTTTAAAATATGAAAAGAATATTACTTCCTATTGCGCTTTCTCTGATAACAATGAGTGTCAATGCGCAGATATCTACCTTTCCATGGGAAGATAATCTTGAGGGCGAAAACAACTGCTCAGGATCTTGCAATGCAACTTGCAACATGTCTGGAGCTGGATTTACAAATGATCCGGCAAGTAGCGCAGAATGGACGATTGATAATTTTGGTACATCTTCGAATCCGACCGGGCCACAAGGCGCTGACCACAACCCAGGAATCAACGGAGGGAAATACGCCTATGTAGAATCTTCCTCTCCTTGTAGTTCAGGAAATCCAACGGCTTTGCTTAATTCTCCTTTATTTGATTTTACAAACATCGCCACTCCAGGTTTAACATTTTGGTATCACATGTATGGTTCTTCAATGGGTACCATGCACGTTGACGTCCAAATAGGTGGTGTGTGGACATTGGATATCATTCCACCATGGACCGACAATGTTGACCTTTGGCAAGAGCAAGTGGTTTCCATGCCTATGCTCGGGGGCTTGAACAATGTTCGTTTTAGAATTCGAGGTGTAGTTGGAAATGGATTCTACAGTGATATGGCTGTCGATGATTTCTCTGTTTATGACGCAGTCTATCAAGTTGTTCCAGTTGAAGTGAACGATCCTCTGTGTTATGGTGAGTCGACAGGATCTATTACTGTAGATGGTCTGTTTGGCATTCCACCATTTACCTATGCATGGGATAACGGAGCTACTGGGTCGAACATTACTGGATTGAGCTCAGGCACGTATTGCGTTACAATGACTGACGCGAACTTGGATACAGTTTCAGCTTGCTTCGTACTCAACGATCCAGATTCCATTTCTGTGACCACTACTTTGATTACTCCTCAGGTGTGTAAATATGATATTACTGAGGCGAATGCCCTTGGTTCAGGTGGAATCGCATTATCTGGATATTCTGTGGATACAAATTCAGCGTTGTTTAACCCTGATACTTCTATGGTTGGCACACTAGTAAACTTTCCTAGCAATTACTCGAGCTCGATCGCTTTGGACATTGGGTTTGATTTTGTGTTTTTTGGAGATACTGTTTCAACCTTTAAGTGTAATTCAGAAGGATTCATTCTTTTTGAACCAACTTGGACTTCTGGATGGACTGCAGATCATGCTATTCCATCTGTAAATGGTCCAGCAGGTGTGATTGCCTTTGGCTGGGAGAACTTTGCTCCACTTAATGGAGGAGAAGTAAATTACTATACTATGGGAACAGCTCCTTTTAGAACACTTGTGGTCAACTATGAAGGTGTGCCTTATGAAGGTGGTAATAACATTGATGGTATGACTGTCCAAGTGCAGCTTCATGAAACGTCAAATTGCATTGAGATTCATTCAACAGATGTAGGAAACTCTATTTACGCTGGTAATGCTGTTCAGGGAATTGAAAACTTGGCTGAAAACGAGGCTTATTTTCTTCCTGGCAGAAACTACCAATCTTGGTCTGCTACAAACGATTATATCCGTTTCTGTCCAGTGGATACAACAGGTCTATTGTACTCATGGTCTTCTGGAGACTTTGGTGCGACTGTGTTTGGCTTAAATGCAGGTACTTACACCGTTTCTGCTACCGATGCCAATGGTTGTGTTGGAACAGATGAATTGACTATTGATCCCGCACCTTCTAACTTAACTCTTACTCCTGATATTTCAGACATTTCTTGTTTTGGTTTTAACGATGGTAGTATTGAGTCAAATCAAACAGGTGGGGTTAACCCAATCAACTACACTTGGAGCAGTGGACAAACTTCTGCCGATATAGCTAATCTTATGCAAGGTACATATACTGTTGTTGCTGAGGATGCCGTAGGTTGCTTAGATAGCGTAACTGGGATGTTGATCAATGAACCATCATTGTTGGTAAGTTCCATTTATTCGTTGGTTGCTACACAATGTCCTGAAGATCAAAATGGTTCTGCTGCATTGGTGGTTTCAGGTGGTGTTGCTCCATATGATGTTCTATGGAGTGATGGTCAAATTGGCCCAGTTGCCTCGAATTTGGCTGCTGGTAGTTATCAAGCACAAATTACAGATGCTTCAGGTTGTCAAACATTTCAATCTGCAGCTATTTTGGCTGAATTCAATTCACCGAATGTTGATTTAGGTGCAAACATCACCCAAACAGCAGGTGGCACGGTAACGTTAAACGCTGGACCTCAGAGCGCTTACTTGTGGAACACTGGTGCCACATCTCAGACCATTCAGGCAGCGCTTACTGGAATCTATTGGGTTGAAGTGTACAATGGAAATGGTTGCTCAGCTTCAGACTCGATCTATGTTGAAATTTGGCCAACGGGAATTCAGGATATTTCTGATGGCGCTAAGTTTGCTCTTTATCCAAATCCAACTTCAAGCAACTTGGTGTTGAACCTTGAAGGAATGGAAAGTGCATCTGATGTAACTGTAAGAATAGTGAACGTTCAAGGTCAAATCGTAATGGAGAAGGTGATGAATACCATTTCTTCAACAGAAACGGTTGAATTGGATGTTAACTCGTTAGCACCAGGAATGTATAACCTTTCTCTTAAGTCTGATGCTTTCAACGCGGTGAAAAGCTTCGTGAAGCAGTAAGATAAATTGAATAAGTATTTAAAAGCCGACCTCAAAAGGGTCGGCTTTTTTTTGCTCAGTTTCTGCATTCAATTGTCTTGTAGTTTTGATCCACTCCAATTATGCATAAGGCGCTCAACATTTTTATGGTTATCTCCATCGGCATCGTTTGCAGTTGCTCGAAGCCGGAACTTGATATACGCTATGACGTAATTGGTCTTCCCATTTCTGAAAAGGTTCGCTGTATAGAAGTCAAAGGTGATTTTTTGTTGATTGGTGGTGGCAATCCCAATAGCAAAGGATATATCATTCAATCAGATCTAGCATTCACTCAGTTCAGAGTATTGACCAAAAACTTGAAACATGAGGTCTATGATATCACACGGTTTCGTGATAAATGGTTCATCGGATTAGATTCTGTTGAAATGCTCGTGAGTGATAGCCTTACTTCATTCAGAACATACTATTGGCGGGAAGAGGATTGGGTGAGCGATTTGAGCAAGCATCCGATTCGAAGGTTCGCCCAAACCCAAAATGGGTTGTACACTGTGGCTGGAGGTAAATTATCGTTTGGTGTCATTTACCAAACCAACGATGCGGAACACTGGAATCCTTTGGAATTTGACAATGAGTTACGCGCTATATGTGCTTTCGATAATACTGTTTGGGCGGCTGGCAATGGCAGAATGATGCGACTGATCGAAGGGCAAGATTGGAAACGTATTGATTTGAAAGATCAGTTTATAGCTGATTTGGTATTTACCTCAAACACTTCGGGCATAGCTATCACCTTTGATGGTAGTGTTTTGATTTCTTCAGATGGCGGTGACTCTTGGTCGCCTATAAAGATCAGAAGTAAAGGCTTCTTAAACAGGGTAGTGGCAAATGGAGATCAAGTTCTGGCAATTGGAAATGCTGGCCTGATTGGCATTTCTAATGACCAGGGAGAAAATTGGAAATGGTATTCATTGAAGGAAGAGGTCGACCTCATGGACGCAGTCATCGTTGACGGAACGTGCATTATTGGAGCCGATGAAGGAATGCTCATTCGCATCAACCTTGCTTCTTTGAAATAAGGCATCCGATACCAATTTCCATAAAGTCAGCCTGTCCGAGGTTAGATTTTACACCCAATTGTACAAATGCAGCTCCAAGGTTGTTTTCGGATTTATTGAAGTAATACCTCACGGCAAATCTGCCCGGCACATAACGTTTAGAAATGCTCGAGAAATTCCTTTGTTCAACCTCATTGATGATGCGGTCTAGCGTAGGATTGTACAGGTTTACACCGCCATTAATGATCCAACCGAAATGGCCGAAAATGAATTCATGCCCCATCATTAGCATCAGGGCAGTTGATGCGAAATAGTCTTTGCTTTCTGTCCATTCCATGGCATTGTTCCAAAGAGCATAGGCATCATCATGATAACCTTCCAAGCTTAAACTTACCCGATGGATGGTTCGAAAACGATAGGTTGCTCCGATACCTGCCAGTTGTTTTCTGTAGGTATTTCCGTTGGTGGGTCTCACCGTTCCACCCGCTTCGTTGAACCCCAAAGCTCCGTACAGTAAGAGTCCGATCCGATTATCGATTTTAAACGGTTCTTTTTCTTCCAACACATATATATCTTCTGTGTAAAAGAATTTTTCAAGGGATAGCATGAGCATCGGCACATTCATTCCCACGTTTGGCAATACCGTATGTGCATTGGAGCTGTGCCAGTATGAAGCTTGCAGTGCTATGGCGTTTTGCCTGAATTTGTAGCGCAATCCTGCTGACACGGATAACAAAGCCGATACATCTGAACTGAAAACATTGTTGGCGGTGTTGTTTAGATAGTCGTAGGGCTCGGTAACATATATGCCGCCCACATTGAATCGCTGAAATGAACGAATTCTTCTGGTGATGTACTGATTAAAAGTAGCTTGGTATTGAAGTCCAATTCCATAACCCAGAACTGACGGATTTCCTAAATCATGGAATGACGCCTGAATGCCAGATTCAACGTTATTATACAATTCGCGATATGCACTCTTCCCACCCCAACGCAATGACATGAATGCTCCGCGATGAATGCTGTGTGGAGGCATACTTGGATAAATGTCAAGCATATTTCCGGCCAATCCACCGATTTCGATTCCGCTCCATATCGATTGTGATTGTCCTGTGTGAAGGAGCAATAGCAAAACAATTATTGCACAAAATCGGTTGATCATAAAGGCGAAAATACTGCTTGTAAATAGCCTGTTATTATTTCATTGAAAATAGGCTTGCTCGGGTATTCGAGATGTCTATTTTTGGCGCACGTAAAAAAATCTGGAAAATGAGTGTACTAGTAAATAAAAATTCGAAGGTGATCGTACAAGGATTCACCGGAAGTGAAGGAACTTTTCATGCCAGTCAAATGATTGAGTATGGAACGAACGTGGTTGGTGGAGTCACTCCAAACAAAGGTGGGCAAATGCACCTTGATCGTCCAGTGTTCAATACGGTGGCTGATGCTGTAAAAAATACCGGTGCCGATGTATCCATCATTTTTGTTCCGCCAGCGTTTGCTGCAGATGCGATCATGGAAGCGGCTGAGGCCGGCATTAAGGTGATCGTAGCCATTACGGAAGGTATTCCAGTAAACGACATGGTGAAGGTGAAGTCATACATTTCTGACAGAGATTGCACCCTGATTGGACCAAACTGTCCTGGAGTAATAACTCCTGGCGAAGCGAAAGTTGGCATTATGCCAGGTTTTGTTTTCAAGAAGGGAAATATTGGAATCGTTTCAAAATCTGGAACGCTCACCTATGAAGCGGCCGACCAAGTAGTGAAAGCTGGTATGGGTATTTCGTCTGCTATCGGCATTGGTGGTGATCCAATCATCGGTACAACTACAAAGCAAGCCGTTGAGCTTTTCATGAACGATCCTGAAACAGCAGGCATTGTGATGATTGGTGAAATTGGCGGAAACCTTGAGGCTGAAGCTGCCAACTGGATCAAAACGAATGGAAATAAAAAACCAGTAGTAGGATTCATCGCAGGACAAACTGCTCCAAAAGGAAGGACAATGGGTCACGCAGGGGCTATTGTTGGAGGCGAAGAAGATACGGCTGCTGCTAAAATGCGCATCATGGCCGAGTGTGGAATCCACGTTGTGGAGACTCCAGCCACCATTGGTAAAGTAATGGCCAAGGTCATGGGCGTTACTGCTTAAGCTTAAACCTTATTAAAATTGAAGCCTCGCATGTTGCGAGGCTTTTTTTTAATCAGAATTCGTTCTACAATTGGTCCTATTGTTGGCAATTCTCTCGTTGAATCATCGATTTCCTTAGAAGTATTTGCTTTATTTGAACATCAATTGAAAAAGCATGAAACTACTCGAGAACAAAGTATCCATCATTACAGGCGCCACCCGAGGAATTGGAAAAGGAGTTGCTGAATTATTCGCAGATCAAGGATCTCATATCATATTTACTTATGTGTCGTCAGATGATAAGGCGAGGGCACTTGAAGCTGAGTTGCAAGCTAAAGGTGTGAAAGCCAAAGGCTATAAGTTCAACGTGGCCGATTATGCCGCCTGCGAAGAAATGGCCAATGATGTAGTGAAGGAGTTTGGAAGCATCGATGTAGTGGTGAACAATGCTGGAATTACGCGCGACAATTTGTTGATGCGCATGAGTGAAGAGCAGTGGGATGAGGTAATTAACACCAACCTGAAGTCTGTATTTAACATGACCAAAGCCGTGCAGCGCACCATGCTCAAGCAACGCAAAGGTTCCATCGTGAATATGAGCTCAGTTGTTGGAGTAAAGGGCAATGCTGGTCAGGCCAATTATGCGGCTTCTAAGGCAGGTTTGCTGGGTTTTTCAAAATCTGTAGCGCTCGAACTAGGTTCAAGAAATATCCGTTGCAATGCCATTGCACCAGGATTCATCGAAACAGAAATGACCGGTGCGCTTGATGAAGCCACGGTGCAAAGCTGGAGAGACGCAATTCCTTTGAAGCGAGGAGGCACGGCTGAAGATGTCGCCAACCTTGCATTGTTCTTGGCAAGCGATATGTCGGCATACATCACTGGGCAAACAATAAACGTTGACGGTGGCATGCTTACCTAATATCTTCGAACAAGATTTTAAGTAAACTTGGCGATATCATTCGAACTTTCTTGGCTGTGGCTCTTGCTGATGATACCATTGGCAGCGCTGGTTGTTTGGTGGCTTTATTTCTATAAAAGTCGTCAAGAGGAATGGACTATGCGATTAAAGTCCGTTTTGGCTGCAATTCGAATGACAGCATTGATCATCATTGCTATTTTATTGTTGAGACCTTTCCTGATTCAAATTCTAGAAGAGGAAGAAAAGCCGCGGTTGGTGGTTTATGCAGATCGGTCTGCTTCTATTTCTCAGAGCGATCAAGATGAAATCACGCGTTTCATTGGAAAGGCCAAAACGGAGTTGAGTGACAAATACGAAGTAGCATCGATTTCTTTTGCTGCCCAGGTTGATGCATCCAACGACTCGTCTCAACTGGATCCATTATACACTGATTTGGGTGATGTGATGAGCTCGATCAACGAAGATTTTTATGGAGAAAATATTGGAGCAGTGGTAATTGCTTCAGATGGCATTCAAAACAAAGGAATCGATCCACGCTATGTTTCACTGAACAGCAATGCTCACGTGTTTACCATCGCTTTAGGAGACACTAGTGTGCGATCCGATATTGAGCTTTCGCAGGTATTGAGCAACCGTTTGGCATTTCTCAACAATGACATTGAAATCAAAAGTCGTGTGCTGGCTTCCAAATTGAAAGGGAAGTCAACTTCGGCCCATCTATTAAAAGATGGGAAGGAAATTGATGCCAAGAACATAACCATTGATCAAGATGACTACAGCGTTGAGTTTAGTTTCATTACTCAAATTCAATCCATTGGTTTAAACAAGTACACAATTGCCATTGATGTGATCGATGGAGAGGTAAACACACTAAATAATACTAGCGATATCTATGTGGATGTATTGGACAACCGCACCAAAGTCAAAATATTGGCTCACGCTCCGCATCCTGATATTGCCGCCATGAGAAAGTCCATTGAGCAAAGCGATCAATATGAAGTAGAGGTGGAGCTTCTAGATGATTGGGATCAAAAGATTAAAACGGCTGACTTTTACATCTTTCACGGATTACCCACGGATGGCAATGACCTCAATAAGATCAAACCCATATTAAAAGAAGGAGTTCAAACGCTGTCTGTCGTTACCAGTGGAGTGAGTATTAGACATTTCAATCAACTGGAGCTTGGTTTTACCATTGAAGCAGCACGCAACAAATCAGACGAAGTAACCTCCAGTGTCAACGATCAATTCAATTTGTTCAACCTCGAAAAGAATAATGATCTGAAACGATTCCCACCATTATTAGCTCCATTTGGTAACTACATCATCAATTCCAACCATCAAGTCGCCTTATTTCAAAAAGTGGGGAACATAGAAACACAGAATCCACTTCTGATATTTACCGAAGAAGATGGATTGAAGAACGGAGCCTTACTGGGTGAAGGTTGGTGGCGCTGGCGCATGTTTGAAGCGAGTATTTCAAATGCAAACTGGGTCGATTTGGTTTTTCAGAAAACCGTGCAGTACCTTGCCATTAAGCAGAAAAGAACACGTATAAACGTTTTCGCTCCTCGTCAGCTTCAAGAACGACAAGAAGTTGTATTCAATGCTGAATATTACAATGAGTCTTTTGAATTAAGCAATGAGCCAGAAATGCTTCTCAGCGTTACCGATTCCTCTGGAAATACCATTGACTATCGGTTCAAGAATAATTCAAATGCTTACCGTACATCGCTTGGAGCCTTACCTCCAGGCACATACAATTGGCGAGCATCGGTGGATGTAAATAGAGAACAATACGATCAAAAAGGAACATTCACCGTGAAGCAAAACCGATCTGAATTTGTGAATCTTGCAGCCAATCATGCCTTGTTACAAGATCTGTCTGAAAAGAAAGGAGGGGCGTTATTTCAGAAGGGAGGGGTAGAAGCGCTTATTCAAAACCTCAAAACATTGGACAGTGCAAAACCACTTATCAGATCATCCAAATCGTGGACGAGTTTAATCGAGTGGAAACTCATTCTTTTCATCGTTGTTCTATTGCTTTCTATTGAATGGTTTTTTAGAAAATATACCGGTTATGTATAGATGTTTCACTTTGCTTTTCTTTTCGTTGATCTTGGTCGCGTGTAACTCAACTCGAGTGGTGAAAACCTTGGAAAAAGGCGAGCAACAATTGACTGGCTCTTTGGGCGGGCCTGCCATCGTGTTTAGTGGAGTCCCAATGCCTATACCTCTTTCCTCAGTTGGATACGCAGTTGGATTAGACACAGGCCTAACATTCGCAGGTGGTCTCAACACCACTTCATTGCTATTTGGAAACGCACAGGTCGATCTCACATTAGGAATCAATGCCTTTAAGACTGAGAATGAAAAATTCGGATTAACCGTATCCCCAGGATTGAATCTTTTTTATGGATTCAATGGTGGTGACTTCAGCTTGTATCCTCAATTGGAAGGTGTTGTTTGGAAGGAATACGGTGAAAAGAATAACTTATTCTTTGGAGGATTGGGCACGTGGGTGGAACTCGATAGAGAGAAGGCCCATGGCGAAGTTCAAGTGCATGAGCTAATGCCTTACATCACATTGGGACATCAATTTACTGGAAAGAAATGGAATGTTCAGTTGGAGGCACGTTACATAGGGTTTACGTATCCAAACGATAATATTGTTGTTGATTACCTAGGTCCTTTTAGCACGGGCACCTCGGGCATTTATTTTGGTGTATCACGAAAATTAGGAAAGCAATGAAAAAGGTGATATTACTTCTCAGCATTGGCTTTGTTGCTTCCAGTTGCTTGCGCATGGATAGCTTTTTGTTCAATCCTGATGCTACCATTACAGAGTATTTGTTAGACGATTTTGACGGTGAAACTGAAATTCAATTGGATGCGTCATATAATTTACCAGACTCTACTCAGCACATTTTCACATTAAACAGCGATGCTGATGGCGATTTGGCATCCATTTATTCCGTTTATGTGGGTGATATTTCGAGAATCGCCACTGATACAGTGATTCTCTACTTACATGGCAATGCTGGTCATTTGGATTACTATTGGCCGCGAATAAAGCTTCTAGCTAACGTAGGTAAGAAAAATAGGTTTGGAGTGCTCGCAATCGACTATCGCGGCTATGGATTATCTGAGGGAACCCCTAGTGAGGAGGGGCTGTATGCAGATGCTGATGCCGCCATGGCATGGCTTAAGGAAAATGGCCTGACCAATGATCGCCTCATCGTTTATGGATTCAGTATGGGTTCGGCTCCGGCAACCGAGCTTACTGCCAATGCCAGATCAATGCAATCATCCAAATTGATGCTCGAAGCTCCATTCGCTTCGGACGAGGTGATGGTGCAAGATGCCAGTGGATTGTCACTTCCAGGATCGTTCTTCACGAATTTAGAAATCAACAATGCGGAAGAGATTGCCAAAGTGGATGAGCCTTTCTTTTGGATTCATGGCACTGCCGATAGTTTTTTAAGCATAAAAACACATGGAGAAGTGGTCTATAAGAACTATGATGGCAGGTATTCTGTTGCTCACCGCGTTCAAGGAGGAGAACACAGCGATGTACCAGCTATAATGGGTTATGATGCTTATAATGACGCAGTACTCGAATTTATTGAATACGCACCATGATACAATTCGTCTACATTGTCATCATAGCGATCACGGTGATCGATTTTGTGTTTGAGAAATTCCTCGACTTTCTCAATGACAGGGCAAAGTCGCCCGAAATGCCACCTGAGGCAGAAGGAATTTACGATGCTGAGCGGTATGCGAAATGGCTAGCATATGACAAAGCCAACAGCAGGGTAGGAGTGATCAGTTCTTCCATCAGCATTTTGCTATCTCTGGCCATGTTGATTTTTGGCGGATTTGGTTGGTTGGATATTCAGATGAGGCAAATAACGGAGCAACCTGTGCTCTTGGCATTGCTTTACTTTGCGGTTATTGGCATTGCTTCAAGCATCATTTCCCTTCCGTTTAGTCTGTATAGCACATTTGTCATTGAAGAAAAATTTGGCTTCAATAAAACCACCCTGAAAACCTTTATTATGGATATGCTGAAAGGAACAGCATTGGCCATCGTAATTGGCGGTCCCCTGGGTGGATTGATTGTTTGGTTGTTCTATGAGTTGGGTGATGCTTTTTGGCTGGTAGCTTGGGTGATCATGACGATTTTTAGTGTGTTCATGACCATGTTTGCGGCTACGCTGATCATGCCATTATTCAACAAGTTCACGCCATTGGAAGAAGGTGATTTAAGGACAGCCATTGAGGCTTATTGCGAAAAAGCAGGTTTTAAGTTGAATCGCTTCTTTGTGATGGATGGATCAAAGAGAAGTGCAAAGTCCAACGCATTCTTTAGTGGATTGGGACCGAAGAAAACGATTGCGCTATACGATACCTTGATCGAACAGCAAAGCACCGAAGAAATTGTGGCTGTGCTAGCCCATGAAATTGGTCATTACAAAAAGCAGCACACCCTTCTATCGCTTGTGCTCAGCACACTTCAAACAGGTGTAATGCTTTTTTTATTGGGAATTTTTCTGAGAAGGCCCGAGTTTTCTTTTGCCTTGGGAGCAAATGAAATGAGCTTTCATGTAGGCATCATTGCTTTCGGTATCATCTTTTCGCCCATCAGCACCTTGATTGGTATTGGCATGAATGTGCTCAGTAGAAAGAATGAATTTGAAGCCGATGCCTTTGCGAGGGATACTTACGCTGGAGAACCGCTTGCCTCTGCACTTAAGAAATTGACTGCTGAAAATTTAGGCAACCTAAAGCCGCATCCGGCTTATGTGTTTGTGCATTATTCTCATCCGCCAGTATTGGCGAGGCTTAAACAGCTTCTAAATTAATTGACCGCACTGACGTTCTTCAATTGAGGTCTCGCTCACCTTATCCTAGAAGAACATACTTCCGCTAAAACACTAGTATTTTTCCATTTTTCAGGAGTGCTTTGGTTTCCTTCCAATGCGGAAGCCGATCAGTATCTATCGTCACCGTTCTGATTTCCTTTGCTATGCTCGCACTCGTCTTCATGGCTTCAAGGTGAGCACCACTTCGTACAAATGACTTTAAATCTTCCTCAGACTTCCATAAGGTCATGGTGTAATGCTTCGTCCAGAATCCTTGACTTTTGTATGCGAGATTATTGCTCGATTTAAGTTGTCAAGTAATCTTCAAGGCTGAATGTGAAAGGGCGAAAAACTTCATGGGACCTTTCAACTCGATTGAAGTGACGGTAACTTTCATGGCCATTAAATGTGTTGATCAATGAGAATAACGTTTCCATCGGGATCAGAAAATACAAAACTTGCTGGGCCATTGCCGTTTTCATCGGCTTCGCTTTGAAGTTTGATTCCTTTAGCCTTCAGGTCTTTTTGAATCGCTCTCACATCGTCAAAATTTGGAAGGGTATTGGCGTTAGAGTCCCATCCAGGGTTGAAGGTCAATATGTTGTTTTCAAACATTCCTTGAAAAAGTCCGATCAACGTTTCTTCGTTTTTCATGATCACATACTTCATTTCGATGTTTCCTCCAAAAACAGTGAATCCCAAGGCTTCATAAAAGGTTTTAGATGTATGGATGTCTTTTACGGCAAGGCTTACAGAGAAGGCTCCTAATTTCATGGTGGTTGTTTTTTGTGCGCTAAGAGCCCTAAAATTTAGCTTAAATTGAAGGAGATGAAAAATTCTTGAAAAATATCTGACGCTCAGACTTTTAATTCATAATTAGAACTCCTACATTTGCGCCCCTTTAAAAATAAGGATTGCCAATAGTCCTTCAATTAATAATTCTCTTATCTGTATTGGTTTGGATGAGATACAAATGAAAGCCACATGGCCGAAAAAAAAGAAACTCCAGCTCCAAAGGCTGAGAAAAAGACTGCTGCTAAAGCTACTCCAGCCAAGAAAGCAGCTCCCAAGAAAGCTGCTCCAGCTAAGAAAGCAGCTCCCAAAAAAGCTACTCTGAAAGAGGAAACCAAGGAAGAAACTCCTGTGAAGGCTGCTAAAGCAACAAAAGCGACTCCTGCAAAGCCTGCAAGAGCTAGAAAAACTGTCGCAAAACCTAAGGTTGAAGAAGCTGAAGTAGCTGAGGTAGTTGAAGAAACTCCAGTAGAAGAAGCTGCTCCAGTGCAGTCAAGAGAAGAGCGTTTAGCTGACCTAGAAAATGCACGTCAATCGTTTGATTGGTCAAAGCTTAACAAGAAGAGTGAAGTTTACTCTGAAGATGAGCGAAGCGTTATGGAAGGTGAGTACGATGCTACCCTTACTTCGATCAACGAGCATGAAGTGCTTGATGGTACTGTAGTAAGCATGACTAAGCGTGAAGTTGTTGTGAACATTGGATACAAGAGTGAAGGTGTTATCCCAACTACTGAGTTCAGACATAAGCCAGATTTGAAAGAAGGCGATACCGTAGAGGTTTATGTTGAAATGACTGAAGACGCTGAAGGTCAATTGGTTCTTTCTCATAAGAAAGCTCGTATGACACGTGCTTGGGAGAATGTGAACCTTGCGAAAGAAAATGATACGATCGTTACTGGTTACGTAAAGTGTCGCACGAAAGGTGGACTTATCGTTGATGTGTTTGGTCTTGAGGCTTTCTTGCCAGGATCACAAATCGATGTGAAGCCAATCCGCGATTACGATGTATACGTAGATAAAAATATGGAGTTCAAGGTGGTGAAAATCAACCATGAATTCAAGAACGTGGTTGTTTCTCACAAAGCACTCATCGAAGCTGAAATTGAACAGCAGAAAGTTGAGATCATGCAGAAATTGGAGAAAGGACAGGTATTGGAAGGTACTGTTAAGAACATCACTTCATACGGTGTATTCATCGATCTTGGAGGTGTTGATGGACTTATCCACATTACCGACCTTAGCTGGGGTCGCATCAATCATCCTGAAGAGGTGGTTGAGCTTGATCAAACAATCAACGTTGTTATCCTTGACTTTGATGATGAAAAGAAGAGAATCGCTCTTGGTGTGAAGCAACTTGAAGCACATCCGTGGGATTCATTGAACACAGAATTGAAAGAAGGCAATACTATTAAAGGTAAAGTGGTTGTTCTAGCTGATTATGGTGCATTCGTTGAAGTAGCTCCAGGAGTAGAAGGTTTGATTCACGTTTCAGAAATGAGCTGGTCACAACACCTTCGCACTGCAGATCAATTCTTCAAAGTAGGAGATGAAGTAGAAGCGAAAGTAATCGCGATCGATCGCGAAGAGCGTAAGCTTTCTTTGAGCACACGTCAACTTACTCCAGATCCATGGGAGAATATTGAAAGCCGTTTCCCAGTTCAAAGTAGCCATAAAGGTCGAGTTACCAACTTGTCAAGCTTTGGAGTATTCGTTGAGCTTGTTGAAGGAATCGATGGTTTGATTCACATTTCTGACCTTTCATGGAGCAAGAAAATCAACCATCCATCTGAGTTTACCAAGGTAGGCGAGGAGATGGAAGTGATGGTTCTTGAAATCGATAAGGAAAACAGAAGATTAAGCCTTGGTCATAAGCAATTGGAAGAGAATCCATGGGATGTTTTCGAAACAGTCTTCACGATTGGTTCTAAGCATCAAGGAACAATCACTTCTCGCAATGATAAAGGTGGTGTTGTAAATCTTCCTTATGGTGTTGAAGGATTCGCTCCTAGCCGTCACTTATTGAAAGAAGATGGCTCAAAAGCTATCAATGAGGAAGTGCTAGACTTCGAGATCATTGAATTCAATAAGGATTCAAAGAAGATCATTGTTTCTCACACAAAGACATTTGAAACCGATATGGATGCAAGTGTTGGTGGAGGCGAGAAGAAAAAGGCCACTTCATCAAAAGGAAAAGCTGACAACAAAGCGATTAAGAAGATCAACGAATCACAAGAGAAAACAACCCTTGGTGATTTAGGTGTTCTTTCTGGACTAAAAGAAGAAATGGAGCAGGCTGAGAAAAAGTCGAAGAAATAATTCCATTTCAATGCATAAAGAAATCCTCTCATGAAAATGAGGGGATTTTTTTTGCGCCTAAAATTTTGGAACTATCGATTTCATGGAAGTCGATCTTTTTCAGAACACAGTGAAATTCACTCAAAGTCCAATCCAACTTCACTCCTATATTTGCACAAACAATGGAAGGAAGAACTCTGCTCACCAACAAAGCGCTGAATTATACGCTTGATCGCCTTGCCTACGAGGTTTATGAGCAGCATGTTGACTTCAGTAACCTCGCTTTTATTTCTATACAACCCCGTGGTTTGCTAATGGGAAAGCGCATAGTAGAGAAACTAAAAGCATTGGTGCCAGATCAGGAAATTCTGCATGGAGCATTAGACGTTACGTTTTACCGTGATGATTTTCGAAGAAGAGAAGAAGTTTTGGTGCCTTCTGAAACGGACCTTGAATTTTCGGTTGAAGGAAAGGAGATCATTTTAATCGATGATGTGCTCTTCACGGGACGAACAGTGCGCAGCGCGATGGATGCTTTGCTGGACTTTGGAAGACCAAAACATGTAGAATTGCTCGTGCTGATCGATCGCAGGTTTAGCAGGGAATTGCCTGTTCAACCTGATTATACTGGGCGTATTGTGGATGTTGTTAAAGACGAACGCGTGAAAGTAGAATGGACCGCTGACGACTCTGATAATCGTGTTATATTATATAGTTCAGATCAATGACAAAGCTGAGTACAAAGCATCTGCTGGGAATTAAAAATATTACAACGGAAGATATACAGTTGATCTTCCAAACTGCAGATAATTTCAAAGAAGTCATTAATCGTCCCATTAAGAAAGTTCCGTCTCTAAGAGATATCACCATTGCAAATATTTTCTTCGAAAACTCTACAAGAACCAAGCTGTCTTTCGAATTGGCAGAAAAGCGCCTATCAGCTGATGTTGTCAATTTTTCAGCATCCTCATCGAGTGTGAAGAAGGGCGAAACATTGGTAGATACTGTCAATAATATATTGGCCATGAAGGTTGATATGGTAGTGATGCGTCATCCAAATCCAGGAGCATGCATGCACCTGCAGCGACACGTAGATTGCAGCATTGTAAATGCTGGCGATGGTGCGCATGAACATCCCACTCAAGCCTTGTTAGACGCATACTCATTGCGTGAAAAGCTTGGTGATCTGAAAGGAAAAAAGATTCTTATTGTAGGAGATATCTTGCATTCGCGAGTGGCGCTTTCAAACATCTTCTGCCTTCAGAAATTAGGTGCAGAAGTGCGGGTTTGCGGGCCGGCAACACTAATTCCAAAACACATCGAGTCGCTGGGCGTGCGTGTAATGCTGAACCTTAAAGAAGCATTGCTGTGGTGCGATGTAGCGAATATGCTTCGAATTCAGTTAGAAAGGCAAGATATTCAGTACTTTCCTACGCTAAGAGAGTATTCTATGCAATATGGGTTATCTTCTAAATTGTTAAAAGAGATTGGTAAAGAAGATTTAATTATCATGCACCCTGGACCGATCAACCGAGGCGTAGAAATTACAACAGACATTGCCGATGGAAAGCACAGTATCATTCTTGAGCAGGTAGAAAATGGTGTTGCGGTGAGAATGGCTGTTCTGTATCTTCTTGCTGGTCAAACAAAAGCGACCTAACTTATTTGATATATTTGTTTAAGTCACAAACATTGAGAAAATGAATTTTTCTATTGAAACGTTTGAAAAATACACGCTCGTTAAGGTTGAAGCAGAGAAGGTCGGTGGAATTATATCTCCCGATCTCAAGGCTAAATTTGTTGAGCTGAATGCGCAAAATGTGCGGAACATCGTTTTCAACATGCACAACGCTAGGTACTGTGATTCATCCGGCTTGAGTGCAATTTTATTAGGCAATCGATTGTGCAAGAATTCAAACGGAACGTTTGTGATCTGCCATTTGAACGACATGGTGAGCAAGTTGATTCAAATCTCTCAGCTAGAATCCATTCTCAACATCACTCCAACTCAACAAGAAGCAGTTGATTTTGTTATGATGGAAGAAGTGGGTCGTGAACTCGAAGATGAATAGCCTATGATAAGAAAACTTACTCTAACTTTTTTTTCTTTCCTTTTTGTTTCTTCCAGTCTCTTAGCGCAGTGTATTCCTGACGAGACCATTTCAGGACTTTATTCACCTGATGTATCCCAAGGATTGCCAAATGGTCAGATTGGAGTGAACTATGAAACGGTTATAACCATGAAGGTTCCAACGGACACGAGCTATGGAACGCTGTCGGCTACCATCGATAGCATGGTCTTAAACAGTGTTTCGGGATTACCTCCTGGATTTAGCTACGAATGTTCGAATGCGCAATGCAGTTTTCCGGGAGGAGAATTTGGTTGTATTCGAGTGTTTGGTATTTCAAATGATAATGCCAATGCCAAAACATGGGCGATTGATGTGGAGTTCACCATTCATACAAGTGGTCCATCATTGGTCATGCCATATGCTTTGTCGGATTATTCCATTACGCTCGACAGTGGCGAGGCATTAACAGTTCCTGAAATTCGCGATCGAGACATGCGTTTTGTACTTGAGCCCAATCCATTGACGATCAATTCCACATTGACATTTGACCTACCTGAAGATGGACGCTACATATTGGATATTTATTCACTTATTGGATCTAATGTGGCCCACATTGAATCGGTTGGGCAAGCAGGCAGACATATTCAGAACTTGAGTGACTATTCAAAAGATCCGGGCGTATATTTTATTTCGCTGAAACAAGGTACATATGCAAGATCTATGCGGTTTATAGTTCAATAAATGGCCGCGCACAAGTCGAAATTTTCTGTCACTATCCTCGGTTCAAATTCTGCCCTTCCTGCCAATGGAAGGAACCCTACTTCTCAATTGTTGAATGTCAATAACCACTATTACCTGATTGATTGTGGAGAAGGTACGCAAATGCAATTGAGGAAATTCGGTGTCAAAATGCAACGGATCAAAGTGATTTTCATCTCGCACATGCATGGTGATCATTATTTCGGATTGGTTGGATTACTCAATAGCTTGCATCTTTTAGGACGAAAGATGCCCTTAGCAATCTATGCGCCTAAAGCGCTCCAAGATATTGTTCGTTTGCAGTTGGATGCCTCAGGAGGTAGACTTCAGTTTCCCATTCAATTCCATGAGATAATCCCTCCAGCTCAAGGAACTTCTGTTATTTATGATGATAACGAGCTTCATGTGGAGTGCTTCCGCTTGAAGCATCGTATACCATGCTCTGGGTTTTTATTTCGAGAGCAACTCAAGGAGCGAACCTATTTACCGGACAAAGGTGGTAGGGCAGGAGTGAAGGTGGAAGAAATTCCTACCTTGAAAAAAGGGGAAGATGTTGTTCGCGAAGATGGATCTGTTATCCAATTTAGTGATTTTACAGATGATCCTCCGTCACCGCGAACCTATGCCTTTTGCACCGATACGCTTGCTTTGGACAGTACTGCAGAAATTGTAAGAGGAGCAGAATGTCTTTACCATGAGGCCACATTTTTAGAGTCGGAAATCGATCGTTCTAAACAGACCTTTCATTCTACTGCAAAACAAGCCGCTCAGGTGGCGTTGGCTGCTAATGTGGGTAAGTTGCTCATTGGGCACTATTCTGCACGATACACCTCACTGGATGATCACCTTGCTGAAAGCCAATCAGTTTTTGCAAACACTGAACTGACTTCTGAAGGAAAAGAATTTGAAATTAATTAGAATTGGATGTTTTATCTAGAATGATTCTTAATAAATTCGACACCGATGAACGGAATCATTAAAACTTTTGTAGCCGACACCAATTTTTTGATAGCAGAGGGCTTGAAGAATGTGTTGAATTCATGCAGCGAAATTGAAGTGTTGGGTTCTGCTTCTTCGGGAAAGGAGATGATCGAACAAGTGAGCCAACTTCAGCCGGATGTATTGCTTGTAGATTATTCATCCAATAAACTATCCTTTTCTGATGTTACCGATGTGATGCGCAAGTTGCCTTCACTTCGCATAATTGGTATCGTTCATGAGTGCGATGTTAATCAGGTGAAACGACTCATTAAATTGGGTATTCATGGTCATTTGATGAATGATTGTGACAAGGATGAAATCATCGATTCCGTGAAGTCTTGCGCAAAAGGAGACAAATTCTTTTGCGGTCAGGTGCTCGATAAATTGAACTGGAGCGAAGGCCAAGAGTCGAGCCATGGATGCGATCCTATTAACATTAGCGAGCGTGAATTAGAAGTATTGCAGCTCATAGCTGAGGGACTCACCACAAAGCAGATCGCTGATAAGTTGCACCTCAGCTTTCATACAGTAATGACCCATCGTAAAAACATGATGGCCAAATTAGGGTTGAATAATACCGCTGGATTGATTGTTTATGCCGTGAAAGAAAACTTGATAAGCCCGAATAAATTTTTGTTCAGTACCAGCACTTAAGGCCAACTGATATCCTCGTCAGCTCCTAGAAGCATAAGTGCTTCACTCAACTCACCTTCTGTTTTTAAATCAGAAATCTTTTTCGAAACTTCCAGCCCTTGTCGGTAAACTTTAATGGCTTCTTTTTCCTTTCCTTCAGATTCTAACAACTTTCCAAGTTTGTAATAGGCGCCCAAATAGTTCGGATCGTGCGCAATGAGGTCTTTTATCGTCTCAATGGCTTTTTTGGTTTTTCCGTCAGTTTCATATTCAAGCGCTGCTGCATACTTCAAAAACGAATCATCTGGATTCGTTTCTAGCATTTCCTTTATGAGTTTCAGACGATCGTTGGTCATTGTAACGCGATTAGACCCGAAAAATAGTAAGCCCAAACGAATTGAAGAAGGTTTGTGAATAACAAAGGAAAAACTCTTGACTAGATCTTAACTCCTTGTAATTTGTAGGTTACAGGATAGCTTACTACTGAGGCAGCAAGCATTTTCATTTTAAAGGCGTTGTTTTTTTCAGTTTTCTCGATGTATTGAGGATCGTTTACCTTAAATATCATGTGTACATGATTGGGTTCTTCGATTCCTCTAAACACTCTTACTACTTCAAAATCGCGGTTGGGGTCTTCCCGGTAATCATCCAAGAATGCCTTCTCCCATCGTTTATAGTTCAGGGTTTTAAAGGTCATATACATCGTTAAAGTATCGTTGGTCTCAAGGGTATATTCCAATTGTTGATCGAGGTAGTGCAATTTGGTGCCATCTGATAGAGATACATCTTTCATTGCAGCTTTTAGTTTGTCTGAATGCACAAAGTCATCCGCAGTTTCTAAATTCGAAATGTTGTTTATGCTCAAGGTTAAATTGGTGTCCTGACTGCCCTGAAAAAGCTCTATAACTTCAATTCCGTGTTTGTTTCGAAGATCGTCAATCGTTTCAAATGCTTTCTTCCAATCGCAGAAGTCGGTCGACTCATTGATGATTACTAAACAGGTATCCATGCTGACATCGCGAGTAAAAGGCACATTGGTCATGTCTTCCATTTCTGCGTTTGATTCATCGGACGAACAAGCCGAAAAAATGAAGCTACTCATTAAAAGCATCAACGATAGGGAGGGTAAGAATCTCATGCGACTAATTTATCCTTAATTTATTATCGGCAATCGATTTCTCTCTTAAAAATTAGTCGCGGTTTACGCATTAAGAATCAGGGTTGTAAGCCATATGTGGGCTTTAATAAGGCCTCATACAAAGAATGGACTTACTTCGTTGTTGCTGAGGCTTCTACTTGCACTTGATCATAAATGGCCTGATTCAAGATATTACTTGATACCATTTGCCCATTTACCACTGTTTGCTCGATGTATTTGACTCCTGCATAGTAATGCGCGTAAGTGCCATCGTTTGAATTGCCTGTATATGTTATCTCTTGTGTTGGTGTACCATCGAGGTCCCTAAAGATCCAAGTGCCAATTTTGGTGCCGTGATCGTAATGCGATTCTAAATAAAGACTTCCATCATGATGATAGGAAGTCGATGTGCCATTAAGATGACCATTTTCCCAGTTTTCTTGGCGGATAAGCATTCCATTGACATTGTAGGTCAATGCTTCTCCGTGTTTTTGTCTCGCTGCATTTTCGATATGCTGAGAAGATAATTGGCCATTGTCGTAATGATTGGTTATTGTCCAACAGTTACAACTGGCATCATAGCTTTCTTGAGGTCCTTGAGCAAACACAAAGGCAACGAACAGCGTGAGAATAAAAGAAAATGCAAATTTCATTTCAATCAATTTTGATGTATACAAAGTTAGACGTTCAAGCGTTCATCGAGATGCCTTTTAATCGCATCAAATTCATTTGATTGGAACGTGGAATAGCCATCTTGTTTCTTAAACCATGTGTTTTGGCGCTTTGCATAGTTTCTGGTGTGCTGTTTTATTTTATCCACAGCCTCGTCAAAACTTCTTTTTCCATCTAAAAAATCGAACAGCTCCTGGTATCCGACAGTTTTTAGAGCATTGCATGATTTGAAATTATAAAGTGATTTCACTTCGGCCAACAATCCGCTTTCAAGCATAGTGTCTGCGCGATGGTTGATGCGCTTGTATAAATCTTCACGAGGAGGATTGAGTAAAACTTTAAAGATGGAGAATGGTCGTTGTTGTGATTGTTTTGTTCTCAATTTAGAAAATGCGCTTCCCGAAACTTCTATGGCTTCTAAGGCTCTTTGAACGCGCTGTTTGTTATTTAGGTCAACTTCTTCGTAATAATCGGGATCGGCCTTTTT
>Ga0181601_10000856_pt1 | contig 25467 bp, 19 predicted proteins | sample 041ome_8_FD_133020 | JGI IMG/M metagenome (GOLD analysis project Ga0181601, IMG submission 133020) | Coastal salt marsh microbial communities from the Groves Creek Marsh, Skidaway Island, Georgia - 041407BS metaG (megahit assembly) | ecosystem: Environmental > Aquatic > Marine > Intertidal zone... | reverse complement strand
TCCTGAAGAAAAGCTTCAAACTGATCGAACTTGGAACTACTACACTTACGACAACGAAACGGACAACTACCAGCAGGATCATTACCAGTTGATTTATACTGGTAAAGTGGGGTCTAACTGGAAGACCAACTTGGCGCTGCATTACACCTATGGTAGAGGGTACTACGAGCAGTTTCGAGCCGATGACGACTTTGCAAATTATGCCTTAGCACCTGTGAAAATCGGAAACCAATTGATTGAAAGCACGGATTTTATCCGCCGTCGTTGGCTAGACAATGATTATTATGGTTTTGTGGGCTCGGCCAACTATATTTCTACGGATGGAAAACTCGACTGGATCATCGGTGGAGGGGCCAATCGCTACGATGGAGGGCATTTTGGAGAGATCATCTGGGCGCGCTTTGCTGGCAACACGTCGATCCGTAACCGCTACTACGACAACCATGCCATCAAGGATGATCGGAATGTGTACACCAAAGCGACCTACGAAATTCAGCCGGGATTGAACCTCTTCGGAGACCTGCAGTTGCGTGGCATTTCCTACTCCTTCAACGGGATCAATGATGACCTACGCCTCGTGGATGGTCAGGCAAATTATACCTTCTTCAATCCGAAGTTTGGCTTCTCTTACGAAAAAGGAAAACAAACTTGGTACGCAAGTTATGCCGTGGCCAACCGGGAACCCACCCGATCGGACTTTACAGACAACCCCATCACCGAGGTGCCACGACCTGAGCGCCTCAACAATGTAGAAGCGGGTGTGCGTGCCAAATCTGGTGGCTTCAGCTATGCCGCCAACTTCTACTACATGGGTTACATAGACCAGCTGATCCTCACTGGGCAGATCAACGACGTAGGAGCCTATATTCGTGAAAATGTGGCTTCCTCTTACCGAGCAGGGATTGAGTTGGAAGGCACCTATGCTCTTTCTAAATCTTGGACCTTGGGGGGAAATTTGGCGCTCAGCCAGAACAAAATCCGAGAGTTCACCGAGTACATCGATGACTACAGTGTGGATGAGTTTCGACAGGAAACCAACACCTACACCAATACGGACATTGCCTTCTCTCCCAATGTGGTGGGCTCAGCAATCATCGAGTACAAACCGACCAAAAATCTGTCCCTCAACTGGCTGAGTAAGTACGTAGGCCGACAGTTTTTGGATAATACGGCCAATGAAGGAAGATCTTTGGATGCCTTTTTCACGAATGACCTGCGGTTCAGCTATGTCGCTACCCCACGGTTCTTCAAAGGATTGGAAGTGAATTTATTGATTAATAATATCTTCAATGAGCTATACGAGCCCAACGGATACACCTTCAGCTATTTTGTACCTGGAGGAACAGGTCGGGAGCTGGTGACGGAGAACTTCTACTATCCACAGGCAGGAACTAACTTTCTGTTGGGGGTAAAGATGAAGTTCTAGTAAGGAGTTACTTCTGCCTACTTTATTCAGCGTTCGGTGTTCGCCATTTCAAATTAAAGTCGAATGCTGAACGCCGATTGAAGAATGAAGAAGTGGAAATTCGTAGAACATACGAATCTCATCTCACCACGATAAAGTCTCGTTTCTTGGCTCTCGGCTCTTGCTTCTGAGTCTACTTGGTACATTGAACTTGCCTGCCTGCCCCAGTCAGGGTACTTCTTACAACTACTCTGGAAAAAGCGTCTTATCCAGCCCCGGCACGATCCGCAGCGCATTTTTGTAATAGACCTTTTTCAACACCTCGTCTGGAAGCCCTAATCCATACATACTCCAAAAGGCATGGTACTTTTTGTAGTAGGGAAAATACTCGTCCTCGGTTTCTAGTACGCGGAAGTAGGTGTAAAACTCTTCTTTATTATAAGCATCTTTTCCGAATAGAATACGATCCTGGTATTTGATGAAAAACTCCTTGGCCCGTCGAGGCTGCCTTCCAAACTCTGCGATCACTGCGCCAATGCCAAAATTAACATTGGGATAGCGATCCAAGTGGGCCTCAGCAGCATCCAAGTCATTGGCCATCCAACCCATGTGTGCATTGATAAAAGTGGTTTTGGGGTGCTTCGCAAAGACATGATGCTGCTCTGCGATAATCTGCTCAAAAGGTACCGGATCAGTAGCCGAGCGCTTGCGGTTGGGATTGAGCTTTAGCTCCAGCCAGCGCTCATTGTTGGCATCCATAGGCTGCCAAAAAGGTGCCGGATCGGCCGAATGGATGATTACAGGAATTCCCAATTCACCAGCCTTGGCCCAAACTGGATCCAAATCGGGATGGTCCACGGGAATTCGCTTTCCGCTGTTATCCTTGGTGTTTAATCCCAAACTCTTGTAAATTTTCAATCCCACTGCTCCTGCAGCCACGTCTTCTTCCAACTCCTTTACTGCCAATGCAGTCCATTCTGGGGTACCAAAGCCGTTAAAATTCAAGTTAGTAAATACCATAAACCTGCCAGGGGCATGGGCTTTAAACTCTTGCATCATGCTCTTGATGTATTCCTGCTGTGCATTGCTATTGCCCTGGCCGAAGCCCCGGCCACTCAGGTTGATCATGATACCCATGTTCAACTCATCCATTTCTCCACGAAGTTGGTTAATCTTGGATTGGTTGATGCCTCCTTGGTGGCTGTGGATATCGATAAAGGGAAACTTCGACCGTGTCACAAGATGCTGAGGCACCTTGAGCGTGGAAGGAGGATTGTAGGACTCAAAACTCATCTCTTGAGCAAAAAGAGCTCCTTCGCTTATCAGCAAAGTGAAAAGGAAAAGACTAATTTTTTTCATAAATTTTAAGAGTAGGATCAGGAATAGAATAGAAAATCCCAGCACTTAGCTGGGATTTGCAATTTAACGAGCAGTTCCTCCATCAATAATTTGACCAAAGAAGATGGAGTTCATAAACAGCTTGTTGGTGCCAAACCAGAAGGCACGGAAATTGGGATTATCCGCAAAACCCACAATTCTACCACGTCCTTGGCCTGCAACACGGATCACGGCGCTCTCTTGTACTCCAGGCAGATTGCTGGGATGCAGGTAGCCCGATGCCAACGGATCTTTAGTATAGACCAGTGGGTTGGCGTAGGGATTGGTAGAAGGCTCTAGGAAAAAATTATCATTTCTAAAGGTGTAAAGCTCCTTGCTCACGTACCCAAACCCGATTGGATGGCTGGTGTCCAAGGTCGATTTGAAGATGGCTCCAAAAGTTTGCTTGGCTCCAGTAGCATTATCAAAGTCGGCATAGCTTTTCTGTAGCCCTTTCTCCGTATTATCTACCTTGCGGAAGGTGAAATTTCCGATTTCATTTTGAGCCAACCAGCGCAATGCGCCTCCTTTGGCTACTAAGGTATTGCCTTTGCTTACCCATGTTTTAAGGGTTGATGCGCCCGACTGTCCTAATTGACCGTAGTTGCCATCAGTCATTAGGATAACCGAGTAGCGATCTAAATTGGTACTGCTTACAGATCCTAAGGGCAATAGGGTCACTGGCATCTGCATGCGCTGGTCTAGCAAGTGCCAGATCTCCCCAGCTTCTCCGCTATCTACACCTCCATCTACTAATAAGGCGATGCTTGGTGTCTTTAGGGGAAGGATAAAAGTTGATCCCAGGTTGGCACCTTGAGTGTATCCTGTCGTCAATGCATGGATATCCACCTGTGCAAATCGAGCTACTTCCTCCAATTTCTTGAAAAAGGCTTGAGGATCAAGTCCACTTTCTCCTTCATCAATCAGCACTGTTCCCCTGCCAAAGGTTTTTCCTTCTGCAGTAGAGAATTCTTTGGTGGCTACACGAACCAAAAATCCAGCCTTAAGTAACTGATAGGCCGCCTTTGGCGCATAGTAATCGGTCCATTCCATGGCATATTGGTAGGCCCCTGCTGCGCCTATTACCTTGCCGGGAGCTTGCGTAAAACTGGACTTATCCACAGGGCTGACATTCGCCAGGTTGACGATTCTACTATTTAAAGCCATAAAATCTACTCCAAAAGCCATCGGGTAGGTCCAGGCGGAGATGTCGTAAAACAAGCTGTCTTGGAAGGTGGTTCGAGTTTCAAACATCGCCTTGATCAAGCGGTATTGCGGTTGGTCTGCAGGGACGATGTAGGAGTTTCCTTTTTTAAACTGTTTGCCGTTGATGACCAAATCTTCCTTGAGGGAAAAGAGTTTGATGTCGTGCTGAAGAATCAAGTCTGCCAAGTGGTAGCTGCGAGCATCTTCCTCTGCGGCACCAAAAATGTAAGCCTTGTTGATGTCGGCATCAGTTTCTTTTTTGATGTCCGTGTAGAAATCCTTCATCCATTGGTTGAGTTCCACCCGCATTTCTTTGGTCGCCTGGTAGGAAGAGAGGTTGGCAGTAAATTGGTTTCGGATGGTGAATGGAAAACTAAGTAGGCCGTTGCTGGTTTCTTGAAGGTGCCCTCTAGAGCTGGCCTGCTCAAACAAGATGCCTATTGATCCCTGCACGTCTGGATAAGTGGATCCCTTTCCGTAATAGAAGTCATCGTAGTTCTCCTGGTTGTAGTACAAGGAGCCTATTTGGTCCAAAGCTTTGGCATGGTAGGTGCCAATTTTCTCAGTGAGCTCAAAGTTTTTCTTGGGAGTCAATGGGTGCACACGAGCAGGAACTCCTGGCTGAAAAAAGAAGGTGCTGTTAGAGCCCATCTCGTGGAAGTCCAAGTGCACGTTCGGTAGCCAGCTTTGGAACACCCGTACACGATTTCTAGATTCAGGATGCTGCACAGGCAGCCAGTCGCGGTTGAGGTCAAACCAATAGTGATTGGTCCGTCCTCGAGGCCAGGCCTCATTGAGTTCACGCTGCGCAGGATCTCCATTTAGGACATAGGCCTTGTGGGAGTTGACCCAGGAGGCAAAGCGGTTGAGCCCATCCGGGTTAATAGCCGGATCCAATAGGAGCACCATGTCCTTGAGGTCTGCTTCGATTTCATTTGCTGCGGCAAAGTGATAGGCTGCAAGTAATGCTGCATTGGCTCCACTTGGTTCGTTTCCATGAACGGAGTAACCCATGAAAAGCACTACAGGCATGTTCGCAATGTTTACCGTGGCTGCAGGGTCTCGAAGTTTGGCGCGCTCTGCCTTGATCTGCTCGAGTTTGGCCAAGTTGGCAGGAGCAGTGATGGTCAATAGGGTTTGTGGACGCTTTTCGTAGGACCTGCCTGTCTCTTCAAAGTGGACACGGTCGGATGCCGCCGCCACAGCCTTCATGTACATGACCAGCTGGTCGTGGGTCACATGCCATTCGCCTACTTCATAGCCCAATACTTGTTTGGGAGTAGGAACTTTTGGGTTGTAGGTATAGCCTTTGGGCAGGTAGTAGCTTAGTTCTTGAGCAAAGCCAAATTGACTGATTAGTGCTAGCAGTAGCACAACGATGATATTTTTCATACTTCAGGTGTAAATCTTTCCCTAAAGTCCTTATTCTTGAGATTAAAAAAAACATTTTAGGACTGATGGTTAAAAAAAACCGCCAGTAACACTAATCAATGAAAAGCCGAATTGGTAATTTCAACTTGAAAAAATGGCTTTTAAAGCCCCTTTCAAGGCTGGAAATTCAAATTCAAAACCTGCCTTTTGAATTTTTTGGCTCGATACTCGATTGCCGCCTAGGACCATGGAGGCCATTTCTCCTAAAACCAACTTCAGTGCAAATCCAGGCACCCCGATTCCTAGATAGGTTTTGCCCTTGGCCGCTGCAGCTTCCTTGGTCAATTGCTGGTTGGTGACAGGATGTGGCCCTACGGCATTATAAATTCCTTGAAGTGTGGTTTTTTCTAGGGCAAAAACAAAAAGGCGCACCAAGTCTTCCACGTGGATCCAACTCATCCATTGCGCACCAGAACCCAAAGGGGCAGCTACAGGGGGCTTTAGTATTTCGGCTAAGGCCCCGCCCTGCCCATCCAAGACGATACCGATTCGGAGGATCACACACCTTAGAAGTAAGGCTTCAATCTTTTTGACCTCTTTTTCCCAGGCCAGCACCACTTCTGCCAAAAAATCGGTACCTGAAGAACTCCCCTCATCCACAAGAGCTGCACCGGTATCAAATCCATAATAACCCACTGCTGAGGCAGAAATAAAGGTACTTGGTTTATGCATTGCCTGCTGGATGGCACGGTGCAATAGTGCCGTGCTTTCTGTCCGTGAGCGAAGGATGGCCTGCTTTCGCGCTGCCGTCCAGCGCATTTCTGCTACCCCTTCCCCAGCCAAGTGTACCACTGCATCTGCCCATTCCAGGGCTTTTGGATCTATTTTCTGACGTGCTACATCCCAGAGAAAATGGGTCTGCTGCTGTGGTTTTCTACTAAGCCAAGCTACTTCGTACCCTTTTTGCTCCAGCAAAGCCGTCAGTTGTTTTCCGACTAATCCTGAGCCTCCAGTGATTAGAATTTTTTTCATGAACGCGTATTTTGTGGATAACTCATTTACTTGGCAATTGGTTGCTACTTGAGGCACATAAGTCCTAAATTGATGATGAGCGGCTAGAAAAATGCGTTTCTTGTCCCTAGAAATCTCCTAAATCCCCCTTTCTTTGTACCGAAAGGTCCCTCAATCCCCGAATATCTTGATGAAATACCTTCTTTTTTGGATAGCCATTGGTGCTGGAATAGGAATCTTGTCAGGTTCCGCTTCTGCCATTTTTTTGCTTTCCCTGGATTGGGTGGGCGGGGTTCGAGATGCCCATCTATGGCTTTTAGGGTGCTTACCCCTAGGAGGATTTGTAATTGGCTACTGCTACCACTGGTACGGGTTTGGTCTTGAAAAAGGAAATAATTTAATCTTAACCGGGATCTATACTCCACAGCCGACCCTGTCCTGGCGGTTGGCCCCCTTTGTCTTAATCGGTACCTTAATCACCCACCTTTTTGGGGGCTCCGCAGGAAGGGAAGGTACAGCAGTACAAATGGGAGCTTCCTTAGCTGCCCAGGTAGGCAAGCGATGGTCCCTAGATAAGAATACCGGCAGGACCCTGTTGATTTGCGGAGTAGCAGGGGGATTTGCCTCGGTGTTTGGTACACCCTTGGCAGGGGCGGTATTTTCACTAGAATGGTTGTTTCGTCGAAAGATAGACCCCGACTCCATTTTTCCAGCTTTTTGGTCTGCGTTTACGGCTTATTGGGTTTGCGACTGGGTCTGGGGCATAGGTCATATGGCTTATGTCATTCCTGAGGTCTCTCCTCCTACCCTAGTCAACTTGGCCTGGATGATTCCCGCAGGGATAGCCTTTGGCTTGGCTGCTCGACTATTTGTGGAGGCAGGTCATGGGGTAAACTGGCTCTTCAGCAGCATTGCCTATCCCCCACTTCGACCTTTCGTAGGCGGACTGCTAGTTGCAGGGATCGTATACCTCACGGGCACGTACACCTACATAGGCTTGGGTGTTCCGCGGATAGTCCAGGCTTTTGAGACTCCGTTGCCCTGGTATGATTTTCTGGCGAAAACAGGCTTAACAGCTTTGACACTCGGCTCTGGGTTTAAAGGTGGAGAGGTCACCCCACTTTTCTTTACAGGGGCCACGCTAGGCAACGCACTAGCTTCCTATATTCCTCTTCCATTAGCCCTTTTGACAGGTTGTGGATTTGTGGGAGTATTTGCGGGAGCTACGAATACCCCTTTGGCCTGTACCCTGATGGGAATGGAATTGTTCGGCCTGGAAGCAGGAATTTACTTGGGGATCGCCTGTTTGCTTGCTTTTTTATGTAGTGGAAAGGGAAGCATTTACGCTTCACAAGACCTGGGTTGGAAGAGGTCATTGCCCTAAATCTGCTCCAACCTTCAATCCAAGTAATACACGCGCTTGACGCGCCCACTGATATTGGTGAGCAGCTCGTATGGGATGGTTCCAATTTGGTCGGCAAGTTCCTTCAGTGAAATTTCCTCCCCATATACGATGGCTTCGTCCCCTGCTTTGACTCCTGGGATAGTGCTCACATCCACCATCACCATATCCATACAGACATTGCCGATGACAGGGGCCTTTTTGCCATTAATTAGTACATAGCCCTTTCCTTGGGAAAATCTACGGTCGTATCCATCTGCATAGCCGAGGGCCAAAGTAGCGATTCGCCCCCCTTCAGGCAAACTGCCCTTTCTGGAATAACCTACCGTAGCTCCAGCAACGAGGGTTTTGACTTGGGAAATGGTAGTTTTTAAGGTACTAACCGCCTTCAAAGAGCGTTCGTGCTTGCCTGTCACTTCTACCCCATACAGTCCGATACCTAGGCGTACCATGTCCAACTGAAAGTCTGGATACCGCACAATTCCCGCTGAGTTGAGTGCATGACGCAGGGGTTTGTAGGAAAGAATAGAACAGATAATTTCGCTCATTTCTTGAAATTGCTGCAGCTGATGCAACGAAAAATCATGATGTGCATCTTCGTCTGCTCCTACCAAGTGGGTGTACACACTTGCCAAATGTAGTTGAGGATACTGCTGGATTAAGCCCATTAGTTCCTCTAGCTGCGCCTGCTCAAAGCCCAGGCGATTCATCCCGGTGTCCAGATCCAAATGGATGGATAATTGCAGGGATTGATGCTGTGCAAAAGCCCCCAGATTTCTGAAAAATTCGGGGCTAAACACCACGGGTTCAAGCTGGTATTGTGAAAGCAAATCGAAGGATTCTTCCACGGGATTGAGGACCATAATGGGGAGGTGAATTCCCTGTTTGCGTAGACTCACCCCTTCATCAGTATAGGCTACTGCTAGGTAATCGGCTCCCAGGGTCTGCAGGTGATTCGCGATTTCTGCTGCACCTCCTCCATAGGCAAAGGCCTTGACCATTACCATGACCTGCGTGCTTGGCGAGAGTTGTCGTTTGTAAAAATTAAAATTATGGGTCAGCGCATTCAAGTTGATTTCCAAGGTGGTGCCATGGATGCGTTGTTGAAGTCGATTGACCACTCGTTCAAATGCATATTCTCGCGCCCCAGTGATGAGAATGAGATCGTTTTGGAATTGCTCTGGCAGAAGCTCCAACAAGAGTTGCTCGGTGTTGGAAAATGTGCGGACCCCTTTTCCTAAAAAGGTTTCCAGATGCTGAATCTGGGTTCCTACTCCGATTACCTGATCAATCCCATAGGATTGAATCAAATCGGCAACTTCTTTGTATACTTTTTCTGGGAGGCCTTGTTGGAGGAGGTCTGAAATTATTAGGATTTTAGAGCGTTTGGGGCGCTGTTGACTCAAAAATTCAAGTGCCACTTTGAGTCCAGCCAGGTCGTTGTTGTAGGTGTCATCGATCAGAAGTGACTCGTTGAGACCTGGCTTGAGCGTAAGCCGCATATCTACGGGCTTTAGATGACTCAGTCCTTCTTGTATACTCCTGACTTCTTGACCCAAGCTCAGCGAAGCAAGGATTACGTGGGTGACGTTTTCTAAAGAAGCTTGATCGGTAAAAGGTACCTGAAAGGTAAAGGTTTGTCCATCACTTTTCATCCCCACAATTCGAGAATGGGTTTCCTTATTTTTCCAAGAAACCAAGTAATCTGCCCCGGATTTTTTGGACCAGGAAATAAGTTTTTCAGCAGGGAGTTGTTGCTCAAGTTCTTGTGCGAGCAGGTCATGATCCTTGCAATACAAAAGGAAGTTTACACCTGCAAAGAGCTTGAGTTTTTCTGCAATCTTTTCTTTTATACCCGGAAATCCTTCCTCATGTGCAGACCCAATGTTGGTAAAAATTCCCAACCCAGGTTGGATCATTTTCGCCAAAGAATCCATGTCGCCTGTTTTGGAAACCCCAGCCTCCAAAAGGGCTACTTGATGGTAGGATTGAATCCCGAAGATCGATAGGGGCACACCCACCTGGGAATTGTAACTTTTTGGGCTTTTGGCCACGGCAAACTGTTGGCTGAGCACCTGACCAAGCCATTCTTTTACGATGGTTTTGCCATTGCTTCCAGTGATTCCTACTACAGGGTTTGTGAATTGAACCCGTTGGTAGGTGGCTATGGATTGAAGTGCAGTTCGCGTATCCTTCACTTGGATAAAATACCCTCTTTCTAGCCAAGATGAAGGAAGATTTACTTTTTGGTCCACCAAAAAATAGCTGACTCCCAAGTCTAAGAGTTCGGATACAAAAGAAATTCCATCTGCCTTTGCCCCTTTCAAGGCTACAAACAAAGTTTGTTGGGGATGGAGAATTTGTCTAGAATCTATACTAATCTGCGAAATAGACTGACTTTGAGCCTTTCCTTGGCCATTTCCTGCAGTAATTTTTTCCAAAAGAGATGGGGTAAAAGAAATCAACATTTAATTTTCCTCCTTTTTCTTTTTGAAGAATACTTGACGAATCCAGCGAGGCAGAAAAATTGCTCCTAATATCAAGTAGGGGTAGTAGGAGAATAGTCTCCAAACGATGCTGGTAACAAAGGTGTATTTGCCCAGAAATTGTTGGAAAAATTGGCCATAAAAAAATTCGGCTGTACCACTACTTCCTGGGGTAGGGGAAATCATCATGACTATCCACATGATTACTTGCCTTGCAAAAACAACGATGTGTTCAATAAAATCTAAGGGTACAAAGGCAGAGATCAGCGCATTGAGCATCAAATATCTAGAAGACCAAACAAAGAGGGTTGCCCCGATGATTGGAAGCCAATACTGATAGTTTTTTCCAGTTAATTGCTTGGAGGCCTCAATAATTTGATCCCCATATTCTTGGGCATCGTGCTTCCATTTACTAAGAAATTTGATTGAAAAAAATTTGATTAAAACCCATTTGAAGACCCTAGGTCTATAAAATAGCGCTGCTGCCATTACCAAACTATACGACGCGTAGAGGGCATAGCTAATCCAAAATATGGCCTGGAGGCTGTTGCCCAGCTGTGATTCCAAGAGCTTGCTTTCAGGAAAAATATTTCCTTTGGCAAAAAAGAGAATGATTGGAGCCCCAATCACAAAAAATAGGTTGTCCAAAATAGCAGTTACCATGACAAAGGCGATGGCTTTGCCCATTTTTATTCCCTCTTTATTGAGGATAAAAATAGCAACTGCCGTGCCCCCTACTACAGATGGTGTAACTGCTGAAGCAAATTCCCACAGAATAATGACATAAATCGCTCGGGTCCAAGTAAGGTGTCTATCGGTGATTTCACGAATTCGGTAGACATAACCAAAGTCCCGAAAAAAGATAACAATAAAGGATAAAAAAATAAAAATTGGGGAAGCATCCACTACCACTTTTAGGTTGTTGGAAGTCAAATTGGGATCTAAATAAAACATCGTAAATACGATGGCAAGACCAATTAATACAGGCAGCCAAACTCGATTTGGATTGAGTGTTTCGAAAATCTTTTTATTGTCTAGCTTCATGCTTGGGTAGCGACAGGTTCAATTTTCTCCACCCAAAAATTATTGTATCCTTCTCCCAAAACAAGGGTAAGCTTGGCAAGTTGGAGCAATTCTAGAATGGCTAGAAATGTATAAATCACAAAAATCTTTTCTGGTTTGTATTCAATCAGCTCAGTAAATGGAACCTGCCTCTTGGAACTTATTTTTTCAAGCACAAATTCTTTTTGTTGTTCGATGGTGTAGGGATACTGGATCACCGTATGCGTTGGCACATCCACTCTGGTGGCCATGCGTGTCATGCATTTTTGGAATACATGAAGTAATTTATACAAGTCTAGGTGCTGTAATTCTCCTTCTACATCTTCCAACTTACTAAGCCCTTGTAGTTCTTTGACGAGGTTTCCACGCTTTTCCTTTGCTAAGCGATTTTGCTCCAGCAGGGAAAGTTCTTCTACAACGGATTTGTATTTTTTGTATTCAAGTAGGTTTCGTACCAATTCCTCCCGGGGATCCACGACTTCGCCCTGCTCGTTTAGCTCAGGCCTTGGTAATAACATCCTTGATTTAATCTTCATTAAAGTAGCTGCAAATAGGATGAATTCACTGGCTACCTCCATCTCTAAAGTTTCTAACTGTTGGATATACTCCAAGAAATCAGTTGTAATCTTGAATATAGGAATGTCATAAATATCCAATTCGTCCCGCTCGATAAAAAAGAGCATGAGGTCAAAAGGACCTTCGAACAGGGGTAATTTGATTTCGAAACTCACCGGATATTTAATTTATTGGATTAATTTTGCATATTCCTAGCCAAAGATATTCAATTCAAGAATTCTATGGTCCAGAAATTAGAAAGAGTCACTTCAAATGTGAGGTATTTTTCAAACAAACAGACCCCGTAAAAGTTATTCTTTTTTGTCAATCGCCCCTTGCCAATGCAAATCCTACCCGGACCTTTACTAGCTCAAATCAACAGCCCAGCTGATTTGAAGAATTTTTCAAAGGATACTTTAGTTCAAGTATGCCAAGAACTCCGTCAATTTATTATTGATAATGTGTCTGTCTATGGAGGTCATTTTGGAGCAAGCTTGGGCGTGGTAGAACTCACGGTAGCACTTCATTACGTGCTCAATACACCTCAGGATCAACTGGTCTGGGATGTAGGCCACCAAGCTTATGGACATAAAATAATAACTGGGAGACGGGATGTATTTCATACCAATCGTATTTATGGAGGCATGTCAGGTTTCCCAAAACGCAAGGAAAGTGAATACGATACTTTTGGGGTAGGTCACTCGAGCACGTCCATTTCTGCTGCCTTGGGCATGGCGATGGCTTCCAAATACAAAGGGGCTCCGCTGCAACATGTCGCAGTAATTGGTGACGGTTCCTTGACAGGAGGAATGGCATTTGAGGCTTTAAACCATGCAGGAGTAAGCGGCACCAACTTGCTCATTATCCTCAATGACAACTGCATGTCTATTGATCCCAATGTCGGCGCATTGAAAGATTACCTGACGGATATTACTACCTCACATACCTACAATAAGGTAAAAGACGAAGTATGGAACGTACTCGGCAAACTCAGTAAGTTTGGAAGTAGCGCACAAGAAATTATCTCCAAAGTAGAAGGGGCAATCAAGTCAGCAGTACTCAAACAAAGTAATCTCTTTGAATCGCTTAACCTTCGCTATTTTGGTCCGGTAGACGGCCATGACGTGGATCACCTCGTGGAGATTCTCAGAGACCTTAAGGATATTCCAGGACCTAAGATCCTTCATTGCATTACAGTAAAAGGAAAGGGATATGGCCCTGCTGAAAAGGGAAATAAGACTACTTGGCATGCTCCTGGTACCTTTGACAAGGTAACAGGCGAGATCTATAAAAAAACACCAAGTACTCCTCAAGCACCCAAATACCAAGATGTTTTTGGACATACCTTAATCGAACTTGCTGAAAAAGATGCGCGTATCATGGGGGTAACTCCCGCCATGCCCTCGGGCTCTTCCATGAATTTGATGATGGCAGCCATGCCAGATCGTGCTTTTGATGTGGGCATTGCCGAGCAGCATGCAGTTACTTTTTCTGCTGGAATGGCAACTCAAGGACTGGTTCCTTTTTGCAACATATACTCTTCCTTTATGCAACGTGCCTACGATCAGGTGATCCACGATGTATGTCTACAAAATTTGCCCGTCGTATTTTGTTTGGATCGTGCAGGCTTTGCAGGAGCAGATGGGCCTACCCACCATGGGGCATATGACATTGCATTTTTTCGATGCGTGCCCAATTTGGTGGTAGCCGCACCCATGAATGAGGAAGAATTACGAAATTTGATGTACACAGGGTCGATGTATGGGGGGCCATTTTCTATTCGTTACCCAAGAGGCAACGGGGTTATGCCCAACTGGAAAACCCCTTTGCAAGCCATTCCGGTAGGTCAAGGCAGATGCATCAAGCCTGGGGAAGAAGTAGCTATCTTGACCCTAGGACACATCGGTAACTATGCCGTAGAGGCCTGTAGATCCCTTTCTAAAGAAGGGTTGAACCCTGCACATTACGACATGCGCTTTGTGAAGCCTTTGGATGCGCAGCTATTGCATGAGATCTTCAGCACCTTCAAAAAGGTAATTACTGTAGAAGACGGATGCTTGATGGGTGGATTTGGTTCTGCGGTCCTAGAATGGATGGTTGACCAAGGCTACCAAGCTCAAGTAAAGCGTTTGGGGATTCCGGATGACGTGATCGAACATGGCGAGCAATTGGAATTGCATCGCGACTGTGGCTTCGACCCTCAGGGTATTGCCAATGCAGTAAAGGCATTGACCGAGCAAGAACAATTCGCCTAAAATCAGCACTTCCATGCTGCATTTTTTTGAAAAAGGTCAAGGTCATCCACTGCTCTTCCTTCATGGGTTTTGCGAATCTGGAGAAATGTGGAGGCATCTTGCTGATTCCTTAGCCTCTCAGTACCGGGTTATTTGCCCTGATTTTCCAGGCTTTGGAAATTCTCCCCTAAGTCAATCCATACAAAGTATCGAAGAAGTGGCTGAGCAGTTGGAAGACTGGATAGAAGCCTTGCAAATCAAAAACCCCATTGTACTGGGCCATTCTATGGGGGGCTATGTGGCCTTGGAACTACTTGACCGTATGGGGGAACGGATCAAAGCAATCGGTCTGCTCCATTCTACTGCGTATGGCGACGACGAGGATAAGAAAAAAATGCGCAACCGCACTCTTACATTTTTGAAAAAGCACGGCGCAGCCAAATTCGTCACCTCCTTTGTGCCTCAGCTATTCCCTGAACACCGCCGAATTGAGCTGGCCGAAGCCATGGAAGTAGCTATGGAAGATGGGAAACGTGCTAGTCTTGAGGGCTTACTTGACTATACATTAGCGATGCGTGACCGCAAAAATCGGATGGAAGTACTTTATCAGTATCAAGGACTAAAATTACTGCTTGCGGGGACCCTAGATGGGGCAGTTAAAATTGAATCCAGCCGTGCACAACAGGGAGCTTACACCCACTATGTCGAATTCGAAGGAGTAGGCCATTTGGGGATGGTGGAGGAAAAAGAAAAGACCTTGGCCGTGATTCAAAACTTTGTGGGTGAGGTGCTTAAGTAGTGCTAGATTTTTCAAGAATCCCCATCAAGTCCTCTAAATAGCGTTGGTCTACTGCATCAAAATCATCCAGCCTATTGCTATCCACATCCAGGACTAGAAATACTTCTCCGTTCTGAAATACAGGGACGACGATTTCAGATTTGGAAGCGGAACTGCAGGCGATGTGACCCGGAAAAGCTTCCACATCAGGGACTAATTGTGTTTTCTTTTCCTTCCAAGCCGTTCCGCAGACTCCCCGTCCGAAGGCAATTCGGGTACATGCGATGGGACCTTGAAAGGGGCCGAGTACCAATTCCTGTCCTTGCACCACATAAAATCCCACCCAAAAAAAGCCAAAAGCTTCCCGAAGGGCAGCGGCGATATTGGCCAGGTTGGCTACCAAATCCCTTTCTCCTACTATCAGGGCCTCTATTTGAGGGAGTAGTGCCTGGTAAATTTCTTCTTTACTTCCTCCTTGAGGAAGGAATAGGTTATCAGCCATGGTAATAAATTTCTAGTTGATCCTCCCCAATTGCATGCGATTCGGAAGGAGTTTGTGTAAGTTGGGGTGCAGCAATACCGCGTTCAAATTCTATGGGAGCTGTAAATACCCGGGCTTCGTCCCAAAGTCCCATTTCCAAAAACTGATTGATAGTTTGACTTCCCCCCTCAATCAGGACACTTTGAATTTGACGGCCATGCAGATCGGCCAAAAGGCCTTCAAGAAAATTTCCTTCCGATAATTTGATCCATTCCAAGTTGGGAAGGGATTCGTTTTTTAGGGTATTGTAACAAAGCGTGGGTATCTCCTGGTCAAATAGGTTCAGATTGGTGGTAAGTTCCAATTGAGAATCCAGCACTACCCGAATAGGGTCCGTTCCGCTCCAGTCCCGTACATTCAATCGAGGATTGTCGTAGAGGGCGGTATTTTTACCCACCAGGACAGCTTGCTCCTCTGCCCGCCAAAGGTGGACGAGCTGCCTGCTTTGGGAGCAACTGATCCATTTGGAGTCAAAATTTTCTTTGGCAATAAACCCATCCTGAGTTTGTGCCCACTTGAGGATCAAGTAAGGGCGATGCCGTTCTTGTTGGCAAAAAAACCGACGGTTCTGCCACCTTGCCTCCTGCTCTAAAAGTCCCACTTGTACAGATATTCCAGCTTCTTCAAGCAACTGTATTCCCTTTCCTGCCACAAGCGGGTTAGGATCTAAGGTGGCCACTACTACTGATTTGATTCCTTTTTCGATTAATAAATTGGCACAAGGAGGAGTTTTTCCCCAGTGGGAGCAAGGTTCTAAGCTGACATAAGCCGTAGCTTCTTCGAGTAATTTGGGGTCGTTGACCGAGGCAATCGCATGGACTTCTGCATGAGCCCCCCCATACTGGGCATGGTATCCTTCCCCGATTATTTTTCCCTCTTGCACAAGTACGCATCCCACCAAAGGGTTAGGGCGTACGGACCCTTTTCCTCGTTCGGCGAGGTCAAGTGCACGTTGCATGAAAAAGGAGGGATTCATGGGTCCAAATTTAGTTCAATTCTTGTCATTCTCAGCAAGTAAGTCCTTGCTTTGACCCAGTTTGCCTGGATCAAGGATAAAATTCTACTTCATTCAAAAGGATTCTTTGCTTTAAACACCTGAACTTTCTAGCACTCGATGTACTTTTGTATATGATGAATTGGGAAAAGTTACTCGCCTTTGGGCGTTTTGGAGAACAGGCAAAAGGAACAAACACGGACACGGCACGTTCTGAATTTGAAGTGGATTACGACCGCATTATTTTCTCTGCCCCCTTTCGAAATCTTCAAGATAAAACCCAAGTTTTCCCCCTGCCCGAGCAGGCATTTGTGCACACCCGCTTGACACACAGTCTGGAAGTATCCTCAGTCGGTCGCTCACTAGGAAAAGCCGCAGGGGAAAAAATACTTGAAAAATACCCCAAGCTTAGTTCCAAAGGAATCACTGCAGCAGGAATTGGTTCGATTGTGGCAGCAGCTGCGCTCACCCATGACATTGGCAATCCTCCTTTTGGCCATGCAGGGGAAGAGGCAATTTCTGATTTTTTTAGGCTTCATCCCTATGGCACTAGCTGGAAGCAGCATGTTCGTGAGGATCAGTGGACTGACCTGATCAACTTTGAAGGTAATGCACAGGGATTCCGGATGTTGGTGTCCAAGCAAAATGGGTTGAAATTAACGTACGCCACCCTAGCGGCATTTACCAAGTATCCCCGTCCCAGTTTGATTGTACAGCGAGATTTGGCTAGAAAGAGTCAAAAAAAATATGGCTTTTTTATCAACCAACATCAGGATTTTGAAAAGATGGCTCAGGAACTGGGCTTGGAAAAAGTAGGGAATGATTGCTGGGCTCGCCATCCCCTCGCCTTTTTGGTGGAGGCGGCCGATGACATCTGTTACAGCATTATTGACTTAGAAGATGGTTGTACCCTGGATCTAGTCACGTTTAAGGATACACTTTCCTTGTTGAAACCTATTTTGGGAGAGAAGTTTGATCCAGAGAAACTAAAGGGGCGAACCCAATCACAAAATTTGGGAGCCCTCCGAGCCTTAGCCATTGGACAGTTAATTCGAGAAACGGTGGAGGCCTTCACTACCTACGAGGAGAGCATGCGAAAGGGCAATTTTGACAAGGCGCTTACAGACATTATTCCCTCTGCCAAAGCCTTGGCAGAGATCTCTCAACGGTCTGTGCAGCAGATTTACCGTTCTCAAGTCGTTTTAGAAAAAGAAGCAGTGGGATTCCAAGTGCTAAACGGTTTACTAGAAGTATTTAGCCAGGCCTTATACCATCATTGCTATACACCGGAGCACGTTTCAGGACAGGACAAAAGTTTGCTTAGGCTTCTTCCTGAGGATTTTCCACTCAAAGGTTTTGGAATCGAATCAAATGCCTATCCCCTACTTCGGGCATTGATTGATTTTATCTCAGGGATGACCGACAAGTACGCCCTGAATCTGTACCGACGGGTGAAAGGAATTTCCCTTCCAGGTGCTTGATTGTAGCCTATTTAGGAAAAGGTTACTGCTGTTCTTCCCAGTTTTCTCCCCAGTCTACCACTTGATCTTCCAAGTAGTGTGGGTACAGTTTGCGGTGTTGTTTCTTCACCTCTTGCACCAAAGCTTCGCGTAAGCCTTCCACATTGTCACCTAGAGATGCTGCCATAAAAACAGGGCTGATGCCATTTTTCTTCTCAAAAGCTTCGGAGAGTGCCTTGAAATCGAGGAAGCGGGCTTCTTGTAGTTCGTGCTCAGAGATGAGCAACAATTCCTCTTGGGAGGGCATTTGCTGGACTAGATCTACCTTATTAAAAACAAGTAAGACGGGCTTATCTCCTGCCTTAATTTCTTGAAGTGTTTGGGTGACGACTTCAATATGGTCCTCAAAAGCATGGTGCGATAAGTCAACCACATGTACCAAGAGGTCTGCCTCTCGAATTTCATCGAGGGTGGATTTAAAAGATTCAATCAGGTGAGTGGGCAATTTGCGGATAAAACCTACCGTGTCGGAAAGCAAAAAAGGAATATTTTCCAAAACCACTTTCCGTACAGTAGCATCCACCGTAGCAAAGAGTTTGTTCTCAGCTAGAATATCAGTTTTCGTAATCAAATTCATCAAGGTGGATTTTCCCACATTGGTGTAGCCCACTAGCGCTACGCGTACAATTCCTTTTCTGCCTTTTCGTTGCGTAATCCCCTGCTTTTCTATTTCTTGAAGTTTTTCTTTGAGCAAGGATATTTTAGCACGAATGTCTCGCTTATCTGTTTCAATCTCCTTTTCACCAGATCCCCCTCGTGTACCAGTCCCTCCGCGCTGCCGCTCCAAGTGGGTCCACATGTTGGTCAATCGGGGCAATAAGTATTGAAAACGTGCAAGTTCTACTTGGGTTTTTGCTTGTGCTGACTGTGCGCGCTTCAAAAAGATATCTAGAATAAGTAGGGAGCGGTCGTAGATTTTTATTTTTAGCTCATTTTCCAAATTACGCATTTGGGAGGGACTCAAGTCGTCGTCAAAGATGACCATGTCTACTGCAAAATGCTCCACATAGGTTTGTATCTCCTCCAATTTACCTTTGCCCACAAAGGTGCGGATGTCGGGCTTGTCCATTTTTTGTTTAAAACGGTACACTGTTTTCGCACCGAGGGTCTCTGTCAGGAAGGCCAATTCATCCAGATGCTCCTCCACTTCCTTTTCCGGTTGATATTGGCGCACTAAGCTGACTAAGACGGCAGTTTCCTGTCGAGGAGCGGTATCGTGTAGTTTTTGGAGTTTTCGTGAAAATTTACTCATGTATTGGCTATGGATAGATCTCGTCTGCAATGTCTTTGGAAGAGATGCTTTTCCCCTTGACTTGGTCATTGCTTCCTCAAATTTGAGCATAATTCCTTAGATTAGATTAGGATACTCACTTTGGGTATGGTTATTTTGCTGTCGAAAGTAAAATAAATCGCCCCAATGGCAGAAATTAGGCAAACTTCCCTCCCAGGTGTCTTTGAGATTTTTCCCCGCGTTTTCCCAGACAGCAGGGGGTATTTTTTTGAATCCTTCCGGGGAGATTGGTTGGAGCAGGTTGGGGTTCAGGAATCTTGGGTGCAAGACAACCAATCTTTTTCACAGAAGGGGACGGTTCGTGGAATTCATTTTCAACACGGCGAACATGCGCAAGCCAAGTTGGTCCGGGTCATTTCTGGAAAAGTACTTGATGTCGCTGTGGATTTGAGAAAAGGCTCTGTAACTTTTGGGCAGGTGTATTCCACGATTTTGGATACAGAGAAAAACAATCTCCTTTACCTTCCTGCTGGTTTTGGTCATGGTTTTTCGGTTTTGGAAGATGCAGTATTTGTTTACAAGTGCTCCAACTACTACCACAAAGCTTCCGAGGGGGGAGTACTTTGGTCCGATCCTGCCTTAGGCATTGACTGGGGGGTAGCCGAACCGATTGTATCCGAAAAAGATATGCATTTATCCAGTCTTTCGGAGTTTGTAGCAGCAACTCAAGGGGGATTGTAATTGGATAAGGGAAAGAAAGCCCTACAAAAATCAACTATGAATATTTTAATCACCGGAGTAACTGGATTATTTGGGAGGGAACTTGCGAAGGCCTTTTGCTCACTAGGAACTATTCATGGCCTGAGACGCTCGAATTCTTCCTTCACGGATCCTGATTTGGCTGGACTGTCTATTCAATGGCATGAAGGGGATATTTTAGATTTTAGTTCCCTTTTAGATGCAGTAGCTGGAATGGATTTGGTGATTCATGCTGCAGGAAAAGTATCCTTCTTGCCACAGGACGACAAAGAAGTTTATAAAGTGAACCATGAAGGGACAATCCATGTAGTCAATGCCTTATTGGCGGCAGAGGTGCCCAAACTAGTTTACGTAAGTTCCGTTGCAGCTTTGGGACAGATTCCAGACCAGGAAGATTACGACGAGCAATCCACATGGGTGGATTCTCCCGATCAAACCTCCTATGCCATTTCAAAATACAAGGCAGAATTGGAAGTTTGGAGAGGCGAACAAGAGGGCTTGCAAGTGTTGGTGGTGAATCCCGCAGTACTTTTAGGGAAGATTTCCTACACTCGAAGCTCTGGTATACTCTACCAGGCAATCCGTAAAGGCCTTCCATTTTTTCCTGCTGGAAACCTCAATTACATAGATGCACGCGATGCTGCAGCAATCACACGGGATTTGGTAGCTAACCAAGCTTGGGGAGAGCGTTTTATTTTGACCAAGGAAAGTATTCCTTACCAGGTGTTTTTTCAGAAGGCTACACAGGTATTTGGCGGGATAGCGCCCACAAGGGTAGTCCCCAATTGGGGGATTACTTGGGGCTTTCCCTTGCTTAAAATGTTTTTCCTGCTCTTTGGAAAGAAATTGCCAATGTCTGCTGCAATGGCTAGAAATGCGCAGCAAAAAACGCGGTATCGAAATCAAAAGGTAGAAGCGTACCTACAGTTTAGCTACCGGGACTTGCAAGAAACCTTAAGCTGGGCAAATACCCCCGGATAAACTTATTTTCTATCGCAAGCGTTGGAAGAAGTAATGAAAAAAATAAAATATTCGGAGTACGATAAAATCAGGAAAAAATTATATTAGGATTTTAGGAAAACCAAAATTTTGGTATCTTAAAAAAATCATAGCACTACCGAATGACTGGAGATCACGACCACGACTGGGAAGAAGACAAAAAGCTTGTTGAGCGTTTTGAAAATTCCCTGAAGTCCAACATGGACCTGTATTTCGAAGAAGAAGAATTGGAGGATATTATCCGATTTTACTTTGATCAGCAAAAATTTTTAAAGGCGCTCCGTGCATCAGAATATGCCCTAGAAAAATTTCCCTTTTCTGTCGAAATCCGCCTCCAAAAAGCACAGTGCCTTATTTTCAACGACGAATTGGATGAGGGATTGGAGATTTTGGAGCAGCTCAACAACCTTTCTCCCAACAACGAAGACATTGTGTTGGCTTTAGCCAATGCACAGATTTTGGCGGGCAATTTTCAAGAAGGCATTGACTTGCTAGAAAATTACCTCCCAATGGCAGAGGACAAGGCTGAGGTGTATTATTCGTTGGGAAATTTGTTTCGTGCCAAAGGAGATAATTCGAAGGCTAGTCATTATTTCAAAGAAGCAGTAAAAAATCGAATTAACCACGAGGATGCCTTGTTTCAGTTGGCAATGATTACCGAAGAGGAAGGGTCGTTTGATGAGATTTTGGATTTTTACCAAGAGTTTATCGACCAAGACCCCTATTCTGCAGGGGCCTGGTACAATCTTGGGGTGGTATACAATCGTCTCGGAAGATTTGAAGAGGCTATAAAAGCGTATGAATACGCCTTAATTATCGACGATGCATTTGCTTCGGCCCACTTCAACATGGGGAATTCCTTGATGAATACCCAGGATTTTAAAGGGGCTTTGGAAGCGTATCAAAATACGATTAATTGTGAAGGTGCCAATGCAGAAAACTGTTGCTACATGGGTGCTGCCTACGAAAAATTGGGAAAAATCGACGAGGCCTTTACCTATTTTAAAAAGTCTGCCAAGTTGGATGAAGAGTACGACGATGCTTGGTTTGGATTGGGGATGTGTATGCTTAAAAAAGAAAAATTTTTTGAAGCGATTCATTACTTTAAAAAAGCCATACATCTCAACAAAGACAATGCAACCTACTGGGTAGGTTTGGCAGATGCAGAGTTTAATCTCGGCAATATGCAAGCTAGTTCCGATGCCTACGAAGAGGCCATTAACTTGGAGCCAGGAATCATGGAGGCCTATGTGAACTTATCTATAATTTATTTTGAGCAGAATAGATTTGAGGAATCCATAGATGTCATCCGTGAAGGAATCGAAGAATTGCCCGAGGAAGCGGAGTTGTATTACCGACTCGTTGTCTATTTGATCAAAATGGGTAAATACAAGGAAGGCTTCACATATTTGGAAAATGCATTAACTTTGGACTTTGATAGGCATGTCCTCCTGTATGAATTGATGCCCGAATTGCAAAAGCAAAAGGCCGTGTACAAGATCATTGCCCAGTTTAGGGATGAAAATCCCCGCTCAACACCATAATACTTAGCGAATGAATTACGTGCTGAAGAATCTCCCTGTACGGACTGCGAAGCCTCGTAACACGGGATTTACCATGGCGATGGACAAAGGACTTAGCTTACGCGAAACGGAAGACTTTGTGGATAGTTGTGCGGATTACGTGGATATTGTAAAGTTTGGGTGGGCAACTTCCTATGTAACCAATCGATTGAAAGAAAAAATCGCAGTATATAAAGCTGCAGGCATCCCAGTTTATTTTGGGGGTACTTTGTTTGAAGCCTTTATTGTTCGCGGTCAATTTGATGATTATAGAAAAGTTTTAGACACCTTTGGATTGGAATATGCCGAAGTTTCTGACGGCTCAATCTCTCTCAATCACGATAAAAAATGTACTTACATTCATGAGCTTTCCAAACAGGTGACTGTGCTTTCTGAAGTTGGATCCAAGGATGCAGCCAAAATCATACCTCCTTACAAGTGGATTGAACAGATGCAGACTGAATTGGGAGCTGGAGCATGGAAGGTAATTGGAGAGGCTCGTGAAGGAGGGAATGTAGGGTTATTTAGAGATTCAGGAGAAGTACGACAAGGGTTGGTGGAGGAGATTTTGACGCAAGTGCCTGAAGATAAAATCATTTGGGAGGCTCCTCAAAAATCACAGCAAGTATGGTTTATCAAACTACTTGGAGCCAATGTCAATCTTGGAAATATCAGTCCTGCTGAAGTAATTCCATTGGAAACTATCCGATTAGGGCTTCGTGGAGATACTTTTGACCATTTTCTTGGTGAAATCAAACTTTAATTCCACTTTAATATAGGCTGATCATTTCTTTGATCAGCCTTTCTTTTTGAAAATGAATTCCCTAAAAAAATACGGACTAAATTACCTCAAAGGTATGGCAATGGGCGCAGCAGATATTGTCCCCGGCGTTTCTGGAGGATCAATTGCCCTTATCGCAGGAATTTATCAGCAGCTGCTCGATAGCATCAATTCCTTCAACATGGAAAATTTGCTTTTGTTGAAAGCTTTCCGAATCAAGGAATTTTATGCCCGTGTGCAAGGCAATTTTTTACTTAGTTTATTGCTAGGAATTTTAACGAGCATTTTTGCTCTTTCTCGGGTGATTACCCTTCTAATGGAGGAGTATCCCATACCGCTCTGGTCCTTTTTCTGTGGCTTGATTTTGGTCAGTGCTTTTTTAATTTTGAAAAATATCAAACGTTGGACCGGAGGGGTAGTTTTAGCCCTTGTCTCGGGAACAGTTTTTGCCTGGCTGGTGACGAATTTACCTCCAATGAACACCACTGATGCCCAATGGTTTACCTTTGTCGCTGGTGCTATTGCCATCTGCGCCATGATTTTACCTGGGATTAGTGGAAGTTTTATTCTTTTAATCCTGGGCAAATACGAAACCATTTTAGTGGCGGTCTCCCAGAAAGATATTTTTACTCTAGGGTTATTCGCGGCTGGATGCTTGGTCGGTCTCTTATCATTTAGTCGTGTCGTTGCTTTCCTGTTGCGGCGGTTTTATGGCAGTACCATTGGGGTATTGTCCGGTTTTATGTTGGGCTCAATCAATAAGCTATGGCCTTGGAAACTGGTGACCGCTTGGAGAATGTCTTCTAAAGGCCATCAAACCCCATTTCTTACAGAAAACATCCTTCCTGGGGCCTATTTGGACAAGGTTGGTCAACAACCTCAGATTGTCTGGGCAATAGGAGCATTTCTCTTAGGAATCGGTATCGTCCTATTTATTGAGTGGTTAGCAAATAAGTTACAAGTAGCATGAGAAAATTTGGCTTGATCGGCTTTCCTTTGGGGCACTCCTTTTCAAAAAAATATTTTACAGAAAAATTTGCCCGAGAAAATCGTAGCGATTGCGTATTTGAATTGTATGAATTTCCCCATGTGGAGAACTTTCGTTCGGTAATTGAGCGAGAAAAAGAGTTGGAAGGTCTTTCAGTGACCATCCCGTACAAAGAACAAATTATCCCCTACTTAGATGCTTTGGACCCTGCCTGTGAACGAATTGGAGCAGTCAATTGCATTCGAATTCGGGAAGGTAAAAAGGTGGGATATAACACAGATTACCTGGGCTTTAAACAATCCCTTACCACTTGGTTAGGAGAAAGTATTCCAAATGCCTTGGTATTAGGCACTGGAGGAGCATCTAAAGCTGTGCAGCAAGCACTACGCGATCTTAACGTAGCATTTTTGCTAGTTTCAAGGACAAAGCAAAAAGAACAACTTACCTACCAAGATTTAAGGGAGGATACTACTTGGATGCAAGAATATCCCTTGCTGATTAATGCGACGCCTTTGGGAACTTACCCTCATGTGGAGGGAATGCCAGAGTTGCCTTTGGAACAGTTGGATAGCCGAAATCTTGTCTATGATTTGGTATACAATCCTGCCCGTACTCGGCTAATGCAGGAATGTTTATCTCGAGGGGGAAAAGTAAAAAATGGGCAAGATATGCTCGAGTTGCAAGCTGAGGCCGCTTGGAAAATATGGAATAAAGCCTAGAATGTAGGCTCAAAATGGCTTGTCGAATTCTTCGGGAAGTTTTACAAAAATATTTCCCGAATCCTTTTTTGCTCTTGTTTGTGGATTAAAAATAGGGAGATTCAAACTATGGATACTTTTCAAAAAACACGTTGCCCGTGGTGCCTAGGGTTTCCGGAATACATTACCTACCATGACGAAGAATGGGGTGTACCAGTTTACGATGATCGGGTCCATTTCGAATTTTTGGTCTTGGAGAGCGCACAAGCAGGACTTAGCTGGGCGACAGTTTTAAAAAAGCGAGCCGGTTACAGGAGGGCCTTTGCAAACTTTGATTACAAGGAAGTGGCCCTATTTCCCGAATCGTATGTGCAAGAATTGCTTCAAGACAGCGGGATTATTCGCAATGGCATGAAGATTCGTGCTGCCATCAACAATGCGCAGCGTTTTCAGGAAGTGCAAAAGGAATTTGGAACCTTCTCAAATTATATTTGGGGATTTGTTGGA
>Ga0181601_10000851_pt1 | contig 25526 bp, 24 predicted proteins | sample 041ome_8_FD_133020 | JGI IMG/M metagenome (GOLD analysis project Ga0181601, IMG submission 133020) | Coastal salt marsh microbial communities from the Groves Creek Marsh, Skidaway Island, Georgia - 041407BS metaG (megahit assembly) | ecosystem: Environmental > Aquatic > Marine > Intertidal zone... | reverse complement strand
TTTTTTGTTAAGCCAAAACTGGTTGGAGCAGGAGCATCTTTGATCGCAAGCCGCAAAGGCGCGGATTTCAATTCATTATGGCATTCAATAGATGCTTTAGCGATTATTTCGCTTGCGACAGAAAAGCTTTCAGAAGAGCTATCAATCGCTAAGAGTCTTCCGGTCCTCAGCAGAGATCTTTTGATGGTCTTCCAGTCAAGCGGAGATGTAGATCGTAAATCAATTAAATCACATCCAATACCTATTTTTTTTAGTTCTTGAACAGCATGAAGTGCTTCCACGGACATATAAGATAACGTAACTATCGTAATATCTTTACCTCTATTAACTAGCTTGGCTTTTCCAAGAGGCACTCTGTAATCACCTTTTGGAACATCGCTCTCAAGGTTATGGAGCCATCTGTGCTCTAAAAAGATAACAGGATCATCATCATAGATGCTAGACAAAAGCATGCCTTTTGCATCATAAGCAGAAGTAGGCATAACTACTTTTAAACCTGGGATATGAGAAAATATTGCATGAAGATTTTGAGAATGAGTTGGACCTTGGCCCCAACCATGGCCAACAATTAATCGAATCGTTATTGGAACGGAAGATTGACCGCCAAACATAAATCTCCACTTGGCAGCATTATTAATTAATTGATCTAATGCTAAAAGAAAAAAATCTACTCGCTGGTGAACCATCACAGGTCTAAGGCCATTTAACGAAGCCCCAATCCCTACTCCTGTCATCCCATTTTCTGAGGTTGGCATATCAAAAACGCGATTTTGCCCAAATTCTTCCTGCAAGCCAATCGTTGTCCCGAAAACACCCTTGGGATCTGGGACACCTAGGCCAAAAGTAATAACATTTTTACTTTTTTGCATAGCAACAAACATTGCCTCGTTTATCGCATTCGCATAACTTAATTTTCTCATTTATGTCCCTTGAAATGCTGCATTATACTCTTGCAAAGTTGGAAATTTAGAATCATCCGCAAATTGATGAGCATCATCTATCTCTTGAGAAATTGTATCTATTTTTTTATTTATGTATTTTTGTGAGTTTTCAGAATAGAAATTCTTTAGGGGGTCCTTTTTTTTCCATTTCAAGAATTCAGATTCCTCTCGGTATCCAATATTATTATCAAAATTAGGTCCGCAATGCTCTCTCCATCTGTAAGTATCAAATTCCAAAAATTGTGGGCCTCCAGATTTCAGAATCATTGTTTTTGCGTGCTTTACTTTTCTTGCTACCTCTTCTACGTCATTTCCATTCCCATGCTGGGCTGATATGCCCATAGCCCTGACCATTTTGTAGATTTTTCTATCCACTGGCTGCCTGACCTCTAAACCAGAATAAACTGAGTAAAGGTTGTTTTCACAGATAAATAAAATTGGTAAAGAGTGAATTATTGCAAAGTTAACAGACTCATAAAATGCTCCTTCTTCAGTAGCGCCATCTCCAAAAAACACGCAAGCAATACTTTTTTTACGAGTTAATTTTTTTTCTAGAGCGAGACCAACCGCAACTGGGATTGTATTACCTACAATTGCTGTGCTTCCCATGAAACCAACAGAAGTATCTATCAGATGCATTGATCCACCCATTCCTTTTGAACACCCAGATGCTTTGCCATAAATTTCAGCCATCATGCTTTTCAAGCAGCCTCCCTTTGCAAGATAATGAGCGTGAGCCCTGTGAGTACTTAGAACTTGATCTTGTGAAGTTAAATTTGCACATACTCCAACAGCAATTGCCTCTTGCCCAATAGAAAGATGCGTAGGACACCTCATTTTTTGCTCAGAATATTTACTTGCTATCGATTCCTCAACTAGCCTAATTCTTAGCATGGATTCAAATAGTTTATTTTTCATAAAAATACTTTGCTCATTCCTGTAGATTAAGTGTTTTCATTGTTTTAACAGTAAAATATTCATCTTTCTCTTCTAGGTCTCCACTATTATATTTTTCAATAATTTCATCAATTGCATGCTGCACAGAGAATTGTTTGATGTAATTAGTGCCTAATAATTTATCTGAATTTTGCCGATAGGATCTTGGGTCGTTAGATTCGGTAATAATAATTTCAGCGGGAACTTTTTTTACAATCATTTCTGCTATTTCAAGAATTGAAATATTTTCGAAGCCAGCATTATAATTTCCGGATTCAATATCATTCTGATGCTCTAAAAAATGACTATATACTCTAATCATATCCTGCATATGAATATTTGGACGCACCTGATTCCCTCCAAAGACCGTAATCTTTTTATTTTTTAAGGCTTGAAAAGTTAACATATTAACACTTACATCAAGTCTCATTCTTGGAGACCAACCACATACAGTTGCTGGTCTAATATTATGGATTTTTATAGAGTCCTTATAGCTTAAGGTTACTCTCTCAGATACCATCTTGGTTTTGTTGTAAACTGAAATTGGAACTAACTCAAGATCTTCTGTAACATCTGGCTCATCCTTGACACCATAAACACTTCCTGAGCTTGCGTATATTAATTGCTGAACTCCGGCTCGCAAAGCATTATCTGCAAGTTTCTGGGTTGCTAAAACATTAACCTCCCATGAGAGGTTAGGATTTAACTCTACACTGGGATCATTGGCTATATTAGCAAGATGGATGACGGATTCAATGTTTTGAAAAAATGTTTCATTTAGATCACGGATATCCTTCTTGATAAATTCTAGATTTGGATGTGGGTCAAGATTATTACCAAACCATTCAGTATCGACAGCACGTATATTGTGGCCTCGAGAAAGAAGGTAGGGGGTTAGTGAAGACCCAACATAACCACATGCTCCTGTAATTAATATATTCATTTTAATACTTACTCCGTTGAATTATGGTTTATGACTGTAGTCCATTGGTAATGATTGGAGACATGATAGGTTATCATCAACCCAAGTTAAAGTTTTCTTGATGCCTGCTTCAAGGGAAATCTTATCCTTCCAATCAAGCTCTTGTCTTAATTTAGTACTTCTTAGTAGGTAAGATTGGTCTTTGCCAAGTCTGTCTTCTGTTTCTTCTACTAAATCAGAAAAGGGAACGTCAGTCATTTTGCAAATCATTGCCACTAGATCTCTAATAGAGACCGTGTCATTTGTAGATATATGGTAAGTGTCTCCTATCTCACCATTGAATGCGATTTTTAAAGTTGCATCAGTTACATCATCAATATGTATAAAGGATCTTACTGAGTGGCCGCCACCATGCAATTGAAGTTTTTTTCCTAATCGAGCAAATAAGAGGGCTCTTGGGATTATTCTATAAAGCTGCTGGCCTTCGCCATATACATTGGCTGCTCTTGTAAAGACTACAGGAAATTTATAGGCACGAAAAAAGCTTAGCAAATGAAGATCACACGCTGCTCTGGATACGGCGTATGGAGTGCTTGGGCTAAAACTATAGCTCTCATTCACCCACCCATCAGTACTGCCATATGCTTCCGGAGTAGACACATGCACATATTTTTTAATGCAGTCTATTGTCCTAAGATAATTATGAAGTTTAACCTGACCCACCACGTTCGTTTGATACCAGTCCTCTGGTGTAATCCAGCTTTCTGCAACCATGCCCTGAGCAGCAAAATTCACCACATATTCTGGTTGAAATTCATTCATGTAAGTTTTGAGCAGTTCTAAATCATTATTGATATCGACTTGATGAAACTTGAAGCCTGAAGGCTCATTGTCTAACCACTTATATGGGAGATAAACTTGATGAATTTCTTCAGATCTACTAATACCCATGACCTCATGATCTTCTTTTAACAAGTGATGTATAAATGATGATCCAGAAAATGAATTACTACCAATAACTAAAAATCGTGACATTTACTAACTCCCTTTTTCCTTAGAATCAAACATAAAGTTTTATTCACATAACATTTTAGCTGGCAAATAATCATTTTATTCACACCTCTAATTACACTTGCTATTCTTGTAAATTTTTAAACCTCGACGATAAGACATGATATTTCGAATGAGTGAGAATGGATTGATGTTTATTCGACGATAATAAAAATATAACTTCACAAAGAAAAATTTAAACACATCTAACATCTTTATTGTTGAATATACAAACTTATCCAACAAACTTTCAGATTTTTGTAAGCTCCTGATTGTCTTTACATAATCAATCATTTCATTATGCATTTTTTTTAAACGCATACTCTGAACAGCATTTATTGTTTTAAATTCATATTGCTTAACAAAATCACGTGGAAATAATGACGTGTATTCTTTGGAGCTCATAATTTGAACCATTTTTTCTAATGCTGAATTAGTTTTTGCCTCCTCAGTAAGAAAGTGAGTATCTGCGTAACCAGATACGCCAGTGTAAATTCTCCAAGTTGCCAGGATCTCTGGTATAAAACAAACACCATGCTTTGTTGCCATAATCAATGTTACTATATGGTCGGCAAACTGATATAACTCAGGATCCCAAACATCTGAATCATCATCCTTAAAAATATAATCTCGCCTGAAAATAACTGTATGACCAGTAAACCAAAAACCATGCTTTTGCAATGTCCTCCTTACTTGATCGGCAGAAAGAAAACATTCAGTTGACGATATTACAGGGGTTTTGGCCCACATCTCATCATTTCCATCTTTCCCAATAATTTTCAATAACGCAGAACTGAGACCGGCTTGAGGGTTTTGATTAAGAATTTTTACAGATTTCTCAAAAAAACCTGGGCAAACTCTATCATCTGCTGAACAAAAATAAATATATTCACCTGTAGCTATTTTTGCTCCTTTATTAGATGAATGCCAAACCCCCTCATTTTCAACATTCCTATAAAACTTAACTGTAGGATTTTTCCTGGCTATGCTTTCTATTACTTGCACACTATTGTCTGTTGACCCATCATCAATAACAATTACTTCTAATGGCGAAAATGATTGACTTAAGATAGCTTGCAATGCTTCCTGAATGTAATGACCATGATTGTAATTACACATTACTACAGACAATGTTCCTTTATTTTGCATGAATTTATCTTTTTTCTTTATTGCAAGTCTTTTAGATTTATACTAATTGGGTAATAGTGATATTGTTTCTTCAATGCCACGCCTTAGACTTCCACAAAAATTAAACCCTTTACCTTTAAACTTATCGCATAGTACTTCATAAGATAGTTGGTTCATGATTCTATTGTCTACAAACTCAACTCTCAAATCTGGGACAGATTCTTTAATTATGTCAACTACTTGATGTACAGTTGCATTTTCAGTAAGTACATTATAAATTTCGCCATCAAACAAGTTTTTTTTTATGATAAACTCTATCGATCTTGATGCATCAATTAAATCTAGATATGGTCTCTTTTGATCATATGCTGTTGACCAAACAGTAATAGGCTGCCCCATCGCCGCCTGCCAACAAAACTTGTTAACCGCGGTATGAAATCTCATACCTGCTGACGCGCCAAATATTGTTCCAAAACGACAATGAATTGCTTGTAATCCTTTCTTTTGACATAGCTCGGCAATTAACTCTTCTTCTTTAAGTTTTGTAGTTGCATATGGGCTTTGTGGCTGAAGCTCTTCTTCCGAACAATTTTCATCTACCACATCATTCTGTGTGCCATAAACACTAGTTGATGATATTGCAATTAATGACGATCCAGTTTCTATACAAGCATTAGCAACTTTTACAGTAGATTGGTAATTATTATTTTCCAACTCTTCTGGGCGATCAAAACTTCCGGCGGCATCTGTAATTGCTGCAAGATGTATCACTACATTTGCATCAGAAAATACTGACTTTAAATCTATACTATTTACATCGCCCTCAATGAAATGGTAATTCCCTTTAGTTGGAAGGTTAAATAAAGAGGGGTAGCGTTGTGTCATCATATTATCAATCATGACAATTTCTGAATTTGGAAACTGAGTACCTAAATCTCTCACAACATAAGATCCTATATGCCCAATTGCCCCAGTTACTACTATTTTCACTCTATTCTTTCTCCATTTTTATTTTTTATGTAAGTCTTAAACTCACTGTAACTATGTATATAGTCCTCTATCTCATAATGCCTATCACAAAGAACCATCAGCACGGCATTCTCTGTTAAATATTTTTCTTTAGCCCATACGCCAGGTTTAACATTAAGGCCAGCAGACGGGCTATCTAATTGATAAGTAGTTTCTTCAATCCCATTGTCGCATGTTACTTCAATAGCCCCAGAGACGCAGACCATGAATTGAGAACATTTTTTATGAGCATGCTCTCCACGAATAGATCCCTTCGATGCACTAACGGTAAATACTCTCAATATATCAAAAGGAGCATCAATACCCCCTTCTATCGCACACAATCCTCCCGTCTGATCAGTGTGGTAAGTTAAATCTATTAACAATTTTTTTTCCTCCAAAATCCTTTTACAATAATATCTATACCGTCTTCAAAGAGGGTATTAGGCTGCCATTTTGTAATCCTTTTTAGTTCATCAGCGTTGCCTATAAAGTTTCTGCGCTCAATCATACTTATTCCTTTAGGCCATTCAATATGATTTATTTTCACTTTTTTACCTGTTAACTTGGTCACATGTTTGGAGACTAAACTAAATGCATCTTTTATAGTATGGCCCACCCCGCTGGTAACATTTAAAACCTTCCCAATTGTATTGTCAGTAATAGCTGTATTTATAAAAGCAGAAACAACATCATCTATATAAATATAATCGCGCATATAATTCCCTTCACCATAAATAGAGATATCTTTTCCATTGATGGCTGACTCTGTCACTTTGTTAAGAATACCTCTGTCATTTGCAGAGCTTCTGCCCAAGCTTGGACCGTAAACATTTGATAATCTTAATGATGTCGCACTAATAATTTTATTTTTGGTTGCCATTTCTAGATGCTGCTCTATAAATAATTTATGCAAATCGTATGTGGTTATTGGGTCAGGTTTTACTCCTTCACTCACAGGTAAAATCTCAGTTAGGCCATACAAGGTAACAGTAGAGGCAAACACAACTCTCGAGGTTTTCTTGCTATCTTTTGCAGCATGGATAAGATTAATTATCGGGACTAATGAATCTATTAAATTTAACTTAGGGTCTTGATCTGCAACGGGAATACTCGTATTTCCAGATAAATGAAAAATTATGTCTGCATAATCTACGATTTTTTTCCAGGCGCTTTCCTTCGTTAAGTCCAGAGTCCAGCTTCTAACTCCTTGTTTCTTAGGTACATTACGCCTGCTAACGCATACTATGTTACATTCGGAGAGTTGCAGATGGTCTACTAAAGCTGATCCTATATAACCAAAACCACCCGTAATGATAATATTTTTATCATTCAGATTGCTTTTTATAATATCATCCAAAATCTATTTCCTCTAAAAAGGGGAAATTTTTATCTCTTTCCTTAAGGTGAAAATCTGAGTCGGGCCATGCAATCCCGATCTGTGGATCTCTCCAATTAAGCCCGCCTTCGTCATCTGGATCATACTGCCCTGATGCTTTGTAATGTAAGTCAGCAGAGTCACTTAGCACACAAAATCCATGCGCAAATCCAGGAGACATATAGACCTGTCTTTGCTGAGTATTAGCATCTAGTATAACTCCGTGCCATTTACCAAATGTTCTAGATTTTTTACGTACATCTACAACGGCGTCGAAAATTTTACCCTGTATTACGGTAACAATCTGCGCTTGAGGTTTTTGTATTTGGAAATGCATACCTCGCAACACTCCTTTTACTGAATGTGAATGATTTTCTTGTACAAATTTATCAGTGATTCCAACTTGGTTGTAACGCTCCTCCCGGTAAATCTCTAAAAAGAATCCCCTGTCATCTTCATAAACATCGGGCTCTATTATAAGGAATCCCTCTAATTGCGTTTTGATAATTTCCATGGCTCAACAGCCCTGTTCACCAAAGAAGCTCTTTACAGCTTTAATAACTTCTGCAGCCTCCTGCATAGATAATTCTGGATACATTGGTAGTGAAACTATTTTATTACTTAGAGTTTCAGTTACTCTCATATTGCTCGCCAATTTAAGTCTATTTTTATATGCAGGCTGTAAGTGTACCGGCACAGGATAATGAATACCGGCTTGAATACCTTTAGATAAAAGGTAATCCAATAGTTCCTGGCGTCTTTCTACCTGTATAACAAAAAGGTGAAAAACAGATTCATTATCTAAACGAATAAGTGGTAGACGAGTCTGGCTATCTTCTAAATTAGCAATATAATATTTGGCTATCCGACGTCTTTTTTCATTATCAGAATCCAAATACTTCAATTTTATTCGAAGAACGGCAGCTTGTATTTCATCAAGCCTAGAATTTCTACCTGGATATTCGCTGATACGATTACTCCACCCATATTCCCTGAGCATGCGAATCTTTGTTGCTAAATCGGTATCATTTGTAGTGATTAATCCAGCATCACCAATGGCGCCCAAATTTTTTGTTGGGTAACAACTAAAGCAACCAATATCCCCAATACTGCCCAATCGCTTGCCCTTATACTTGGCACCATGAGCTTGAGATGCATCTTCAATCAAGAAAATATTTTTTATTTTACAAAAATCTTTGATTACATCTAAATTTGCAGATTGGCCATATAAGTGGACAGCAATAATTGCCCGAGTTTTGGCAGAAAATACCTCTTCCAACTGATTTGGGTTTAAGGTGTAATATTCCGGCTCCACATCAACCAATACAGCATCAGCCCCTGTAGCCTCAATTGCAGCTATTGTTGCCACTGCAGTATGTGATACTGTTATAACCTCATCACCCAAGCCTATACCTAACGCCCGTAAAGCTAATTCAATAGCATCCGTAGCGTTAGCCACCCCAATGGCTGAAGTAGTTTCAATATAATCTGCAAACTCTTTTTCAAGTGAGGCTACCTCTTCACCTAAAACATATCGATTGCTGCGCATTACTGAAAGAACTGCTTCTTCTATTTCAGCTTGGTAGCTGTCAAATTGAGCAGATGGATCAGCACAAAGTATCATGATTAATTAATTTTAACTTCAGGAATGTATGTAATCCAATGCTTGCCATTAGACATATAATCTTTTTCTTTTTTCATAATTTCCACTGCATGATTCCAAGCAAAAAGTAACACGTAATCTGGGTTGCTTTCATGAAATTGCTCATATGGCAAAACTGGGATATGCACCCCTGGAGAATATTTATTCTGTTTAATTGGTGTTGTATCATAGATACACTCAACCAAATTTGGTGTGATTCCAAAATAATTAGTTACTGTAGTACTTTTAGAGGTAGCACCATAGGCAACAACTTTCTTGCCTTCAGCCTTTAATTTTGTAAGCAGCGCAATCAAATCTTTTTTTATTTTGTCCACATCATCAGAAAAGCTTGAATACGCCTTTGGGTTATCAAGGCCTAATTTTCTTTCATTATCGATTAAGTTGACTACATTTTCAGAAACTTTTTTTGCACCTTTATGTGCAATAGTATATCTCATTGACCCGCCATGAGTGATCTGATGCTCTACATCAATAAGCTCTAAATCATGCATGTTTGCTAAATGACTAATAGATAAAGCAGAGAATAAAAAAACATGCTCGTCATATATTTGATCAAATGATGATTTTTCAATAACCTCGCCCAAATAAGGATCCTCAAAGATAAAAACACCATCATCTGCTAATAGCGCCTTAACGCCATCATAAATTGAATGCATATAGGGAATATGGCACATTACATTTGCACTGAGAATAGCATCTGCTTTCTGATGTGTAGCAATAATATTTTCTGCCAAATTCTTGTCAAAAAATTCTGTTATAACCTCTATTCCTTTTTCTTGCGCAACTTGCGCAACATTTTTAGATGGCTCAACTCCAAGACAAGGAATGTTGTCAGTCACAAAATTCTGCAACATAATGCCATCATTGCTACCCACCTCTACTACAAATGAACTTACATCTAAATTTTGCAACTCCGAAACTGAATTGGCAAATTTTTTAAAATGCTCTTTCATGTAATTTGAAGTTGATGAGAAAAATGCATAATTTTCATGAAACATTCTTTCTCTTTCAGGCTGTTCGACTAGTTGTACCATCTTGCAACTATTACAAAAACCCACCTTCATAGGAAAAGTATACTCATCATTTAACTCTTCTTTTTTTGCAAACGCATTAGCAATTGGCATATCACCAAAATCTACGAATGGTTGATATTCGCTTTCACATATTAAGCACTTACTCATTAACACTCCTTAGTTAAAATAATTGTAATAGATAGTAGCCAAATCTTTCTGAGATTTGATGTGCGATAGACAGGCCACCAATCCTGAGCCAATTATGCAGATATCTTAATCATTGTACAGTCTACAATGGGTTTATCCCTGATCTGTTATCCTGCTTCAGAAGGTTTAAAAGATATTGGCCATATTCATTTTTAGACAGGCTAATTGCTTGCGCTTTTAACTGCTCAGAAGTAATCCATTTTTGCCTCCAAGCTATCTCTTCAAGACAGGCGATTTTAAGTCCTTGTCGCTTTTCGAGGGTCTGTACAAATTGCGACGCCTCTAACATAGACTCATGCGTCCCGGTATCTAGCCATGCAAACCCACGACCCATTACTTGGACATTCAACTCCCCTCTTTCTAAATACGCATTATTTATAGCGCTAATCTCCAACTCACCACGCGCTGAAGGCTTAATCGATTTAGCTATTTCAATCACATTATTATCATAAAAATACAAACCAGTTACAGCATAATTAGATTTTGGAGTGCTAGGCTTTTCTTCTATTGATAGTACCTGACCCGTTGAATTAATTTCAACAACGCCAAATCTTTCAGGGTCAAGAACTTGATGCGCATATATTATACTTCCACTTGTTAAGTTTGCTGACTGCTCTATATTCTCACTAAAACCCTGGCCGTAAAAAATATTATCCCCAAGAATAAGGCATACATTATCACTACCTATAAAATCCTCTCCAATGATAAATGCCTGTGCCAATCCACCGGGAGACGGCTGTTCTGCATAGGAAAAACTTACTCCAAACTTTGACCCATCTCCTAATAACTTACGATATAAAGGCAGATCATGCGGTGTACTAATGATCAAGATTTCTTTAATTCCTGATAACATCAGTACAGAAATTGGATAATAGATCATTGGTTTATCATATACAGGCATAAGCTGCTTACTAACAGCTATAGTGAGTGGGTAAAGTCGCGTACCTGAACCGCCAGCTAGAATTATTCCCTTCATGATTCAATTACTCCAAGCCTTTGACCTTGATAGCTACCGTCTTTAACTCTATTACACCAAACGCTATTTTCTAAATACCATTCAACAGTTTTACGAATTCCTGTGGTAAAAGTTTCATCTGGAGTCCAGCTTAGTTCATTTGCTATTTTGGTGGCATCAATTGCATATCTTATATCATGTCCCGCCCTATCAGTTACATAAACAATCAATTGCTCATATTTATCAATATCATCTATTTTGCTTGGAGATAATTCATCCAATATAGAACACACAGTTTTTACTACATCGATATTTTTCATTTCATTATGCCCGCCAATATTATAGGTTTCTCCAACTTCACCATAAAGCGCTGCATGCAATAAAGCTCTTGCATGATCATCTACATAAAGCCAATCACGAATCTGCTTGCCATTGCCATAGATCGGCAAGTCTTTGCCTTCTAATGCATTTAGAATAATAAGCGGAATAAGCTTCTCAGGGAATTGATAGGGGCCATAATTGTTAGAGCAATTAGTAATTAATATTGGCAATTTATATGTACGATGCCATGCTCTCACCAAATGATCAGAGCTTGCTTTCGATGCTGAATATGGTGAGCTAGGAGCGTAAGAAGTTTCTTCAGTAAATAGACCTCCATCAACTTCCAAATCACCATATACTTCATCAGTAGAAACAGGATGAAACCTAAATTTTTGTTTTTTTTTATCATTCAAGCTAGACCAGTAATTTCTTGCTTCTTCAAGCAGTGCATAGGTGCCGACAATATTAGTCTGAATAAATTCTCCAGGTCCATCGATAGATCTATCAACATGTGATTCAGCTGCAAGATGCATTACTATATCAGGTTTAAATCTTGCAAAAATATTACCAAGGAGAGCTCTATCACAGACATCTCCACGAACAAATTCATACCTTCTGCTGCCACTTACATCAGCTAATGATTCCAAGTTCCCAGCGTAAGTCAACTTGTCTAAATTTAATACACTATCAGATGAATTGTTAATAATATTTCTTATAACAGCTGAGCCAATAAAACCTGCACCACCAGTAATAAGAAACTTCATGATAAATATTTAATAATTTTAGCGTTAACGGGTTTTACCTCGTTCCTTTGGACAGGCTTGTTGAGGATAAATCTTTCTGTTTATTAACTTCAAGTCGGCGTCTATGGCGCGAATTATGGAGTCGCTCGATATCTTCAAATAAATCATCCCACAATGACATTGTTGCCTCTTCACTATTTACACGTGATGCATAAGCAAAACCTTTTTCTGCAGATTGAATTCTTTTTGTTTTATTGTCCGCTATATCTTTTATTGTACTTACCCAATCATTTGTACTACTGCATGCCATTGACACTCCGGCACCTTTCATTGCCCTTAAGTGCGCTGGAGTTTCCGAAACAACTGCAGGTAATCCCATTAACCAAAATATTAACAATTTATCTTCAGGCTTCCCATTGTCCATTGTGTCATTTGAGTTAATAGGAATGACTGCAAAATCACAAGCACTGGAAATATGTGAAACTGTCAGTTCATTCCATTGGTACAAATATACATTATTAATATCTATATATTTCTTAACTTCATTTACAGCGTGTTTTGTTACATACTTATTCATATATTTCTTGTATTTTAATGCAGTCACTATATGCAAGTTTATTTGATACTGCTTACTTAAAATTGAGAGGGCATCTCTAATAACTGCAAATGATTTGATGTTATGCGGAACGCCTTCCCACGCTATGTTTAGTACATTATTCTTGAGTTCAGGTTGTAGAGTCATTCTGTGGTTATGGTACTCACTCTTGACATCAAGAATAATACGCACATCGTCACAATAACGCCTTATGTAATTTTGTTGCTCTTCAGTGCTACATATTACAATATCTGCCCTTCTACACATTGACTCAATAGATTTTTTTTCATTAAGCTGACAGTACTTATGCTTTCCAGAGAGGTATTTCGCAAGCCCTCTAAATAAACCGTAAAATGATAATACAGGTGTTGCCAAATAAGAATCTACAAGTTCGTATACAATTACAGCCTTTGATTTATCATATTTACCCCAAACTGTTATATCTGCACCATGAGTAACAAAGACTATGTCGTATTCATTCTCTGGTTTGGCAATTTCAAAATCAATTTCCCTGCTATTTGCATAATATACAAATCTTCTCCTATCCCCTGAGGAAGAAAAATCCGATGTATAAGGCGCATAACCAATAGAAAGATGATCAACTTCACTCATAAAATCTTTTTTCTAATAACTTTATTGTACAAATCGCTAGAAGTTAAAATACCTTTTACTTGTTGAGGGCCATAATAAAATGTATCTATCTTAGATGGATTCAACTTCTTAAACATAGCATATAAAGCTAAAATACTTCTTTTATCCCAAATAGCAGAAATAAGACCGAGTTTATCTTTTAAAGTTAGAAGTCCAAGCAGGTGAAATAAATCTTTACGTTCTATACTTCCATGCCTGTATTGTGAGATCCAATAATGTAACTGATGCCTAACATAACCATTTCTAGATATCTGAACATTGCCTAAGTAATAAGGGTAATTATCCTTTAGCAACTGCAACCATACATACATATTATTTATTAATGCGCTTCCTGGAAGCTGGCCAGGAAAATCACCAGAAATACCTAAATAATCCTCGCCTCCTTTCTGTTCGTTATCACTAAATACATAATGCCCATAGGACTTTGGGGTTACTCCAATTATATATAATTTTTTTTTGCTAAAAACCCATGAATTTGCCTTTAAAAAGATTGCATTGAGTGCAAAGTGATCTGGATACGGCGGTCTAAAAAGCTCGCCATCTACACGATTAATTACTTTTCTTGACCAGATGTGCGGCAAAGTATTCAATGGAACTCTATTTTTGAATTTAAACATATCGTAAACAATTGACCTCAATTGATTCTTGGTCATTTTTTTACTATCAATTAATTTCTTTTCATAATCGTAGTGCGGATCAAGATAGTAGCCTTCTTTATTGTCAACTGCATCTGGGTATATAAAAGAATAGCCAAAATAGCTTATCCCATCTGGAAAATCATTCTCTTTTATTATTTTATCTAGAGCATCGAAATATCCAGGCAATAGAAAATCATCATCACCCATCATTAGTACATAATCACCAGAGCTTTTGTTTAACGCATTATTCCAATTGTCAGTAACAGATACCACACTATCGGTTCTGAAATACTTTAGTCTTTTGTCACTAGAGTATGAATTAACTACTTCAGCAGTGTTGTCAGTATTAGCATTATCAAAAACAATAAGCTCCATGTCCTCATAATCTTGACTAAGTACAGATTCAATACAAGATTTTAAATATTTTCCACCATTTCTTGTTGGCAATAAAACTGAAAATTTCATAAATTTAATATTAACAATTAACTATTTAAACTTTTTATAAATGACTGTATAAGCACTACCGTTATAACCTATGTTTTCAATAATAGACATTGGTATACTGATAATCCAACCAATAATAAACGCAGCTCTCTCCATTGTTTTTGAAGAAAACTGATTGCTTATTATTCTTTGCCAAGAGAACCTATTCCATGATCGCCCCCCTTTATCATTTGTTGTCTTCATAACCAAATCAAACCCAAGATCTTTAAGCTTAGTTGTTAACAGAGATTCTGGAATAAGGTTAATATGCCGTGGCGCATCAATATGTGGCCAAAAACGCCCCAATAATCTAAATGCAAATGAATCAGGATTGGGAGTCGCTATTAATATAATACCTCCTGGGTTAATCTTTTTTGAGGCCTCTTCTAACACTTTCCATGGCTCTAAGAGATGTTCAATATTGTGCCAGAATGTAATAACATCAAAACTGCCTAATGTGGGGATAATGCTTTCTGGCTTATCACCCTGAAAAACTTTCACTCCAACTTCATCTAACAAATACTCACAACAAAGCGTACTCATTTCTATTGTACTAACATCAAATCCAAGACTTTTTGCTTTATATGCAAAAACACCAAAAGCTGGACCCACCTCAAGTAACTTTCCATTAGGTATATGGTTTTTTATCATTTCAACCTGATATTCGATTTTATCGGCTGTTTTAATTAACTTGCTTTTGGAGGGTATCTGATAATAGTCTTCTTTATAATAATCTCCCAAATTACTTGGAATATTAGATAAAAAAATTAATCCAGACTTATCACACTTTCTGTATGAAAAAGAATCATTTGTTATTTTACGATTGTAATCCTTAGTTATAAATGAAAAAGAGGTGTCGCTATCGCATTTTGGACAATTAGATAATTTTGAGGGCATAGTTTTAAACGGAAATCCTCTGGATTTTTTATTATTTTAGCTAGGGACAAATTTTGATCTAAAATTACTAGTTTTAAACCCCACTTTAATCAAATTGAGAGAATAATATATTATTTTTTCAAGTTTTGATAGTAAGGCTCAGAATATAGAAGAAATGACTCACAGCGTATTGATGCTTTCCGTTGTGAACTTAATTATATAGACTCTGGCTGGACACCTAGCTCTACATAAATCAAAGTCAGAAAATGCTCATAAAGCGTTCTAAATAAAATATTTATCTTTGGACTGCCCAATGAAAGCTACATTGTTTTTATAAAATAGACTCAGTATAATTCGTGAAAAATTGATAAAGGGCTATTTTGGATATTACTAATCAAAAAAACATCTTTGACTACGATGTAAATATTTTTAATTTTTCTGAGCTTTTTATGAAGCATTTATCGTCCTTTAATATTGATAATCTTGAGAATTTACATTCTCATCTGCCTAAAACATTATTACCTAAAGAGGTCGTTAATGTAGAAAATGATCAGTCAATGCCAATTTATAAAATTCTATATAAGATTGATAAAGGTTATGATTTGAATAATGGAAATCAATCAGGCATTTTTTTGAATACTTATAAAGAGTTTGTTCATCACTTATCTTCGACAATATTTAAAGAAAAGTTAATTTATCAAAGAAAGCCTACACTCCGCATTCATCTTCCAGAAAACAAATCAGTCGGAGGTTTTCATAGGGATAGAGATTACAATCATCCAATAGAAGAAATAAATATTTGGGTTCCTATTACTTCTGCTTTCAATACAAATACTATTTGGATAGAGAGTCAATTTGATAAGGCAGATTATAGCCCTATGAACTTAAATTTTGGGCAAGCAGTTATTTTTGATTCAGGATTAACGCATGGGAATAAAGTTAATATAGAAAATTTGACAAGACTAAGTTTTGATTTTCGTGTTATTCCAGCCAGTAAATGGAAGAAAGATAAAAAACAAAAAACAAAGAAGAGTCTTAATCAAAATCTAAAATTTGATACAAATGACTACTATGATATTACAACTTAAATTTTATTTATCCTTCTAATAGTTCAGCAGTGAGCGTATCAAACCTCTCACTTACATCATCATATCGGGTAATCTAATCCATCCAGTCCCTTCGATTATCGAACTCTTATAATTAAAAAAATATTCGAAAGTATATTAAGATTTTTTTAAATTATACACTTCTTCTAAATATCCATTTCTCATAAATGATGGATTTCTTAATACTAAATTTAATTTTGGATTTTTTTCACAAATTTCTCTTACAGACACCTGCTGTTGATTAAAGTGGGTACTAATTGCTTCATGATTAAAACTAAAAAAATATTTTAAATTATCATTAGATATTCTGTTTAAATATTCCTCAACAATTTCATCTGTCATTTCTGGCATGCTATTTTGATTTAAAACTATATTGTAATTATTTTCATTATCATTTAGGTACTCTAAATCTGTTTTTAAGATAATCTTAGCATTTAGATTATTTTTTTCATTTGCCAAAACTACATTATCTTTTTCAAAAAAGCTTGATAGAAAAAATGCTTGAATTTGAGAGACTAACGGCAAATCAACAAGAGTATATGTATTTATGTTTTTTTCTAATATTATATTTAACCATCTACAAAGACCGCCATACCCACCACCAATTTCTAAAAAATTAAATTTATTTGATTCCTTTAATAATCCGAAGTGCGTTAGGTACTCCTTGATTCTTAATGCGGCATATAAATGCTCAAGATCTTCTTGAGTTATAAGGTTTTCTTTAATGGTAATTCCATAAGGGCTTCCTATATTTGGAAAAGAGATATTGCTTTTAATTTGATCTTCAATAGAAACTATTATGTTTTCAATATCAACTTTAGAATATTCAGCATAATCCCCTTGTTGAGGTGATTCATAGCGAGTGCATCCTAAATATGAGGACAAAGAAATAATGCTATCGATGTACTTAATATTCCAAATTTTCTTCCCTAAAAATGAATTTGAATGCTTTACTGCATCACCAGAAGCAAGACCAAATACAAATTTTGATCTAAACATGTTGTTGAACAACTCAAGTGTATTATCTTTATTTAAAATAGAATCATGAATTTCATGATAATATTGATTTAAGTCATAATCCCACATTCCACTTATTTTTTGTTCTTGTTTGCTGGACATAGAAATTGAATATGATTTTTTTATTCTAGAAATTATTTTTTTATCAATTTGATTTATATCTGATTTTAAAAAATTAATTTTGTAATATGGAATTTTAAAAATTTTAAAGATCCATTTATAATGCGATACATACAATAGAAAATCTAAATTAATTATGGATATGCCAAAATAATTTAAAATTTTTGAATTTAAAATTTTTTTTATTAAATACTTTCTTTTATTTTCCATTGCTAGCTTTAAACCCCACTTTAATAAAATATTTGTGTCAAGGAATTTACCCTAATGTTGCTTGTTAATCATGGCGTTCATAAAACAACTGATTTATTTTTATTTGGAATGTTAAGTTGCAGAATTATAATTTAATTTTAACGAAAAAACACATAAAGGTCTGGGTTATGCCCGATACTAAAAATCTAAGGGCATTATCTGACCTGATCGAGGTTGGAAAAATTTTCCCAAACATTTAAAAGATCTATCCATCATCTAGATGGAGTTGAAATGACTTTTCAAACCACTGTATTAAAGTTTTAAGAAAATAGAGAGTTAAATTAAAAATAATAAGGAAATGATTTATGATGACATGGTAATCTCATACAAAGCCGATACAAACTTTTACAAAATACCTTGTTAAATTAATAACTTATTAATATGTTTTGATGGAGTGGGAGTAAAATAATCAATAAAATCAACAGAGAATCATTTGATCAAGGTATGACGAAAGTAAACCGAACCAATCCAAAGACTCGTCCAGCCATTTTTTTTGATCGTGATGGTGTGTTAAATCAAGATCATGATTACGTTCATAAGATTGTCGATTTTCATTGGATTGAGGGTGCGATTGAAGCCATTAGGCGTTGCAATGAATTAGACTACTACGTCTTTGTCGTGACCAATCAATCTGGCGTGGGTCGTGGTTATTATACAGAGCAAGATGTCCACAAAATCCATACTCACATGCAGGATGAGTTAAAACATCATGGTGCTCATATTGATGCTATTCGTTACTGCCCTCACCATCGGGATGCAATACATGCTGAATATAAAATTGAATGTAATTGTCGTAAACCACAACCAGGGATGATAAATGATATCCTGTCCAGCTGGCCGGTTGAAATCAGTAAGAGTGTATTAGTGGGAGACAAACCAATCGATCTTGAAGCTGCTAAACGGGGCGGCATCAGAAGTTTGCTTTATGAAGGCGGTGACTTGAGCGTCTTACTAAAGAATAATGGTTACCTCTAAGCAATTATTTATATATATACTTGATTGCTAAAGCACTGATTCAATTTAGGGAGTATTATTATTTTTGATTTAACTATTATTGGAGCTGGCGTAATTGGTTTATCTATCGGCAAATATTTTAGCCAACTTGGTAACTCTGTACTAATTATCGAAAAAGAATCACGGGCCGGAGAAGGGACTTCTTCTAGAAATTCAGGAGTGATCCATGCCGGCATTTATTATCCAGAAAATTCTTTTAAAAGCAGATTCTGCGTAGAAGGTAATAAGATGCTATATGAATATGCAGATGAAAAAAATATCAGTCATTCCAAGGTAGGAAAATATATTGTTGCATCGCAGGCGGGAGAATTAAATGCATTGGAGAATCTATTTCAGCGGGGTATTCGAAATAATGTAAACCTTAAATATTGCTCAAAAGAAGAAATAGAAGAAGCAATTCCTCAAATTGTTTGTTCAGGCGCATTATTTTCTCCTGAGACAGGGATCATTGACGTGCCAGAGTTTATAACAGCCCTTGAGGGAGATATTCAGCATAAAAATGGGATAGTTTCTTTTAATACAGAATTTATTTCTGCCAAAAAATCAAAAAATTTTTTTGAAATCAGTTGTAATGATGGAACAAATTTTTCCATACAGTCAAAAACACTTGTTAACGCGAGTGGACTTTCGTCTGATTTAATTTCTTATAAAATTGATCAGCTGGATCAGCGGTATGTTTTTCCAATAAATTTTGCAAAGGGGCATTATTTTAAATATTCTGCACCCAATCCATTCAGTTCTTTAGTGTACCCCTTGGCGGATGAGTTTAGTCTTGGAATTCATGTCGGATTTGATCTTTCTGGGCAATTACGTTTTGGTCCAGATCTAACATGGATTGATTCAATAGATTTCTCTTTTGATGAAAGTTTAAAAGAAAAATTTATAAATTCGATTCATAGATATTGGCCAGATATGGACCCTAAAAAACTTCATCCCGATTATGTTGGGATCAGACCAAAAATTCAAAATAACAATGAAGGCATGCAAGATTTTTCAATACTTGGGCCAAAGGAGCATGGTATAGAAGGGTTAGTTAATCTTCAGGGAATTGAAAGCCCTGGTGTTACAAGCGCACTTGCAATTGGAAAATATGTATCTTCTCTTCTTTGATATTAGATAAAGTAAAAAAACTTAAATTACTGCAATGTATGAAAATTTAACTATCAACCAAATTAGAGCAGCCTATGTAAAAGTCTATCGCAATCAAACGCTGTTAAACTAAGTTATTAGCAAAGATAATAGATCAACATGAATCAAAAAATACTGGTGATCTGCCAAAGCCATCACCAACTTGAAAAAGGTTTATATATTCAAAAGATTATTCCATCAACAGTAGATGTTGTATTCATCAGCCAGAAACTAAATCTATCATCTTTAGTATTGCTAGAAAGTGTTAATTCATATAAATCTTTTGAGCCACTCTCCTCAAAGATTGATCAGTATGACAAATTCATTTTTTTTTCTATGGTCCCTTCTCCACAACTATTCACTCTTATTCAAAATATCAGAAGAGCAAAAAAAATAATTATTGCTATTCAAGAAACACATCAACTTAGTATGCATCTAGGAGTTGTTAATAATTTGATATTTTCGGTTGATATTATTTTTGCAGCATCAGACCTAGAGAAAAAAATCTTAGATCAATTGCAGCCTAATGCAAAAATCTATTCTATTGGCTGGCTTTTTCAGGATGGGTACAAAGAATTTATCAACACTCTCTATCAACCTAGCAATCTAAAAGAGATAACCAAACATGCTTTAATAATTTTTTCAGCTCCCACCAATATAACTACCTCAAGCAAAGAATCTTTCCAAGTAAGAAAAAATATTCTGCACTTTTTGAACAAAAAATATCAAAACTTAAAATTAATAATTAAGCTTCATCCTTTAGAAAATAAATCATTATTTAAAGAGTATGTTCGTATAAATTGTATTGAAAATATTAGTTTTTCAGAAGAAAACCAGAGCCTTTTTAGGCTCAGCAAAAATGCTTCTGTCATTGTTACCTCAAATGAAACACAAGCATTTATTGATTTAATTGAAGATAACAGAGAATTTATTTTATATGAGTTGGGTAAGGAGAATTTTATCTCGCAGTACTTTAATAAGAATTGCTCAGACTTAACAGAAATCAATGGAGTAAAATTTTATTCATTACTTAAGCATTCAAGTAATATCGCAGGATTTAAAAATTTGTATTGTAAATCTGATCGGGAGGCTATTAATTATTTTCTCGAGATGATTCAGCAGCAGACTGAGGCAGGCATTCACAATGATAAAATGGAGATAGCTGCTTGGAATTATGTTTACAGGCTAAGTTCTGATTTTAAAAAAATTATAAACTGTGAGAGCTCAGCTCTAGCCAGCAATTTAAAAAAAATATTTAACTCGCAGGAAACGTTTGATCTGATAGAGCTGGATAAAGCTCTCAATTCACTACCTAAAAGAACTGCGATAACTTTGATCATGCTGAAAATATTTGTTGATAACGATAAAATACAGATAAGCTTACTAAAGGATTTTACTAAGCTAATGTTCAACCCTCATATTATTCAATATTTTGCTATTGACTCTATTCGCTTTGAATTCTATTTGCGTAATAAAGGGCTTGCAGATTTTATCCCGTTTGAATCAAATAGTCTGCTCGAGGTAACTAAGGCATCCTTCTCTAAAAAATCATTAATCATGAAAACTGTCTTTAGTATAGAAAAATCAGTAAAAGATTTAAGATCGGGACCAATTAGAAAATTTGCATACTATTTAATAGATATAACTATTAACAGCATTAAGACTTATACAAATTAACTCGATATGTTTTTCAGTTTATTATGGATATCAGGTCTTATGAATTTTTTTTGGATGGCATTATCTAGCTCTTGTCTAGAAATAATATTTTCAGACAGACAAAGTGCTAGCTCCTTAAAAAAGAAATCAGTAACTGCTTGATGGGGATGCTCTCTTCCTTTTGTTAAATCTTTTCCAAAGAGTTTATAAATAGGTGCCCTGGGTATGTATTTAAATAGCGGGGGAATTCTAGAATTTAAACTTAAGCCAGCCCTCCAAGGTTGTGTAGTTTTTTCAGTAGTGTGCAATAAAATAGTATTGGAATTAATTTGATCAAATTCATTCCATTTTTTATCTAACTCTCCAATTGATTCTTTTTCTAACCTAAGATTAATCAGGTCATCATAATCAATTTCTCCAAGATGCAACTGATCTATAAAGTTCTCCAGAGACCAATGGAGAAGATTCTTGCATGAAATTAGCATTGCGCTTGAAGCCCAGGAGTTTTTTTTCAACCCTTTTCTTGCATAAATTGAATGTCTTTCAAAATCAAAATTTTTCAAGCCTTCGATGCCCTCCTGAACTTGAAAGATGTCCGGATCGACAACTAATGCTTTTCCATGGAATCCCATTAAAAATGGAATATGAAATCTTAGTAAGGTAAATGACTGCATATCATTTTTGTTAAATTCAACCATCTTGCCCCATCTAAGATAGGGTTTCATAAAAAAACGCTTTAATGAAGGAATTTCAGATTCCGATAGAATCACCACATCATTTGTAGAAAACTGAGACCTGTTAATAATTGTATTTCTAGCAACTTTGGCGCCAATCATTTGACTGTCATTCGTGCATATAAAGATTTTCATTAGTGATACAGTTATAAATCAAGATAAGAAATTATAGCTGATATTAAATTTCAAAAAACTTTCTTTCAAAAAACTGTTGCGTCAAACTTATGATAAGATCATTTTATATCCCTGTATGCCCTTTTTATTAGTGTTTCAGTTTTAATAAAGATTTTTAAAGATAAAATAAAAAGAATATAATGAATCAAAAGAGCTCTTAAAATAAATATGAATAATTTAACAAATGATCAATTGAAAAATATTTATGACGATGAAATAGATCTTAGTGAATTATTTCATGTGCTTTGGGATAAGATATTTTATATAGGAGCAATAACATCTATATTTTCTCTGATCTCAATTATATATGCGCTCATGCTACCTAATATATACCAGTCAAAGGCTACCCTGATGGCAGTGGAACAAAGCAGTGAGCTGAGTGGGATGATTGGAAGATATAGTGGGATGGCAAGTTTAGCTGGGATTTCTTTGGATTCAGAATCAGGTTCAAAAGATCAAGAAGCTATAGCCAGAATCAAGTCTTTTGAATTTTTCTCCAATAATTTCTTGCCTAACATCAAGCTTGAGAATTTGATGGCTGTTGAAAAATGGAATCAACCAAGTAATACTCTCACTTATTATGCAAGCGACTTTAACTCAGAGTCGCGCCAATGGCTTCGAAAAGCTAAACCCCCAAGATCAAACATTCCCACCTCGCAAGAAGCCTATGAAGAATTCGTAAAAATCATGAGCGTCAACAAAGACAAAAAAACAAATTTAGTAACATTGATGGTTGAGCATAAATCACCTTTCATAGCTCAACAATGGGTTGAGATTATGATAAATCAAATAGATCAAGTTATGAGAGATCAAGATAGGCAAACAGCTACAAAATCAATTGAATATCTTAATAGCCTTACTCCTACCATCTTTAATGAAGATATAAAAAAAGCTCTTTCTGCGCTGCAACAGGAGCAAATGAAACGATTAATGATGGTTGAGGCAAGCGACAATTACATTTTTAAAGTTCTAGACTCACCAATAGTGCCAGAATTGAAATCTCAACCTAAGCGGTCAATAATTGTTATCTGGGGTACTATATTAGGCATGGTGCTAAGCGCTCTGGGTGTTCTAGTTTTTAATTACACAAGAAAATCTTCCGATCATTAGATTAAATCTCTCTTTGCTCCCAATCATGTATAAATAGATGATGTCCATTTTTCAGTGATAATATTGAATAAATTATATTTTAGAGTAATAGAGTGAAAGCTAAAGATACAAGAATAGCTGTAATTGGTCTCGGTTACGTTGGTCTACCACTGGCAGTCGAATTCGGGAAGAAATACCTCACTATCGGTTTTGACGTTAATAGCTCACGCATAAATGCTCTTATTTCAGGCAATGATTCAACGCTAGAAGTTGATACAGCTGCGCTTGAGAGTTCTGCACATCTTAGTTATACAACTGATGTAGATAAACTCAAGACCTGCAATGTCTACATTGTTACTGTTCCTACGCCCATTGATATTTATAAACGCCCAGATCTCTCTCCTTTGGAAAAAGCGAGTGAAACCGTTGGAAAAGTGCTGTTGAAAGACGATATTGTTATCTATGAATCAACCGTTTACCCTGGAGCGACCGAGGAGGTCTGTGTGCCTATACTAGAAAAGCATTCAGGTCTCATTTTCAATAAAAACTTTTATTGTGGCTACAGTCCAGAGCGCATTAACCCTGGTGATAAAAAGCATCGGATAACCACCATCAAAAAAGTGACTTCGGGATCTACGCTAGAAATAGCCGACAAAGTTGATGCCCTCTATCGTTCGATTATTACCGCAGGCACCCACAAGGCAAGCTCCATCAAAGTGGCTGAAGCCGCTAAGGTTATCGAAAATACTCAGAGAGATATCAATATTGCCCTCATAAATGAGCTAGCGTTGATTTATAGAAAACTGGATATCGATACTGAAGAAGTTTTAAAGGCCGCAGGAAGTAAATGGAATTTTCTGCCTTTTCGACCAGGCTTGGTTGGTGGACACTGTATTGGAGTAGATCCTTACTATCTTACGCAAAAAGCGATGGAGGTAGGCTACTATCCAGAAATTATCTTAGCAGGACGAAGGCTGAACGACAGTATGAGTAAATATGTCGCCAATGAAATTATCAACCTGATGACCAAAAAGCGCATTCAAGTAGTTGATTCAAATATCTTAGTTATGGGCCTCACATTCAAAGAAGACTGTCCCGATATCAGGAATACCCGTGTGGTGGATGTCGTTCAAGAGTTGAGTGGCTTCCACTGTAATATAGATGTCTACGATCCTTGGATCGATAAAGAAGAATCAATAAGGGAGTTCGGAATTTCACCCATCGAGCAACCCGAACCTGGAAAGTACGATGCAGTTATTATCGCCGTGGCGCACCATCAGTTTAAATCGATGGATATCACAGCCATGCGCGCGCTAGGCAAAAAGAATCATGTACTTTACGACATAAAATATATATTGCCTTCAGAAAATGTAGATGGCAGACTCTAAAATTCTGAAGTCACATATCTTAAACTTAAGGGTTCTAATTTTTGAATGAAAACTGAAAACTGACAAATCTGAAAGATATGACTACATATGAGAAAGTAAAAAGGGAATTACAAAATAATCCCAAAACCTGGTTAATAACTGGTGTCGCAGGATTTATTGGTTCCAATCTGTTAGAAACATTATTAAAGCTAAATCAGAATGTTGTCGGCCTCGATAATTTTGAAACAGGCTTTCAGCACAACATTGATCAAGCGATAGCCTGCGCAGCTGATGCTTTAGGGGTAGATAACCGCATGCTAGATACTACAAGTTTTACTTTTATAGAGGGCGATATCCGTAAATT
>Ga0181601_10000847_pt1 | contig 25579 bp, 10 predicted proteins | sample 041ome_8_FD_133020 | JGI IMG/M metagenome (GOLD analysis project Ga0181601, IMG submission 133020) | Coastal salt marsh microbial communities from the Groves Creek Marsh, Skidaway Island, Georgia - 041407BS metaG (megahit assembly) | ecosystem: Environmental > Aquatic > Marine > Intertidal zone... | reverse complement strand
TGCTTCGAGAAGCCACGTCTGTCGGGCTTCTATTCGACGGGCCGCTAGCTACGCAGGAGCCGAAGGCGAGAGGAGTTGCCGCTTCATAGCCCTTCGACTCTGAACGCTATGCCGGCGATTCTTTCCAGCTTTCCGTTGAGAGAGACAACGAATCTCTACGACGCTTGAAAGGTGGCGAGAGAGTTGGTGTAGGGGAGGGCAGGCCTCTGTCACTCGCGGTTGGGTTCCTAAAGTGGTCTCGTTTACGACGGGCGTTCAGCGGAAGCAAACTTTAATACCGGAACCAATCCCGATGCCCCTACTGCATCGGTCGCTCATCCTCGGAGAGCGGCCTGAGAATCAGCACCGTCTTGGCGGCTCGCTGCATGGGCTCCCCGGTTGCTTCGCTTTCGGAGTCGCACGGCATCAACGTTACGGGAAAGGCTTCACCGTCGGTGAGGTTTTCGGGCGGACGATCGGAAAGGGTGGCATGAAAAAAGTTCCACTGACCGTCGAGATCGCTGTCGAAACCGACAAAGACACCGACGATCCGCACCCCATCTCGACACGCATCGCGAATCAGGCTCGCCAGACCCTCGGCCGAGGTTGCGGTCTCTCCTGGCAGGAGACCATTCCGCTTGGGGCGGAGGCCTTGTTGCCACAGGCCGGACTGTCGGCAGAAGTGTTCTGCCTCGCGGTGCGTGCGAAACAGAGGAATAAACTGAAACGCGTCGCCAGAGGCATGACGGCGGGAGCCGAACAACTGAAACTGCCCGGAACGAACGAGATGCCAATCGATTCGCATCATCGGCGGGGGTGAGGCTCCGTCGGTTCAGGCGCCCGTCGTTCGTGTCTTTGGCGGATGTTCGCGCTAGACGAGCACATCGCGCTTGCCCCACAACTGCGTGGCCTGCTCTTCTGAGTTGAGGATCCGGAGAATCTTCCGAGCGAGATTGGCCGCACCGACAATGCGTCCATCGGTGTAGTCATCCAGTCCATACCCTTCTCCACACTCGCGCTGCCGCTGGTGAGCAACAGCCTCGTTGCAGAGGGAGGCAACTAAAAAACTTTTCTTTTCTGATGCGGTCAGCCGTTGCATCGATGGCTCCTTTCTTCTGCTTTCTAGGCACGAGCAGTTCGAAAAAGGAGTCTGGTCCTCAGGCTATGGGCAGAAAGGCCCACAGGGCGGCTGCCATCCCGTCGGAAGAATCTTTCCGATGAAGGGTCGGGCAGGAAGCCTGTTTACTGCCGATCAGAGCGTTGGAGGCGGACTCAACGCCGCCAGCAGCACTCAGCCGTGGCCACCTTCCGCTGCCCGGGCGAGTTCCTGGTCGATCAGGATCAGGCCGTGTCCATCGCCACTCACGAGCGTGAGCCGGTCGTGGATATCGTCGGCTTCGGCAGTGTCGGCAATCTGTTGCGGCACAAACTGCGTCAGGAAGCTGTGCGTCAGATGGTCGTTGTGCTTGTCGGCAAGGTCGATCAGGTCGTTCATCCGCTGCATCAGTTTGTGCTCCTGCGTGCGGACGAGATCAAAGGCATCGATCGGGTTGTCCCATTCGCAGACCGGAGCCTCAATGGTGGCAAACTTTGCCTGGTAGTCGCGGTCATTGAGGTAGTCGACGAATAGATTCATGTGGGTCAGCTCACCTGCAGCTTCGCCGCGGAACCACTTTGCCATCCCTGTCAGCCCACGCACGCTCGCCCACGAGGCCATCGAGAAGTAAAGAAACCCAGCCGACGCCTCGATACAGATTTGCTCGTTGAGGGCGTTGGCGATTTCTTCGTTGAGGGACTTACGGAAACTCATAGGATCGGCTCCAGAAGTAGGCTGACGGTTGAACCAGTCTTAGGCGGAGCGCTGACAACGTCAAGACGAGCAGCAGCCACGGCCGGCCGCTATCCGCGGATGGAGCCTCTTGCGAAAACGGCTCCGCATGATTTCGCTTGCGGCGCTGCCGGTAGGGCACGGCTGCGGCCCCTCGCCCCACTCCTGCTTGAGTTCGCTCCGATGCGGCCTCGCCAAGGATCGCCTTGTCGAGTTCGGCATCAGGCAGAAGATGCTCCACGCGGGCGCTCTCCTTCTCGAAGTCTTTTCGCAGAAATCTTACTCATAAAGTGATCTCTTTTAGGGGGGGTAGGTTAGGCCACGTATTCCCTCTGCTAGGCCTTCCGCGTCATCGTTCGCTTCTTTCGGGAGGGTCGTCCACTCAGGGATTTCTGCCCTTATGCCCCCCCGATTCTTTGAGGGCAACGAAGACGGAATGCGGAAGAAAAACATCTTGCTGGCCACATCTCTCAGGCTTACCTTCTGCCCCTCTTCGAGCCCTGTATCGTCCTTGTTCTTTGGAGGTGCTATGCGTGCCTTGAAAAGCATCTCGGCGAGTTTCAGTCGTGTTGCATTCTTCGTCACGTTTGTCTGCTTGGTCGCGGCGGGGTGTGCAGTTTCGATGGCAACCAAACAGCCGGACAAGAAAGATCTCTCAGTGCTTCGGCCGCGAGTGACGAGGTCTCAGGTTGTTGCTGAGCTTGGTCAGCCAGCGGCGTACGAGCAACGCGATGGCCGCCGAGTGGAAGTCTTCGCGTTTACGCAGGGATATAGTAAGGCTACGAAAACGACGCGTGCCCTCGCACATGGTGTTGCCGATGTGATAACTCTGGGCCTGTGGGAAGTGGTTGGAATCCCCGCTGAAACATACTTCTCGGGCACGGATGTCAAAGTTGAGATTACCTATGATGAGAAAGACTGCGTTGAGCAGGTCTCCGTGCTCGAAGGGGAGCAGTTGATCAAGCCAATCCCAGTTTTTACCGGTCCCTGATCGCTGGCGTTGTAGTGGTGGCTGGGCCCTGGTTTCGTTAAGGGGGGAGGTCAACAGTTCAGCGAGAGCCACGCGATCGCTCGTGACCTCATGCAGCAGTTGGGGATCCAGGAAGCAGGCCTGATCGCCGCTGGCGATGCAGACATGCTCATGGAGAGAGCTGTCGACAAGGTGCCCCGGTGACGTTCACCACCTTCTTTGTGCTGGTGCCAGGGGGCTCTCTCGGATTTGTGGGGGAGATTCCTGGCGTTAACAGCCAGAGCGAGACGCTGATCGCCAACGTGCAGCTCCTGCCGCCTTAGCAACGCGGCATCTGCAGCAAGAGGGGTTGTTGAATCCAGCTAGACCCTAGAGAGTGATCCGGTAGACCCGGTCGCGGTCTTCCAACGAGGCTTGAATGCCTCCCACCCCGGAAAGGGCTCTCATGCGTCTTCAACGTTGGCTCGTGTTGGTTGCGGTCATCGCGTCGGCTGGTTTCACGACAGACGTCGGCCGGGTCGCTGCCCAAGAGCCGGATGGCTCGGGGCAGCCTGCACATCAGATTGGACTGGTGCACGACCACGAACCGGTGAAGTATGCCGGGTATGTGCTCTACTTCGTCGAAGGCACACTCGCGGGGCACGACCAGCTCACGCAGACCTGGTCGATCGTTCCCCGCGAGGAGGCGGAGTTTGAGCATGCCTTCAAGATCGAGACCCATGCCATTCATTCCGACGCCGACGCCGCGCAGCCGAGCTTCAACATGCGAAATAGCTGGAAGGAAGGCTATGAAAATTCTGTGAGGTACGAACTCTTTCATCAGGATGAAGACCGAGGCCTTGTGCTGGACGCGATTCAGGGACCGGACGGAAAGCCTCAAGAGATAAACCATGAAACCGAGCACTACATCTTCCCGGGAAGCCTGGAGGTCGGCACGAAATGGCTTTCTGAGCCGGTGACGAGTTCACTGCCGGGCACCTGTCAGCTCGAGGTGATCGGGTCGGAGATCTACAACGGGATCAACTGCTGGGTGGTTTCCTCCACGCGGCAGCCGATGAAAGACCCGCTGATGAAAAACTCCGAGACGATGCGAAAAACCGCGAGGTTTCTCTTCGATCCCTTGACGCTGAGCGTGCTGCGGATCGACTCAGTCACCGAGGGAGTTGGGCCGCTCGGCCGGGCTTTCAAGTTTGTTTATCACATGGAGGTGGCGGAATAGAACGCCGCTTGAGAAACATTAGGATCACCCGCCACCGCCTGCGTGTCCGCGCTCCGGGAGCCCGCCGCTTCTTCTCGGGATTTGCAAAGCTGCCGACGGGCGTTGTGTTTGTGGCCTCTTTGGTGGGCTTGCTCGGCGGGCTTTCCCACACCGTGACGGCCCTCAGCGCTGAGGCAGCGGAGAATGATCCGGCTGCAGCTGTTTCACGGAGTCGAATCGGACGGGTTGTGTCCCCGATTCGGCTCCGTGACACGGCGGGCAAAGAGTGGTCTCTGTCTGCGGCTGAAGGCGGCCGGGCAACGGTTGTGACGTTTCTCAACTTCAACTGCCCGGTGTCGAATCAAAGCGTACCGGTGCTCAACGACCTCGTGGACCGCTTTGGCACGGAGGGCGTGACATTCGTCGCAGTGGTCTGCGACGCGGCGGATGCTGTCGAGGTCGAGCGTCTCACCGCTGAGTCGAAGATCGCCTGCCGAGTGTTTTTCGATTCCGACAAGGCTGCTGCGGCGCACTTTCGGGCGACGACCACGCCGCAGGCGTTTGTGCTCGATCGCAACCGGGTGCTGCGGTACACCGGTCTGATCGACAACCGCTATTCGAGCCGGCTCGTGCGGCAGCCAAAGGCTGACGCCACCTATCTCGCCGATGCGATCGCTGCCGTGGTGGCCGGCCGAGCCGTTGCCATCAAGGAGACCACCCCAATCGGCTGCCCGCTGGAGCCAGCTGGCCGGGTGATTGTTGAGCATGGCACGGTTGAGTTTCATCGCGACATCGAGCCGCTCCTCCAGCAGCACTGCCAGCGGTGTCACCATCCGGGAGATGTAGCGCCGTTCTCGCTCATGACGTTCGACCATGCGGTGCAGTGGGCGGCCGACATCAAGGCCTACACAGCAGATCGGCTCATGCCTCCCTGGTCGGTGACCGGAGGGATTCCTCTCAAGAACGACTTGGCGCTGCAACATGAGGAGATCGAACTCATCGGCCAATGGGTGGACGAAGGCTGCCCGCGAGGAAATCCGGCTGACGCACCGCCGCCGCTCGTGTTCGACGACCCGGACGAATGGCAGGGCTCTCGTCCGCCGGATCTTGTGTTCACGCTGCCGGATGCCATTCATCTCGCCGCGCAGGGTGACGATCACAATCGCACCATCGTCTTTCACTTGGGCAACGAGCAGGAACTCTACCTCGAGAAGGCCGAGTTCATCCCGGGCAACCGGCGGTCGGTCCATCACGCCATGGCGTTCTACGATGGCACAGGCTTGCTGCTCGACGCGCAAGAACGGCTGGGAACGCCCCGCCCCCGGGGTACCGGCGATGAGGACTATGGGCCGGGATACGAGTCAGGGATGGGGCTGGGGTTCATCCCCGACCCAACGCAGATCACACGGAACCAAGACAATCCGGGCGGCAACTTCTTGGGATGGGTTCCCGGGGTGGGGGTTCTCGAATACCCCAAAGATGCCAGGCGGGTGATTCCGCCGCAGTCCGATATCTGTGTCCAAATCCACTACGCACGAACAGGGCGTCCGGAGATCGATGATTCCTCCCGACTCGGCATCTGGCTCGACAAGACGCCTCCCAAGCTCTATTCCAGCGGCGGCATCATCGATACCGAGTTCAAGCTGATTCCGAAGGGTGACGCCCATTTCAAAACCACCGGGTCTCGCGAAGTGCCGACCGACTGCCTGCTGTGGCTGATGTCTCCCCACATGCACCGGCTGGGCAAGGAGTTTCGCGTCTGGCACCAGCCGGCGGGCTCTTCGGAGAGGATCTTGCTGCTCGAAGTGACGGACTACGACTTCAACTGGCAGAACCGCTACTTGCCGAAGGAACCGTATCCGATGAAAAAGGGCTCCACGTTGCATGTGGAGGCGATCTTCGACAACTCGGCAGGCAATCCACGGCGTGTACCCGGCCCAGAGAAGACGGTTTTCCTCGGTGATCGCACCGAGGATGAGATGGCCTTTGTCGTCGTCGGCACCATGTCGGTAGAGAACGGTTTCGGCAAAGTCGAATGGCTCAAGTATCTCGACAAGATGATCCAGGCAAGGGCGTTCAGACTTGCCTACGAGGCGATGGGAAAGGACTAGGGGATGCACGGAGACGAGAGGGATCACCTGGAGCCTCGGGGTGACGCCCGCCGCCTGATGGACTTCCTCCATCTTGGCGAAGCTATCGACCTGCGACGTCTCGCCTCAGTGCTCCGGCCTTTCGTGGAGGCCGATTTCGAGTTTCAGCAGGATCAGTTTGTCGAGTGCATGGTGGCCACCTGGGACGGCCATGAAGTCGTCGTATCGCACCCACGTGAAGAACCAAATGCTGAATATGTCGAGGATGGCGAACTCACAGAGAACAATGCTGTTACCGCGATCACGCTGACTGTGCATCAGTCCGGAGAGCAGGTCGGTGAGAGTGCCACTCGCCAGAGTGAGCTTGCCTCGTCAATCGCTCTGGCTGTGGCGACGACGTTCGAGACGGAGGTGCTGCACAGCAAGACGTGGGACGTGGAACGGGCAACAACCATCGTCTGGAACCGACGGTATCGACACGAGGCTGCGGTTATTGAGCCGGAGCCACCGGTCGTCTTCACGAGCGGCTGGAAGCGCATCGCTTTGGTCACGACCATTGAGTCGCTCCGTCCAAAGTACGATGGGCCGCTCGACTTCATGCACGTGATCCATCCACGTGCCGTTGTCGATAAGCGACGGCCATTCCCGTTGATGCGGGGGCTGACAGCGACGACGGTGGCAAGCCTCCAACCCCGCTGCACCGTGCTCGGGCCAATCGAGGTTCCGATCGGTGGTCGCCTGCTGCGTGGTGAGTTGGTGTCGATACCACATGCTCCGCACGAGATGGTCGACGGCCTTTCCGATGCCAGGGATGCCCTGGTGGATGTGCTCGACTATGCGGAACACCGTGAAGCGGGTTTCGTGAGCTTGGGTGCCCTGATCCCCTCGATCTCGAGGCAGGGCAGATTGCTCAAGAAAGCCCGGCCACACATGGCGATCACCACGGGGCATGGCTTCACGGCCGTGACCATTGCTCAGATGGTCGAAGATATCGAAAAGGAAGTCGGCTCGGAGGGCGTGGTTGCGGTGATGGGAGCAGCAGGGTCCACAGGCCGTGCTGCGCTGCGGTGCATGTTTCGGCGATCCCCACGCCGCAGGGTCTTGGCAGTCGACCTGCCTCAGCAGATGAGCAAGATCCCCGAGATTCCCGGCTGGAACCCGACGGTGCATCGGCTGACCACGGTTAAGGAGGAGATCAAGGAAGCGGCGATTGTCGTCTGCGTGACGAACGCGGTCGGCGGTATCTTGCAGGCTGATGACTTCGGTGAAAACACGGTGATCCTCGACGATGCACAGCCAGAAAACGTCGATATCTCGGTGCTCGACACGCGGCCTGATCTGAGAATCGTCAAGTGCTTGACGCGTATCCCTGGGCTCCACTGCCCCTTCGAGATGGGGCTGTTTGCAGCGGAGCATCTCGATCCTGAGGTGAACTTCACGTGCCTGGCCGAGATCATTCTCTCAGCGGCTGAACAACACCCAGAGTCGTGCGTGGTCGGTGATCCGACAGACGAGCAACTGGACTATCTCGAACACGCCGCTCGTCGGCATGGCGTGAGGCCCGCGGAGTTTTTCAGCTTCCCGAGCCTCGGCGCCATCGATCTTGGCGCACGCCGCACAACGCTTCAGCAAACGCGGGTATGACGCAGGGCCGCTCGAGCACGTCGGGTCTCCCAAGCCGTTCAACCGTTCATCGCCGGTTCACCGACAACTACGAAGTGCCGAGGTCACTCCGCCTCAGTTGCCATCGCGCTCGCCGCGTAGACGCCCTTGCCCGCCCCCACGCGGTCTTCCCTTCAAGGTTGCTGGGCCGCCAGTTCGTGCGCCTCAGGGCCGATTCGTGCACGAAACCGTTTTTTTGCGGGCTACCCCAGAGCGCTGCAGGGTAGAAGGGAGATCAGCTAGGAAAAAACGTTTCTCAAGATGGGCCGGCGAAATCGCCGCCCGGGAGGTGTTTTCTATCTGAGCCTTCTTGAAGGAACACTCCATGCCAAGCCCGTCCCACCCGCGGCGAAAAACCCTCCGCGAGTCATCCCGACGGCGGCGGCAACGGCAGCAACAGCGGGCTGCCTCCAGGTTTGCTGACGGGAGCTTCGGTGTCGAGCGGCTCGAGCCCCGGGCGATGCTGGCGGGCTATGCGATGTACAACCTCGTCAATACCTCCGACACCTATGCCCTCGTGTTCGAGCAGGGCACCGAGCAGGCGGGGCTGGCTGTCGCGCCCGCCGCAGGCTCGGTCATCATGCCAGGCCTCAACTACGGCAACGCTGTCTTCGAGACCTACTCAATCGACGTCCGCAGCGATCCAAGTGACGCCGGCACTTCGATCGGCACCGCGTCTGTCATCACCCAGCTCGATGACAACGACAACCGCTACCTCACCGACACCAGCGGCCTCCTCTCATTCGCCTACAGCGAGAGCTACTCAAGCGACCTCGACCGCCCGCCGTGGTACATCTCCGGCCAGTTGATCAGCGTCAACCTGCCCACCTGGGGCTGGAACAACGACTCGCCCTACGACATCGAGTTCACCGCGGTTTCCGGAACCAACGCCAGCCCTGCAGCGGGCACGGTGATCGCCTCGGGCGACCGACTTGGCGGGATCATGGGGACGGAGTTTGAGTTCAACATCCTTGTCGCCGCCGGCACAGAAATCCTCGGCTCATCCGTGATCGATGTCGGCGCTGACACGAGTGGTAACAGTTATCTCTACGACCTGAGCAACCTCGCCACCTTCACCTACAACGATGACGATTCGGACGCATCGGGCTACACCGTCAACTGGCAGGACATGACGATCGACCTCGCGCCACCAGTCATCTCCAATGATGGCTGGACGAGCGGGATGGGCAACACGAGCCCGGCGGCAACTCCCGGGCAGAGCTTCTGGGCACTTGACTACGGCTCCGAAACCGGTCGCTGGACAGTCGAGGACGGGGCAGCCTGGCAGTCGAACGCCCCGCTCGATTCCGGCGGCGGCATCAACTACGGCAGCCGGGCCTTTCCCGTGTCGCTCGATGCCAACTACCAGGCAAGTTACGGTCCAGGCTCGGGCTTCGACGGCCTCTGGCAGATGGACATCAAGATCGGCTCCTCCGGCTCCTCCGACAACTCCTTTGTCGAAACCTTCTATCTCGCTGAGCGGGAGGATTCGCGGGTGGGCCCGCAGTATTACGCGGACGGCAGTGCCGACGGCGGACCCGCTGGCTGGAGCCGCGAAATCGACATCATGGAGACCCGCTGGAACTCGGGTGGCAAGGTAGGGCCGCAGCTGAACCTGCCCACCGGCCAGGGCAATGGCGGCCCCTTCACCGGCTGGACGACCGACGACACCTATTACAACACGGTGCTTGGTGAGTGGAGCGACATCGGCGGCGCCCCGATGGAGCAGTTCGCCACCTTCGGGATCCTGATTCGCGGCGAGTCCCTCTGGATCTATGCCTACAAGCCCGATGGCACGCTCTGGTATTCGACCGAAGAGATCCTCGAAGACAGCGACTACCAGCAGTCCGCTCCGTTTGTCCCGTACATCGGCACCTGGGCTGATCCAGACGTCCTCGGCTCGGCCACGATCGATGACCGGTTCGAGACCGGCTACAAGAACTTTATTTACATGTCGGCCGACAACCCGCTGATCGCCAGCGCCAATCCGCTCGACAACCCCAACGCCTTCGGCCCGAGCCTCGTCTCGGCCACCGAGGGTGGCCTCTTTGCCTTCTCCGGCATCGCCACGGTGGCCGACAGCCTGCGGCTGGCCGAAGACGCGCTGCCGCAGGTGCCGGGGCTCGATGTCTCGCTTGGCCAGATGCTGCCGGTCAGACTCAGTGACATCCTCGGACTCGATGTGGAGGGCAATGGCCAGACGACGTGGAGCAGCTTCGACACTGCCTATCCCTATCCCACCGTGGCCGACGTGCAGGCCGTGGCCAACGAGATCGCCGCGAGCGGCAGCTGGACGGCCGACATGCTCCCCGCGACAGCCGGCATTGCCGCCTCCGCCGGCTATGGGCTGCAGAGCAGCACGGCACAGCCGGCGTTTGCCCAGCTGCCCAGCCTTGAGCTGGGCTCCTCTAACGGCTTCACAATCCAGGCCTGGTTCAACAGTTCGGATCTGTCGGTGAGCAACCAGCCGATCGTGGATTTGGGCGAGGCCGAAAACGCCTCCGGCACCAACATCGCGGTCTTTCTCGACGGCGGAGCCCTGACCCTCGGCCTCAACGACACCACCTACCGCTCCAGCAGCGTGCTCACGGGTAACACCTGGCAGCACGTCTCGGTGGTTGTCAGCGACACCACGGCCATGCTCTTCGTTGACGGCACGCTCAGCGACACGTTCGACCTCAACGCACCGGTTGCAGACGTCACGCGGCAGAGCAACTGGTGGGGCCGCAGCAACACCGCCGCCGATCCGGCCTGGCAGGGGCAGCTGGACGAGCTGCGAGTTTGGTCGCGGCCACTCACCGATGAGGAAGTTGCGGCCAACTACAACCTGTCGCTCCAGGGCTCACCCCCCGGCCTGCTTGCCTATTACAAAGCGAACGCGACGTCCGGCAGCACGCTTCGAGATGCCACAGGCAACGGTAACGACGCCACCCGGATGACGCTCGATTCCTTAGGTGATCCCGTCGTGTCAACGACGATCACCAGCAGTTCGCTCGGTTCGCTCCTGGCCCAAAACGGTGTGGTCCTCTCCTGGAACCCGTCGCAGACCTACGAAGCGGTCATCTCGACCGGCAGCCTCGACGAGGTGCTGAAGCTCCGCCGCGGGCCCACCGCCACAATCCCCGTGACCGCCTCGGGCATGCTCCAGCTGACCCTCGCCCTCGACACTGCCGGCGACTTGCTCACGGGAATCAGCACCTCGTGGGAGGCGACTGCTGCCGAGACCGACCTCGATCTCGATGCCGGGCTCGGTTTCCTCGACACCACCATTGCCGGAGGCTCGTATTCGCTTACGGCGACCGCCTCCGCATTCCTCAAGTCGGCGACGTCCTCCACAACGTTGCCTGGCGGCACAACCGCGACGAGTTCGACAGTCGCCTCGCTGAGCTACACCCAGGCGTCTGCCAGCGACTTCCCGGCCTCCGGCACGATCACCGTCGCCGCCAGCCTGCCCTTCGCGGGCGAGGTCGCAGGCGAGTCGCTGCCGACGGGCGACTCGGCACCGACCGTGTCGCTGCCCGCGTCGACCCGTTCCTGGGCAGCCACGAGCAGTTACGTGCAGCCGAACTGGACGATGACGAATATGGGGAACGCGCTGCCGCTGGCCCAACTCGACGTGCCAGCGCTCGTCTCGACAGGCCTGCACAGCACCGGTGGCAGCCTCGCTGGCCTCGAGAGCTCTTCCTGGCTCACAGCGCCATTTTCCAGCGACGTCATCGACTACAACTGGGGTACCGGGCTCGACGATGTCGCGGCGCTGCTCACCGAACGGCTGCTGGTGATTTCAGCCTTCAGCCGGGTTTCGGGCTGGCTACCGGTAAACAACTACGGGGCCACTTTCGCCGTCAGCCGTGGCGCGGCTGTCAGCTCTGTCGATCTTGTCGGCAATCTGCTCACCGACTCGCCGGCGGTCAGCCAGTCGAGCCCTCTGCTCGCCGCGGGCATCGCCGCTCGCTTCACGGCGCAGCTCGCCGGCACCGGTCTCACCTGCCGGGAAACACCTGGCCGCCCCGGCTTTCTCGAGTTTTACGCCAGCGATGCCTCGATCACTGGCTTCACGATGACGCCCTTGAACCCAACAACAGGCGACTACCCGATCGGAACCAGATCGGCCAATGCCCTCTCGGCTTTGGCGTTCTTCGCCGAGCAGACCGCCGCCCTTGAGCTGGGCAACGGCAGCTTCGAAGGCCCCTATGCCGGCACAAGCACAACGCCCTACGTGGTGAATCCCTCCGGCGGGCAATGGGTGTTTACAGGCACCTCGGGTCTGGCCCGTAACGGCAGCGAGTGGTATGCACCGCTCGCACCCGAGGGTCAGCAGGCCGCCTTCCTCGAAGACCAGGGGACGATCGCACAAACTCTCTACGATCTCCCCGCCGGCACCTATCAGCTCTCGTTCTCGGCGATTCAGCGGAGTGACGGTGATGTGACGGCCAACGGGTTGAGCATTCTGGTGGACGGCACGGTGGTGATGACTGTGGCCGCAGAGGATCTGCTCACGGCCGCCTGGCGACAGTTCACGACCCCCACCTTCACCCTCACTGAGGGCACTCACACGATCACCTTCCAGGGCCTCGGTGACGCGACGGGCACTGCCGCCTCTGCTCTCGATGCCGTCGTGATGTACAGCAACCTCACCGCCGATGTCAGCTCGGCGCCAACCTTTGGCACGCTCCGCGGGCTACTTGAGGTGCTCAACCAGCACAATCTCGTCGGAGATGCCGCCGAACCGTCGGGCCTGCCCGATAACGACACCGCCGCGGGGCAGGTGGCCATCGCGGCCGGCACGACCTACACCGCGGCCACGATGCCCGCGGCGATCCAGTTTGTTGCAAACGTGCCGGGTGGGTCGGTCACGCCGCTTGTGTTCGCCGTCAGCGGCAGCGGCTCGACTGCCACCTACACGCTGGTGACCGCAGGCCAATCGCTGGCCGTCACCCGTTCCGGGCTCCAGAACTGGCCACTCGTGCTGCCCGAGTTCTCTCCAGACGCGACGGCGACCTACGTGCTCGGCTTCACCGACCGGGCCATGAGCGTGGCGGCCGACACAATCTCCACGACCGCAAGCTTCACCGGCACGATCGGTGGCGACTTCCAGTCTGACAGCGGCAACTGGCTGGCCACAGCCGGCAGTCTCTCCTCGGCCACCGATTCGTCGCTGGCCCTCGGGGCGACGTTCGGCCAGTCGTCTGGCACGCGGCTAACCAGCGGCCGCAGCTATGCTCTTTCGGCTTTCACCGGCCTCGCGCAGGCCGGCACCGGCTCGGTGGCCCGGCCCGACTCCGACACGGCAACGCTCGGCACCTACGCCTTCGCCGGCGCCGCTTACACAGCCGCCTTTGTGCCGACTGCGGTGCGGTTCTTTGCCAACGCGACCGGCTCGATCACGCCTGTGCTGCTCGAGTCGATGAGCGGATCAGACTTCACCGTGGCGGCGGTGGGCGACCCGATCGACGTGACTGCGATCGGGCTCAATGAGGCGGCGGTGTTCTTCCCCACGCTCGGGAGCCTTACGCCGGGGGCCACCTATCTCTTCGGCTATCAGGACTCCGCGAGCGGTGTGGTTGCGACACACAACACGGCGACTGCCTTGGGCAGCTGGCTTGCTGCCAGCACATCCGCGGCCGTCTCAACAGGCACCTCGGCAGCCTTCTCGACCGCAGCGGTCCGCTCGCTCGACATCATCGCCTCCACCACCAGCGGCAGTGCCGCAGCAGACAGCAATGCCGCAGCCTTTGACACCAGTTCGGGCAGCGTGGCGATCGATCCGACTACGACGTTCTCGGCCGGCTTTCTGCCGACGGCAATGCAGGTGCAGGCCGAACTACCAGCCGGTGTCGATTCCGCCTTTGTGACACCGCTGGTGTTTGCGGTGGGCGGCACATCAGCCGCGCCGACCTACACGCTCATCGGGGCCGCCACCTCGCAGCTGCTCTCGGCGACCGGCGTCGCACAGCTGCCGGTGGAGTTTGCCCCATCCTTGCTCTCCAGCCTCTCGACCGACGGCAGCTATGTGATGGGCTTCTCGACTGTCGACGTGCAAATCGCCACCGGCGGCGCGATAACACCGACCGCAGCCTTCAGCGGCGTCGTCGGGCGGGCTGCAAGCACGTCCGGCGGCAGCTGGCTCGTGTCGGCCGGGCTCGGCACGACACTGGCAGTTGGCGGCGTGTTTGCTACAGCAGCTCCCGGCGGACAGATCGGTGTCACCTCAGGCCGCACCTACGCCTGCACATTCCTCACGAATGCCACGCAGGCGGCAAGTCCCTCGGGGCTGGCGAGCCTGCAGTCTGCGGGCGACCTGACAATCGGCGTCAGCTACGCAGATATCTCCACTTCTGCCGGCCAGCTCAGCATTGATGCTGATGCGATCGACGCGCTGGCGGTGCCCGGTGTCTCGGGGCTCGCCCTCACCGGCTCCGAGGACGTGCCTACGGCGATCACGGCCACCCGTCAGTTCACGCTTGCCCTCGACGCTTCGGTAATGACCACCGGGGCGATCCTTGCCAACCAGCAGCAGCAGGCAACGGCCCTGCCGGTGACCACCGGCGTGCTTTCGGCTATTCGCGTCTCACCCGGCAGCCAACGCTTCGGTATCGATGGTTACGTGTCTGACGTGATCACCGTCACAGCAGGCCTGCAGACCTACGACACCGCTCCGACAGTCACGATCACCGACGCTGGTGGCACGGGCACCGGTGCGACTGCCGTCGCAAACCTTGATCCCAACACCGGTCTTGTGCAGAGCGTGACGCTGCTCACGCCAGGCTCTGGCTACACGCAGCCGGTGTTCTCGATTTCCGGCAGCAACGCCCCAGCAACGGTCGCCGCCCGCTGGGAGGCCGGCAGCGTTACCGGCGGGGTGGTGATCGACGGCGGGGCCTTCTACGCCGCCACGCCCGCGGTCACGATCACCGACGACGCCGGCAGCGGAGCGGGAGCGACCGCGACCGCGATCATCACCGACGGCGTTGTGACAGGGATCACGATCACCAACGCAGGCTCGGGCTACGTCCGCCCCCGGATCACGGTCGCCGCCCCGACGATGATCACCGGCACTGCCATGGATCTTGTACCCGTGCCGACCGCAACGGTCGTCGACGCGACCGGTGCAGGCGCGACCGCCACGGTGCTCACCGACAATGCTGGCATGATCACAGGCATCACCGTCGGTGACTATCAGGCCACCGCCACTGCCACCGCCAGCAACGGCATCGTGACGGCGATCAGCCTCGCTCTCGGCGGGGCCACCTACGCCTCGTCGTCTCCCCCCACGGTCACGATCACCGACGCGGCTGGCAGCGGCAGTGGTGCGACCGCCACGGCCACCGTCTCGCCCGACGGCATCGTCACTGACATCACGCTGCTCTCCGGCGGCAACGGCTACATCAATCCAGTCGTGACAATCGGACCACCGGCCACGCTCAACAGCGGTTACACCGATCCAACCATCGAGTTTTCCATTGTCGACATGCCCGACTTCACGTTCCTCGGTAGCACGTCGACCACGGTCACCGACGGCGTGTTCCGGGCGGAAGTCACGAGCCCTGGGGTTCTCTATCAGGCTCCGCCGACCATCACGATCACCGACGCAACAGGATTTGGCAGTGGCGCCGCCGCCTACGCCGTGATGGAAGGCGGACGAATCGTCGACATCGTGTTCACGAGTTATGGATCTGGCTACACGAGCCCGGTGATCACGATCGATTCGCCCTGGGTCGATATCTCGGCTGCCCCGCAGGGACCCTCCGAGGTCAATCACGTCTTTTACTTCCTCGACGGCTCCACCTGGGCGACCACCACATCTTCCAGCAGCGGCATCAGCCTGCAGTACCAGCTGATTGACCAGCTCACCCAGCTGGCCGACGCTGCGGCAGCCGGACTGGAGGGCGGCAGCGGATCCGCTGAGCCGAACATCTACACACTCCAGGCCTATCTCGCTCCGCTCCTCGGCGAGGATTCGCCGACGTTCGCACTCGCAGAAAACCTCGCGATCGTGATGCCGACAGCGAGCAATGCGCCGCTCGTCTGGTATGTGTCGGCCCAATCAAACGACTCGCTCGTTGGGCAGGCGCTCTTTCCCGCTTCGGCCTGGTCGGTCGCGAACGTCGGCGGGGTGAGTCTCGGCAACGTCGATCTTGCGATGGATCTCCGCGGCACCAGCGCCGCCCCGGGCTTCACCGGCTCCGCCCAGGTGGGCTATCTCGACGTGTCACTGATTGCCGAAAGTTTCACACCCGAAGTGTCTTTCACGCTCCAGACCACGTCTGGGAGTTTTCAGTCGTTCGGCAGTTGGCAGTCGATCCTCACCAATGACCAGTTGCTTGGGGCGAACGCCGCGACCTCCGCGACGATCGAGGCCTACGAACTGACCTTTGGGGCGACGGTGAGCACTGCGGTCGAGACCCTGATCGGCAGCGAGTTTGCCGCGAGCCCGCAGCTGACCCTTGCTGCAACCGCGGCAGCCGGTGGCGGTTTCGAGGCGATGCTGACCGACGCCAACTGGGGCGGAGCCCAGGGGCTGCTCTTCATCGACGCGGCCGATCTGGCCCCGGCCTTCGAGGCAGTCGCGGGCGTGCTCGCCGCCACCGACACCGCCGGCCTGCTCGCCGATCCCATGCCGTTCGTGTCGGCGAGCCTGCAGGAACTGACGGGTTTTTCGGAGTTCTTCGTGGCGAGCATCGAGAGCAATCTCGTCAGCGGTCTGCCGGACGACCTCGATGCCCTGATCGACTGGGCTAGCGGGACGGGTGTGTTCACACCAGCCTTCGGAGCCGCATCTGCCGGAGGTGGGGCGGGCTACGCGCTCACGCTTGTTCCCGACACCAACTGGCTCCATGCCTCCGCCGGCTCCACACAGATCGCCTTTGACGTCGGATCGCTGGCGACCCTCGCCGGCGGCCTGCCTGCCGCCCAGAGCATGCTCGCCAATCTCGTCGTGCCGCCGGCCAACACGGGCGACCTGACGGTTTCGTTGACGGCCTCATGGCAGGCGCCGTTTGGCGCACTCTTGGCCTCGTCGGGCTCAGGTACGAGCCTTGCATACTCGACCGCGGGCTATGTGGAGGGCTCCTCATCCACCCAGGCCTGGGTGCTCTCCGACATCGAGGTTCTCGGAGCAGCCCTCGACTTTCAGGGCACGCTCGGCACGATGCCGGTGGTGTTCGATGCCGACGCGACCACGACCGCCGAGGTGTCGCTCACCGAAGGTGGTCTCGTCACTACACTCGCTGCGGCAACACTGGCAGCGGATCTCACCGCCGCCTCGCTGGCCAGCAGCGTCACAGACGGCAGCTACTCGGCCGTGCTTCCGGTCTACTACCCAACCGCGACCTGCTATTCAGGCGCGTTCACGATCGGCGGCAGCGAAGATGGGACTGCGGCACCGCTGGCAGGCTACCTGCTACCGGAGGCGGCCCCCACGGTCACGTTCGGCCTGCCCGACATCACCAACGACGCGATCGCCTCGCTCTCGCTGGCTGACGCGATCGGCAACCCCGACGTTTTCCAGACCAATCTCGAAAGCCTCTCCACTGCCTTCTCGCAGGCGTTCGAGGCGGCAATGGCTGGCCAGACGCAGGTCGTGGTGGGCGACGGTGCGAAGGAGTTCGCGGCTGCCTATTCGACGTACGACGCAATCGCTGCCTACGTCGCCTCCACACTCCCTGCCTTCGTGCCCCAGTGTGACCAGAGTGCGACCGCCACCGCCACGGCCACCAACGGGACGATCACCGCGATCACCGTGACCCAGACGGGCGAGTCGTACGTGGCGGCCCCGGTGGTGACGATTCTCGACCTGGCCGGCACCGGGGCAGGGGCCACGGCGACCGCCGTCATGGGAGAGGATGGCAACGGCGGCTTCAAGGTTGTCTCGATCACACTCGGCTCCGGTGGGTCTGGGTATTCGCACCCGATCGTGAGCATCGGCACACCGTCGGTGGGCGAGGAAACAGCCGAAGAACAGCTCTACAACGAGGCCACGACCGCCTACAACGTTGTGCTGGCCACGCCTGGCCTAGTGCTCGATGGCTCGCTGCCGCTCACCACAGGCAGCTATGTCAGTGCGATCACGGGCCAAACGACCAGCGGCAGCCTGCCGAGCTTCTTCGACGCCGCCGGCAACGTGCTCACCTACAGCGCCCTGGCCGAGTCCTTTTTCGACGAGGCGGGCAATCAGCAAACGGTCAGATCGGTCACCTTTCCGCTGGTGATCGACTACACGCTGGCGGCCACTGAGATCGCTTTTGAGCTTGGGATGCCGGGCCTGCCGATCACGTTCACCGCGCCTTCAGCGCTCGATCTCACCGCTAGCGGCAACGCGACGGTGGATCTCTCTTTCGGCATCGACGCCTTCGACGGATTTTTTGTCATCCCCGATGCCGGCGATCAGTTCTCCGGCACGCTGGATGCGGGGCCGGCGGCGAACTTCACGAACTCCGTCACCGTTGGAATCATCAGCGGCACGATGGCAGCCGATGTCGGCGAAATCTTTGCGATGGACTTCACCACCGCGCTCACGGATCCCAATGGGAACGGGCAGATCACGCTTCAGGAGATCAACTCCCTTCCGGCGGCGAGCTTTTTTCAGACCACACTCAGCACGCCTGTAGTTGATCTGGAACTCAATCTCGATCTCCAGGTGGCTGGTGGTGGGATGGCTGGGGCGCTGCCCGGCTTTTCCGCGACGCTCGGCATCACCTGGCCGGCAGGCCACAGCCAGCCGGTCGTCAGCTACAGCAACTTCGCCATCGACCTGGGCTCGTTCATCTCCGACTACATGGCGCCGATCGCCACCCGGCTTGGTCCGATCACCAGTGGCCTTCAGCCCTTTATCAACGCCCTCGACACGCAGATTCCGGTCCTGAGCGACGTGATCGGCGGCGACACGTCGCTGCTTGGCCTGGCCAACCGGTTCGGTGGTGCCGATCTCGGCTTCGTGAATGCCGTCACGGCGATCTCCACGATGGTCAACGACATCACCAGCGCCGTGAACTACATCAACCAGAATCCGGGGCAGAGTTATCGCGTGCCGCTCGCCGCGGCCGTGAGCTTCGCGGACGACTTCCGCAACGGCGCGACCGCCCTTGCCGCTCCGACAAAGGCCACCGCTTCGCTGCCCACACAAAACCAGACCGCCAACGCGATCAACTCCTACCTCGGCCAGTTTCAGGGCTCCGCCAGCAACCCCTTCACGCATGCGGCTGGCAAGGTGGTCAACGCCAACTCGTCCTACGGCGTTTCCGGTGGCCTGGGGATTTCCTTCGATGTGCTCAGCGCTGACTCACTGGTCGCCATGCTCACCGGCCAGACGGCCGACCTGTTTACGATCACATTCCCCACGCTCTCGGCCAACTTCAGTCTCGACGCCAGCTATCCGATCGCTCCACCCCTCTCGATGACCTTCGGCGGCGGCGTGAACGCCTCGGCGACGCTCGCGGTTGGTATGTCCACGGCCGGGCTCGAACTCTGGATCGACGCGATCGAGTCGGCGATCGCGGCCGACGTCGGCCTGCCGACCACCTCGACGGGTAGTTCCGACGCGGTGTCGTTTGACAGCTTCCTGTCTCCGGCGGCGCTTGAGTCGCTGGCCCTCGACGTGGTCGAAGAGGGACTGTTTATCGATGGCTCAGCCACCCGGATCACTGCCGGGGGATACCTCGCTCTCGGTGCGCAGCTCAACGGCGGAGCGGCCAAGGCCGGCGTCGATGGGTTCTTCAATGTCGACATGGTGATGACGCCCAATGCCGGCGGTGATGGCCGCCTGACACTCGACGAGATGATCCAGCTTGCCGGCGACAACTTCTCTTCGCCGCTCAACTTGTTCGACTTCGAGTTTACCGGCAGTGTCTCGGCCGAGGCCTATCTGAAGCTCTACCTGCCTTTCAAATGGCGAAACATCTGGAGCCACAACTTCGGCAGCTACACGATCTTCGACATCAAGAACGATCCTGCCCCGCCGAAGGAGTCTGCCGCCGACGTCGGGTCGCTGTTTTTGAATATGGGGCCGACGGCGGCCCGTCGCGGGTTGGCCACAGCCCACGTGATCGACGAGCACTTCGAACTTCGTCACCTCGGCGGCGTGGCGGGGGACGAGACGGTGAGCGTGCAGTTCTACGTCGAGGGCGTTGCGCAGTATGTCGACGCCCAGGGCAACCCCGCGCCGCAGGTCTACACGGGCGTGACCAACGTCCTCGGCCTCGCCGGTGACGGCCATGACACAGTCGATGCCACCGGCGTGCTCTCGCCGGTACGGATCGACGGTGGCGACGGACATGACACGATCCGCGGCGGCCGAGGCCTCAACACACTCACCGGCGGCTTTGGCAACGACTCACTCTTCGGCGGCGACATCTCCGACATTCTCCATGGCGGTGATGGTCACGACGCGATCAGCATCGGCGGCGGGGTCGCTCAGGTGCTCGGCGGAATGGGCGACGATGCCTTCTCCGCGGCCAATGGAGGCAGCTTCACGTTCGCCTTCGACGACAGCTTCGGCGGTGACTCCGCCGCTGCTGGCATCTTCGCTGGAGCCACGCTCGACTTCTCCCAGGTCACCAAGCCACTGGCCGTCACGCTCGGTGCCACGAACAGTGTGACGCTTGGCGGAATGCACGTGCTCTCCTGGAACGGGGATGGCCCGGCCCGAATCATTCTCGGGACGGGGCACGACAAGGTGACATTCGCCGACGGCTACCACCCCGTTGAGATCGATCTCGGCAGCGGCCGCAACAAGATCGAGATTCAGGCCTTTGAGCCGAACTCGCTGGTTTCGATCGTCGGTGCTGATCTTGCAAGCGACGATCAGTTCACGATCCGGGAATCGGTCGCGAAGACGATCGGCCTCACGGCCGCAGGCGTGTCGGCCGACAACGGTGGCAGCTTCACTTTCGACGCGAGCCAGTTCCGCAAGCTCTCACTCCACGACACTGACGCCGATGTCACGCTCGACTTCGCGGGCTTGGCCCCTGAGTGGCTGCATGTCTCCGCCCGCACCGCGGCGGTTGTGTCGCGGCTCGAGGGCAAGGCTCTGCGGCTGATCGGAGCCGAGGGTGTGGCAGTGAATGCCGACGTCTTCGCCGCCGTCGGCGGCAGCGTGGCGATGAGCACGACAGCTTTGGGAGCCGCCGTCAGGCTTGGTGAGTCGGCAGCGGCCTCGATCACCGCGGCCCGCGGCAGCATTGCAATCGATGGGGCGAGCCTCGTGATTGGAGACTGGGCCACAACGCCCTTCACGATCGCTGGTGGTGGCCTCGACAACGACGCTGCTGCCACGACCGTGCCAGCCGGCCGGGCGCTCGTTCGCAGCACGCTGCTTGGCCCCGGGGGCGACTATTCCGGCATGTATCTCGCCGGCCGCGACCTCTCGGGGGTTGATCTTTCCGGAGCGAATCTGGCAAACGCAACGCTTGTTGGAGCAGACCTCAGCGGGGCCAACCTGACTGGGGCGAGCCTGGTGGGCGTTGATCTTGAGGCCGCTGACCTCACGGGAGCACGGCTGGTTGACACGTTTTTTGCTGACATCACCGGCGAACCGGCTGCCCTGCCTGCCGGCTGGAAGACGTCACGAGGAACACTGGTCTTCGAGGGAATCGATGTTCCCGAGGGGCAGACCGTGTTTCTCAACGCCACACATTTGGCCAACGATCAGCTGGTGAAGTCGGGCGAGGGCACCCTCGTGGTCACTCGGGCAAGCAGTCATGCCGGTGGCACGCATGTCGAAGCGGGCACGCTCTACATCCGCCACATCACTGGCCTTGGCAGTGGCCCTGTGTCTGTTGCATCGGGGGCAACCGTTGTGCTCGATGTCGGCTTCGCGAGCGTTGGAATGGGCAAGCTGACGCTGGCAGCGGGCGCGACGCTCACCCAGATCACGCCCAATGGCCAGACCAGTTCCGAGGCTGCCTTCACCCTCACCAGCGACGGTGAGTGGCTGAGGCTCTTCAACGATGGAGCCCAGCTGCTCTCGACCTCATTCGCCCAGTGGAACCGCAGTGTTGACTGGCAGTTCCCCGTCACGGCTGACTTCAATGGCGATGGCCTGCCGGACGTTGCCGCGATGACCCCCAGCGGCGTGTGGTGGGCTGCCATTAATCAGGGAGACGGCACTGGCCGTAATCTGCGGATGACCCGCTGGAGTGGATCGGCGGGCTGGACCGACGTTGTCAGCGGCGACTTCAACGGTGACGGCCGTGGCGACATCGCGGGCCGCACGTCGACGGGCGGATGGTGGGTCGCCCAGTCTCGACCGATCCTCGTCGGCTTCACCAACAGTCTGTTTGCCCAGTGGAGCACGGGTACGACCTGGTGCGATGTCGTTGCCGGTGACTTTAACGCCGATGGCCGCACCGACATCGCCGGCCGCGCGGCCAACGGTGCCTGGTGGGCAGCCCTTGCGACGGCCAGCGGCCTGGCCGTCAACACTCGCATGGGTCGCTGGGTGGGGGAAGCGTTCGTCGACGTGGCCGTGGGGGATGTGAATGGCGATGGCCGCGGCGACATTATCGGCCGGGCGACAGACGGTACGTGGTGGGCGGAAGTCGCGAGTGCCGCAGGCACAGGCTTCACCTCACAGCTGATGACACGCTGGAGTCCGTCGATCAGCTGGCAGGACGTCCGGTTTGGCGACATTGACGGCAACGGCCGCACCGATGTTGTAGGCCGTACTCCCAGTGGACAGTGGTGGGTTGCCTACGCACGCGACGCCTCGGTGGGCTACGACTCGGTTCCGCTCGGCGTCTGGAGCTCAGGGATCGACTGGAAGAGTGTGGTGCTGGGCGACTTCAACTTCGATGGCCGGCTCGACATCGCCGGGCTGGCCCCAGCGTCGAGCGAATCCGATGCGGGAACTTGGTGGGCCGGGCTGACGCGAGCCTCAGGCATCGATAACGAAGTCTGGGGGCATTTTGGATTGGCAGATGGTGTCGGTCTCAGGACCACACTCAGCACGACCACGCGGTGAAGGCGGCTGTGAAATCTCAGGCAGTCCCAGCCGGAGACGGTTCACGGCGGTACACTGATGATTACGGGTTGAGACACTCGGCCCGACGCTGCTGAGACTTGTCGGCATGGACACACACCAGCAGACACCACGTGGCAGCGGCGACCGAGCAGGGGCTGCCGGTCGCCACCACCTCAGAAGGCATTGGCTGTTCTGGGCGCTGCACAGCCTGTATTGGCTCGTGGTGACTTTTCTGAGCTTGGGTATGAGCTACGCACTCACCCCCGACCTGTCCTCGGAATGGCTGAGTGTTGCCCTGCGGATGGTCAGCGGGGCGGTGCTCACAGGTGCTGTGTATTGGCTCTTTCAACAGCCTTGGCTGCGCGACCGGAGCCGGCTTGTGCGGTGGCCTTTGATGCTCGTCTGCGCGGTCGGCCTGACGGTAGGCAGCCTACCGCTGATGCAGGGCGTGGGTGTCGAGATCGCCATGAACTGGACTGGTGACAGCGCTCTTGCGCAAATCGTGCCTCGCGTCGCTGCGGGTATCTTCTGGTGCACGGTGTGTTTTGGCTTCGAACTCTTTGACGGCCTCTATGCCGCAGAACTCCGACTCGCCCAGGCGGAGGTCGACGCGGCACGCAAAGACGCGATTGCCTACGAGCATCAGGTGCATAGGCTCCACGCTCAGATGAATCCTCACTTCCTTTTCAATGCTCTTAATGCCGTGGTCGCCTTTCGGCACAGCCCCGACGATGTGGCCCGTGTCACGCAAGATCTCGCTGATTTCCTCCGCAGCGCTTTACGAGATTCCAGGCTGCTCGAACCTCTCGCCCGGGAGATACAGACATTAGAAATGTATCTGGCTGTTCAGCAGACGCGGTTTGGCGAAAAACTCGACTGCCGTATCGTCTGCGACCGGAAGGCGCGGGGCGTGATGGTCCCACCGATGATAGTTCAGCCACTGCTGGAAAACGCCATTGCCTACGGCATGCAGACGAGCGAGACGTCGCTCCGCGTTGACATCTCGGCACGGGTGGATGAGGGCACGCTTGAGATTGCTGTCGTCAACTCTGGGACATGGATTGAGCCTGATCCCACGCGATCCCCCGGCACCGGACTCAAGACGCTCCGCAAACGGCTTGCGCTGCTGATCGGGCCCTCGGCGAGCGTAACTGTTGATCCAGCTGTCCCGCTGGCATGGGCCAGCAATGGAACGTGTGTGCGGGTAACGATTCGCATGCCTGTGGCAAACGACACGGAATCCAGCCCCTTCGCCAACTCGCTGCTACAGGAGTCGATGACGTGATTGCAGTGATGCTGGTCGATGATGAGCCGCTGGCCAACGCTGGCATGCGGGAGTTGCTCTCGGCGTATCGCGAGATCGAGATCACCGCCGTCGTAGGCAGCCTGGCGGAGGCTCGATCTGCCCTCCGAGCCCACCGGCCCAATGTCGTATTTCTTGATGTGGAGATGCCCGGCGGAGACACCTTCTCCCTGCTGCCGGCGCTCGACGACGTCACACGGGTGGTGTTTGTCACGGCCCACGAAGGCTATGCCGTCGATGCCTTTGCCGTCGGCGCTGTCGACTACCTTGTGAAGCCGGTTGACCCTGAACGGCTGGCCGAGACCATGCGGCGGCTGGCTGCCCTGGACCCAGAGGAAGCAGCAGCTCGGTATCCCGCCGGAGAGCCGACCTCCCTTGGGCCGACAGCAGGAGCACGGCTCACGGTGCCCCTACGAGCGAGTGGACTCAAAGCCGTTGTCGATCTGGCCGACATCTGCTGGATCGAGTCTCTCCGCAACTACACTCGCGTGGCCATGCAAAACCCACCCCGGCTGTTGATCTTCCGCCGCCGGCTGAGCGAGTGGCTTGCCGATCTTCCAGAGGCCACCTTTGCCCGCATCAGCCGCTCGGAGGCGATCCAGCTTTCGCTCGTAACCCACACCGAGTGGAAATCACGGAGCGAAACCCGCGTGTTCTTTGGCGACGGCGTGGAGCCGATGAGCCTCGGGCGTGCCTCGACCCAGCGTCTCAACGCACTGTTAGCCGATGGCTAGCGTGGCCGAACACCGACGCGAATCGCTCCCGACGTGATCGCGGCAGCCCATGCCGCTTCGAGATCGGCTAACGGCCACCACTCGCTGACGAGTTCTGCAAACGGAAGACGTGCGTGGCAGACCTCCAAGAACTGCACCGCCTGCTCAAGATGCCGCGGAGCGTAGTTGTGGATGCCGCGGATAGTCAGCTGCCTTCGGACCGTCTGCTCAGGATCGAGTGGTACTTCAGCAGAAGGAAATACCGAGCCCACCAGATGCACACAGCCGCCAACCCCCGCCGCCTCGATCGCAGCCGCAACGGCGACGGCCGCCCCTGAAAGTTCGAGGACGAGGTCAAACCCGTCGGCCCCCACCTCCGCCAGCAGGGCCGGCAGCTCCTCGGGGCGTCCGGCTGCAGTGGCACCAAAGCGGACAGCTAGGTCTCGCCGTGAACCCTCGGGGTCGAAGGCCAGCACCGCAGCAGCACCCGCTTGACGGGCCATCGCACAGGCTGTGAGCCCGAGCATGCCCAGCCCAAAAACTCCCACGCACATCCCCGTGAGGTCCCCTGCCGGCTCGAGGGCTGCAGCCACCGTGGCGGTGGCGCACCCGGCAGGACAGGCGGCCTCCAGGGGCACCGCTTCGGCGAGCCGCACCACGCTCGTGTTCGCGAGGAGCAGGCAGTGCGAGCTCAGCCCACCGAGGCCCTCGCGGCCTGAGCAGAGCTGCGTGTGCCCATACTTCACCCCGCTGCGGCATTTCTGCGGCAGCCCTCGCAGACAGCGGTCGCAGGCTCCGCAGGACGCCACCACCGCCCAGACCACGCGATCTCCCACCTGTAGCAGCGTGCCGTCGGTGCAGCGAGCCGGACCGCTCC
>Ga0181601_10000843_pt1 | contig 25628 bp, 27 predicted proteins | sample 041ome_8_FD_133020 | JGI IMG/M metagenome (GOLD analysis project Ga0181601, IMG submission 133020) | Coastal salt marsh microbial communities from the Groves Creek Marsh, Skidaway Island, Georgia - 041407BS metaG (megahit assembly) | ecosystem: Environmental > Aquatic > Marine > Intertidal zone... | reverse complement strand
GCTAGTGAAAGAAAAACTGGATATAACGTTAGAAGAAAGATATGTTCTACAAAATGAGCAAGAGGGGTATATAGCTGAGATTGATGTTGATGCTGCTAATGTTGAAGTTCTTGAGACAAATATATTACAGGTTGGTGAGTTAATAGCGCAAACCATTGGGGTTGAAGCAGATTCCTTTCCAAAACAAAAAAATACGCCGGAGGTTCATGTTTTTGGCGGCGATAATAAGGATGAGCATCCATTTGCAAAGCTTTCTAGATTAAAAAAGTAAACTATATGGTTTCTTGTTATTCGCAAGATTAGGAGTGTTACCAAGTGTCGTTGAATATTAGAATTGCTTTAGATGCTATGGGGGGAGATGATGCCCCGGATATTGTTGTTTCAGGAGCAAGCATAGCACGTAAGCGTCACCCTAATCTTGAATTAATTTTTATTGGTGACGATCAAAAAATAAAACCTCTTATTAAGAAATACAAAAATCTAAGTGATGCAAAAATAATACATACTGATGATATGGTGGCACCAGACGCAAGACCGGCACAGGCCCTGCGGCATGGCAAAAAAACCTCAATGTGGCTTGCTGTTAACGAAGTGGCGATTGATAATGCGGATGCTATTGTTTCTGCCGGAAATACTGGGGCATTAATGGCTATTTCCAAACTCCAGTTGCGAATGATAAATGGGGTAACACGCCCTGCTATTGCTGGGTTTCTTCCAACAATGAGAGGGTTGTGTTGTATGCTCGATCTGGGCGCTAATATCGAGGTTGATGAGCGCAATCTTGTTCAATTCGGTATCATGGGCGCGTCTTTTTGTTCTGCAATCACTGGTATGAACAACCCATCTGTTGGCATTTTAAATGTTGGCGAGGAGGACCAGAAGGGTTTTGATTACTTAAGGCGCGCTGGCATTAGCTTGTCTGACGAAACTCTGAATTTAAATTATGTTGGTTTTATCGAAGGCTCTGACATCGTGGCTGGTGATACAGATGTAATTGTAACAGACGGATTTACAGGTAATGTTGCTCTTAAAACAGCGGAAGGCACCGCTAAGTTCTTTATGCATCATTTAAGGCAGGCATTTCGGAGCTCGTATCTAAGCAGAATTGGTTTTTTGCTTTCAAGAACAGCCTTCATGAAAATGAGAAAGACCGTAGATCCGCGATATTATAATGGTGCAATTCTATTGGGATTAAATGGTATTTGTGTTAAATCTCATGGTGGGGCTGACTCTGTTGGTTTTTCAAATGCAATTGAGGTAGCCTGTGATTTAGTTGAGCATGAGTTTATACCTAAGGTGAATGACTCTATTTCTGCAGCTGAAAAAGTCATTCAAAGTAAAGCCGAATAGAAAATAAACATATGAAACAGATATTGATGACTGGTGTTGGCGCTTATCTGCCTGAAACAATTCTTACCAATGATGATTTAAGTAAGTTTGTAGATACAGATGATAATTGGATTAGACAACGCACTGGAATTATTTCAAGAAGAAAGGCTAATCCAGAGGAACTTACATCTGACCTTGCCGTTAAAGCTGCCAATGAGGCTTTACTATCATCAGGAATTAATATATCAGATATTGATTGTATTATTGTAGCAACCACTACACCTGATTGTACTTTTCCGTCAACAGCTACAATAGTCCAAGAAAAGCTAGGCGCGCACAATGCGTTTGCGTTTGATGTACAGGCGGTATGTGCTGGTTTTGTGTATGCTCTCTCAGTAGCAAACGGATTAATGTCAGCAGGACAGGGTAGCAATACATTGGTCATAGGCGCAGAAACATTTACCAAGCTACTGGATTGGAGCGATAGATCAACCTGCGTATTGTTTGGTGATGGAGCAGGGGCTGTTGTATTACAAGCAGAAAAAAGTGAAGAAGGTTATGGTATTATAGCAAATGCCCTTCACTCTGATGGCCGATATAAGGATATATTATATGTGGATGGTGGCGTTTCAAGCACAGGCACTATTGGGCACGTTAAAATGCAGGGCCGTGACGTCTTTAAACACGCGGTTGAAAAGTTAGCAGCTGCAATGGATGAGGTTTTGCATATATCAAATTTGACATCGGACGATATTGATTGGCTGGTGCCTCATCAAGCAAATATAAGAATAATCAATGCGATGCAAAAGAAACTTAATCTGCCAGATGAAAAAGTTATTAAAACTGTTTCTCATCATGCCAACACATCAGCTGCGTCAATCCCTCTTGCTCTTACCTCAGGTGTGGAAAGCGGACAGATTAAATCAGGTCATTTGTTAGCTTTGGAAGCAATAGGGGGTGGACTTAGTTGGGGGGCCAGCCTTGTAAGATATGGCAGACCTGTTTAGCAAAATTTTCTATTTGATAATTAAAGCAATTGTTTCAGAGTGTTGACTTGCTATCTTGACGATGATAACCTGTGTTTATGAGTAATACTTTAACACGTTCTGATCTTGCACAGGCCGTCCATATGGAAGTTGGTCTTTCGAAAAATGATTCTTCACGGTTGGTGGAGGACGTGCTTGAAAAAATGACTGATTGTTTCGTCAAAGGTGAAAATGTTAAATTATCCTCATTTGGCACTTTCAGTGTGCGTTCTAAATCAGAGCGTATAGGAAGAAACCCTAAAACAGGTATTGAGGCACGAATAACACCTCGCCGTGTATTATCGTTTCATCCTTCTATATCTTTGCGCCAAAGAGTTAACAAATGACGGCTGAGAAATCGGTTAGTGCATATAAGACGATCTCTGAAGTATCAAAATTAATCGACGTTCCATCACACGTGCTGCGTTTTTGGGAAACAAAATTCACCCAAGTCAAGCCGATTAAGCGAAGCGGTGGTAGGCGTTATTACCGCTCGGAAGATATTGAGGCTCTCTCTTCAATACGAGAATTATTATATAATGAAGGGTACACCATAAAAGGGGCTCAAAAAGTATTAAAGTCTCATCTAAAAAATACTGGATCGGCTTACAATAAACTGCAAGCAGTCCATCAGCTGGAGAAAAAATCAGAGGATAAATTGCGTTTAGCAGAACATAAAAGCGTTACTACAGATGATAGCATTAAAATCCTTGAGCTTCTTCGTGATAGCGAAATGCGTTTGGATAAACTGATTTCAAAAAGCGCCTAGAATGTTCTAATCTTAAAATGGTAGTTTTTTAAACAGATTTATTTTAATTACGGAGCGTAGCGCAGCCTGGTAGCGCACTACACTGGGGGTGTAGGGGTCGCAGGTTCAAATCCTGCCGTTCCGACCATTTAAATTAAAGATAAGAGATAGCTTTAAAGATAATATAACAAAATAAATGACACTCTTTGAAGAGTATGATGTAATATCATCATTTACACTCCTCTTTTAATGAGATTTTTTTTGAAAGGAATTGTTTTGAGCAAAATAGCTTTTATAGGCTTAGGAGATATGGGGCAGGTAATAGTTCCAAGAATAATAGAGGCTGGGCATGAAGTTATAGGCTGGAACCGTTCACCAGGTAAAACAAAGTTTTTAGAAACGCTAGGTATGAAAGTAGCCAAGACTCCAGCTCAGGCGGCAGAGGGCGCGAAGCTTGTTCTTTCCATTGTTACAGATGGCGAAGCTGTTAGGTCTGTATCGACAGGTGAAAATGGTATCATACAATCCCTGGATAAGAATGCCGCATACATGGACATGAGCACAATTTCTCCCGAAGTTAGTCGAGAAGTAGCCAGAACTTTCGCAGAAAAGGGGCTTCACATGTTAGATGCCCCTATTTCTGGAAGCCCAGTTACTGTGAAACAGGGAACGGCCTCAATCATGGTTGCGGGTAATAAAAGTGCTTTTGAAAAAGCTCAAAAAATTCTTAAATCAATAGGACCTAAAGTGTCTTTTATTGGGGAGAATGGATTAGCAGTTCAAACAAAATTAGCGATTAATTCTCTTCTCATGGTTCAAGTCATAGCCTTTGGTGAAGCCGTCGCGATGGCTGAAAAAGGAGGTGTAGATCGAAATATAGTTGTTGATGCAATTTTAAATTCAGTTGCTAGCTCTCCTGTTCTATCTTACAGAGGACCATTTATTTTGGACGGTAAAATGCCAAAAAAAGCTCTTGCAGATGTTGCTTTGCAACAGAAGGATATGAGCCTTGTTCTGGAGCAAGCAAAATTACTCGCTTCGCCTGCCCCTCTCGCCGCCGCCGCTAACGAGATGATGAACACCTCAAGAGGAATGGGTCTTGGTCATCATGATTTTGTAGTAGCGCATCAAGCTTATTGTAGAATGAATGGAGTGCAAAAATGATTACAGACCAGTTTGTTACTAATCTAGCTAATGTTCCAAAAGTTGGCGGACTACGTGAAGAGGATGGCTGGGTTGATATGCAGGTTCAATTTCTGATTGATAAAGCACAAAATAATTCTGAAAATTTCTTATTAGGATGGACAGTCCTACCACCTGGTGCAATGCATGACAGACATAGACATTTTCATGTTGATGAATTCTGGATTGTGGTTTCCGGAAATGGTGTGATGTACACTCATGACGGTGGTGAGCAACCAGGGCAAAAGGGTGACGTAGTTTTTACTCCGAGAAACCAATGGCATGGCTTCAAAAACACAAGTTACGAGGATGTAGTTTTAGTTTGGGGTTGGATAGGGAAAGGCTCATTGGAGGAAGCTGGGTATGAGGTATATCCAGATGAAAATAACTTGTGAAAGAATATAAAATCAGGTGATGATCCATCTTTTTTAATTATCGATTTTAGCTGGATTATACTTCGCCACAGAAATACTAACTACCCTCACGATAGCAAACAGAGCTAGAACGGATACCACTGCGATTTTTATGATGGTGTGCACGGTTTATCCTTTTAACCCTTCAATAATAGCAGTCTTACAATGTATTTGTGTTGTGTCAAATACAGGTAATGGAGAAGATAGTTTATCCAGAAGCATACAGACTTCAGTGCAGCCTAGTATAACGCAGTCAGCACCAGCTTTTTTCAGCTTAGTACAAATATTAATAAAAGTTTTTCTGCTTCCCTCATTGATTACGCTTTTACATAACTCATCATATATTGTTTGATGTATGAAATTTCTATCTTCTTCGTCTGGAATGATAGGAATAAGATTTTTGTCTATAAGTGTATTTTTGTAAAATTCTTCTTCCATCGTAAATTTAGTTGCTATCAATGCAGGTTTTTTAAAACCATCGCTTTTAATATGGTTGGCAGTAGCTGTTCCAATGTGTATGAATTTTAGTGAAGTATCCTCTAACATTAAATCTGCAACTTTGTGCATCGTATTAGTAGCAAGTAAAAGTATTTCTGCGCCACTTTTCTCTAAAATTTTTGCTTCCTTATTCAGTATGTTACCTGCTTCTTCCCATCTATTTTCAGATTGCAATTTTTCTATATCTGAAAAATTTAATGACCTAATAATTAAGTCTGGGCTGCTGAGGCCACCTAGCTCTTCAAATGTATATTGGCACAAAAGGTCGTAATAGATTTTTGTTGAAGCAACAGACATTCCGCCTAAAACACCAATTTTTTTCATAACTTTCTCCCATTGAAGTACCAATTTGCCATAAAAAAAGGACAGCGCAAAGTCTGTCCGAGTTTAGGGAGGTAAATACATCTGTCGATGCTTTACAGGAGAAACACATCTTTCGATTCAATGGGCTATTTAGACAAGATTTATGCAAATTATTGATAAGTTGATGACGAATTCATGAAATGCCAACGGTCAAAATAACATGGCAAGGGACAGCCTCAGCATCATTTTTCCATCCAAGCCTTTTTGAATTCTTCATATAGCATTTTTTTTATTCTTTTTTTCTGAACTCTGGAAGTTATCCTAACTTTGGTTTTAATCAGAACAAACAGATAGTCAATTCGTTGATGTCATATAGATAATTTTTGTGTGTTGGGGGGGTGAATAAATACAGGATTATTTTAAGTAATACCCTTTCCATAAGATTGTAAAATACTACCTAACAGGAAAGAAAATTTATTCTTTTACGCTTCACGAAGGGCGCTTCATTCTGTCTGGTTGGCTGTTATGGATATTTTATTAGTTGCAAAATTTGGGGTATTATTATCCATCCATACAGGCCTGCTATATTGTTTGAGCAAGATAGCCTCTTATTATAAGGAGCCCTTATTTCTTCTCAAACGCATTGATGCTAATATTCAAAATCCATCTCTAATTATGATAGTTTTACTAGGGTTGATTATTATAATATTAAGTTTTCTGGCGTTAGAACAAAGCAAGTTGACGTTTTATATTTTAAATGCTGCGTTTCTGTCTATTTGGTTTTTAGAGCTTGCAATTGTAACAGGAAAACGCTTTTTTGCGCCATTATTTGGAGATGATTTACCAAAAGAGATTAGCATTTTTGTTGGATTTGTATTGGCTATGAATGGCGGGTATTTCACGTTAATGTTTATTCAAAGACTTTTCAGCTCATCGTCATTTTAAGGAGCGATTAATGGATAATAAAACAGTTTGCGAAATTTTTGAGGCGTCAGAGCGTGCGTCTGATTTTAAAAAATCATTTATGTGTGCGCAAGAATCATTACATGATGGGTTGATGAGTAGCCCCTGGCCGATATTTGTATATGCGCTTAGCGTTCTTTTTGTAGCGTTTTTAGTACAACGTTCTGCAACGCGGCACGTCCCCAATTCTGATAAGAAAAAAGACTAAGTGTGACAGGTAAGCTGCAATCTGCGTTTTTTAAACACGTCCTTGCCGTGATGATAATGAGGGGTGTTCCTGTCAACAGGCGAATTAAAGAATATAATTTTTAGTAAAAACTAATAAATATCCGAAACATAATTAAAATTATCTAAAATCTGTGATGCTTGCTTCTCTGGCGAGTCTGAGTTGAGCTTTAAATAACCAGATTGATACTCAAAAAAGCCGTTATTATTTGACGTTAAACCAGCACCAGATAGTCCTGTATTAAAGGCATTATCTGTGTTGGGATCCTCAGACAAAATATAGCTCATTATTTCTTTCATAGCCCGATTTTCAGGAACAAGGTCTGAGAAATAACTAAGTGTCGTTTGATTAACAGGTTGTTTTAATTTATCCATATTCTGATTGGATAGGGTGGTTAATATTTGATTAAGTTTATCTGTCATCTCTGACATTATTAAATCTAAATCTTGAAACGGTATTGTGTTTTGTGTGTTCTTCATTTGTTGATTTAATTCTGATAATTCTGGAAGCACGTCCCTAAAAATTTGAAGCCCATCACGACTATTTAAAATGCTATCTGAAATTTTAATGCCATTTTCTTGTGCATTTCTTATATTGTCTTGTAATTCAGATAAAATTTGAAGATTTTCATCTGACATTTTATCATCTGAAATTTTTAAGCGTTTCATAGAATCCATGAAGTTGGTGTAATCTTCAAACCAAAGAAGGATTTGAGAATTGAGCGTTTCATTTTCTTGCAATGGCTGTTCATCATTCGAAATATAATACCCTATCAAATCATAAAGAGACATAATGGGAAGCGCCTCTTGTTCCAGCGTGTTGACCAATTGCGACGGCAGTACGCCCGTGTCCATATCACTGGTAATGATATCATCTTTGATCACAATTTTTTTAACACCAACAAATTCTACAAAATCATCTAGTTGCTGAATAGTTTGTTGGGTAGAGGGATTTGATAAATTACTATCTCTGGCCGTTAACCCTGTTTTTAAAATATCAATGGGCAGATTAGGGTTTGACTGGCTGGTGAGCCTTAGTTGGGATTGTAATATGTTAAGATTATCCCTAAACCCTGTTTTACTGCCCCCAAAAATAGAGTCCTTATTTTTTAGAATATCTCTTATTGCGTAGGAAAAATCAGAGGGGCTTGTATAAGAATTCTCCATAGATTTTTCTGTTATGTTTGGGGCTAGAAAGGCAAGAGCGATTTCGTTTTCGGTAAGGGGAGATTGTGACTCCAGCCTGATTTCAGGTATCGTTGTTGGCTCTCTTAACGCTTGTTTGCTATTCTTTAAAAATTCTAACTGTTCTAACCTAATTGAAATGGAAGATAAAAGCTGGGTATTACAGGTGGCAAGGTCGGTCTGGCAATTGGGTTCTGCGTCTACAGAGCTAGGCTCTGCTAAAAATCCTGACAAATTATTCTTAGTATCACTTACGATAATATCAAGCGCAGATAAGGTTATAAAGTCATTCTCAGGCGTAGAAGGCACAAATTCCAAAAAAGCATCTTGATTCAAGGATTTTCTTAAATCACTCAAAGTATCAGATAGTAATGGCGTTGGTGTCTCCTCATTTATATTTTCTGCATCAATTCTTTGTGACGTTATCGTGATTTTGTTGATATATTCCTTTGGTCTGGCTATTTTATCTCTTTCGCTTTTTGAATTAAAATTTGGGCTATTCGTGCCCTTAGATGCATCTTTGCTTTGTTGCTCGGAATTGTTTGTTGGTAGTTGTTCTGTATTAACAGGCGTAAGATTATACTTTTTTGGTTTATTTTCACTCAGAATACTGAAGGCGGGATTAATAAAAGTACCTGTAAGTAGTACCGCAATGACACATATGTAAATTTTTGTAGGTTGATGCACACCAAAACTCCCGATAAAGTGTTAACGACACGTTAAGAATATGTTTAATTTTGGTTGCAAATCTCATATCCTGAAAATAACAGTAGGATATTGATGTGAGCTATCATATTACATATACTATCAAACTTACATCTGAGGTATAAATGTCCAAAGCGAAAATATATAAACCTTCGAAAACCTCTATGCAGTCTGGACGTGCTAAATTAGCCAATTGGATTTTGGAATTCACGCGCAAAGCGCCTGCTATTCCGGACCCGCTAATGGGCTGGCAATCCTGCGGAGATACTCAAAAACAGGTGAAGATACCTTTCGCAACGAAAGAAGCAGCTATTCAATATGCCCAGAAGCATTCTGTTGATTATCAAGTGGTCAAACCACAAACTAGAAAGCTGAATATTAAAGCTTATGCTGATAATTTCTCTTCTGATCGCAAAATTTCTTGGACTCACTAGATACAAGCATTTCTCGTAAATGGCACATATCTAAGGAAGTGCAACTAACACATAGGTCATATTTTTTATTTAGATAGTAACGCTCTATATAAAACATAGCTGGAAAAAAGGTAACATATATTATGAAATTCGGATTATTTGGTAGCGCCAAGGCTGTACGCGGTGGGTTAGATGTTGATAGTTCTGCTGGTTATAATGAATGGCTAAATTATAATGTTGAAGCTGAAGCGCTTGGATATCATAGTAGTTTTACTGTAGAGCATCATTTTACAGGTTTTGGGCAGGTCTCTGCCTCTCTTAACTTGCTCACATACCTTTCAGCCATTACCACCACTCTTCGGCTTGGAACAGCTGTCATGACACTTCCATGGCATAACCCTGTATTGCTTGCAGAACAGGCAGCGACGCTTGATCTTTTATCAAAGGGTAGACTTGATTTTGGTGTGGGTAAGGGATACCGATTTAATGAATTTAATAGCTTCGGCATCCCAATGGATGAGGCAGAGCCAAGGTTTCATGAATCTATCGAAATTATGAAAAAATCTTGGGTTAATAATGAGAGATGGTCCTATAAGGGAAAATTTTGGAACTTTAATGATATTGTTGTGGAGCCCCCATGTGCACAGGACCCGCATCCACCGCTTTGGCTAGCCGCTGGTCATCCAGAAGCGATTAAAACGGTAGCCAAGATGGGTGCTAATCTTTTGCTTGATCAATTTTCTCCAGCAGATGCTGTTTTTGAGAGAGTGCGAGTGTTTAATGAGGCTCAAAAAGATAATAAAGCAAATGGACCAGGGGGGCAAATTGCCTTAGCCCGTGCGTTATATATTGCGAAAGACGAATCAGATAAGATGGAAGCCATCGAGCGAAGAATGAATGCTCGTGCTAAAGTAGATAAGTTATCGCAAAGGCCTGATGGAAAAAATACGTCTAGCATAATGATACATAAAGGCTCAGATGAAGCACTAGAAGGCGCATTAATTGGGACTATTGATGAGATTGTTCAGCGTATACACGAACTGAAATCAGGTGGGGTGGAGTATATACTATTAGTAGATGCTGGCGGCGGTATCGAGGGACTTCGAAATTTTTCTAAAGACATTAAGCCGCAAATTCAATAGCTTAATTTGCATTCCTTATTAAAAAACAGAAGATATATGCTCAATGGTATTAACCGCATTTATATTATATTGCGTTGCGGCATATTCCCCTGCAAATAAATAGCATAAAAGCTCGGCCTGCATTGCTGCGGATTGATTAGCCTCGGTATCTTCTACAGCGATTGCCTGACTAGGCTCAATATTCAATCTATTAAGCGCAAAAGTGAAGATTTCTGAATCTGGTTTTTCGTTAGTGGCATCTTGTTTTGATGTGATTAAATCAAAAGAGCCAAAATCAATCGTTGCTTCTAATGATTTTAAAAGCGCTTGTAACATCTGAGGAGTGGTAGTGGTTACAAGTCCAATTTTAAGATTGTTCTGTTTGCAGAAATTAATGCACTCTACCACGCCTTTTCTCGGGCGCAATCCTTCTGCAATCTTGTTATTAAAAATGGACTGCCGGGTTTCATGAATTTTTTTGAGAATATTTATATCAACTGAAATCCCGCCAAATGTGACAAGGCGTTTTAACCCGCCAGGCTTTTTAAGCAATTCACAATAATTTGCGATGCTCCAATACCAATCTAGGCCGTGATGTGCGAATGCCTCATTATAAGACTGTCTTTGAAGCTCAGAGGTCTCTGTTATAACGCCAATTGAACCTAGTAGAATTGCTTTCATTTATTTGGTGCTCATAATTTATTGTCTTTGAGTAAAAGAATAAGATGTTGTTGTGCAAGTTGTTTTAAACTCTGGATATCTTCTAGATAGCAAAGCTTTTTGCTATTTTGCCATTTCATCACAAGGGTTTCTCGGTTAATTGTTAACCCCTCTGGCCGGTTGTAAAATTCCTTTGGTGTTATTGATAATGCGATAGGAGGCGTAGAGAAATTAACCATATCATTATTAAAGAGTGCTACCTTAATAAATCGTTTTTTTTCTTCAACGATAAAAAAACTATCCAGCTTTGGATCGGGGAGATTACTTTTACAATGTAATCCGATAGACCAGTTAAGCGTTTCTGTTTTTCCTATGGTTGGATTAGATAACAAAACTACCATTAAAACTAGGAATAAAATACCCCGCTCACACCATAATGATTTTAAATAATGGAGTTTTAAAATCCTAGACATTGTTAATCCTGACACTCAATAATGATATTACCAATTATAGCCCCAGACTCTAAATCTTGATGAGCAAGGGCTGTTTCAGACAAATGATACTGCTTAGCAATAAACGGTTTTATACCTAAATCAGTTTGCCAGTTAGTGATGAATTGAACAGCATCTTGCATCATTTTATTCTCTAGTGAATACATAAAAACACTATAGATTGAGAGGTTCATCTGTAAGAATTTCTGAAATGGTATTTCAGCGATACTCTTATTATCAGATGCATAGGTAGATAGTATCCCATGCTCTTTTATAATATTTAAATTAGCTTCGATATTATTGCCAAATGCCACATCAAAAATAAGATCTAATTTTATGCCTGCTGTAATATCTAGGACATCTTCTACAAAATGAGGGGTGTCGTATCTAAGCACGTTATCTGCACCCGCAATTAGAGCAGCAGTCATTTTTTCTGGCCCACTGACAGATGATATTACATAAGCGCCAGCATATTTTGCCATTTGAATTGCACAATTTCCAACACTTCCGCCGCCACCTGTAATCAATATTGTAGCGCCGTTAAGGTTTGAATATTTAAACAAGCCAGCATAGGCAGTTAAGGCAGGTATTCCAATAGTTGCCCCAATTTCAAGGGATGTTGTATCTGCCAATGGGATAGCAAGGTATGATGGCACACACACGAAATGTGCAGCCGTGCCAAATGGTCTTTGCCACTGTGCTGAATATAGCCAGACACGCTCCCCAACTCTATTTTTATTTACATTACTGCCAACTGCTTCAATAATGCCAGAGCCGTCACTATGGGGTATTATTTTTGAGAAAGCCTGCTTTTGTCCTCTAAATCCACTGCGCCTTTTAGTATCAGACGGATTTAGACCAGAAAAAGAAACCTTTACCAATACTTCATCATTCTGTGGAACTGGCTTATCCATCTCACCAAAAATCAAAACCTCTGATGCATCCCCTTGTTTTTCATACCAAATAGCTTTCATGCCCGTACCCTTTACCTCTTCCAACCACTTTCGTTATGTTGCCGATTAAGACAGCTTAACTTAGATGTCAGTACAATTGGCTTCAAATCCGATTAACTGGTTTATTCTTATTACGATATATTTAAAGTACCAGTTTTTATTTTTCTTTGGAGAAAAAATATCTTTCTGAAGAAAAGCACTTTTTGAGGTAAGATTATTAAATTCATGAGTATATATATGATCCATATGAGCTTCAAAATATTGGTTTAGGGTAATCGAACCATCAGGAGGTAGGTGAATAGTTAGCGCTGAAGCACCATCGGTTTCGAGCTTAAAAGTAGAATTTACCTCAAAAAATCCAGTATCTGTTATTTCGTCTGTAATGATACAGTTAAGAAATAGTCCTGATGCAATAGATGAATTGCTAAAGAAAAAAGCGGCAATGATGGCACATAACACAATCTTCAATTAATTCTCATCCCTCGTTCTAGCAGGTTATCTAATCGTAAAATTATCAACAGAGTTTGCCCAGTTTATCGTTTGAAAAGTAATAACCGAATTAGTCGCAAAATTCCATTAATCAGGATGGAACGCATAAACGGATTATAAATAATGCGTTTAGAAAAACTAATAAAGAGCGGCATAAAACGCATCGCAAGAAAGAGTAAAATCGTTACCAGCAGAAAAATGAATATAAGTTTAGTCATGTTCGGTTAATTATTTTTTACGTTGATTTTGAACTTCACCCAGTTTTGTTGTAAGCAAATCTAGCTGTTCCTTCAGGAGTTTATATTCTCTCATTGTGATATGCTTATTCTCCTCATCACTTATGGTTTCTTCTTGTTTTTGCACAATTTGCATAGAATCAACGATAATACCGATAAAGAAATTTAGAACGGCAAAACTGGTTATTATTATGAATGGAATGAAAAATGACCAGGCCCATGGAAATAATTCCATTGTTGGGCGCACCACACCCATGGACCAGCTTTCAAGTGTCATAATTTGAAAAAGGGTATAGGCGGATGCGCCAATACTGCCAAACCATTCCTGCATATTTGGATCTGGGTATGTTCCAAATAACTTTGTTGCTAAAACAGAGGCAACGTAAAAAATAAGCCCAAGCACCCCAACCACGGACACCATTCCAGGAATTGAATGGCCGATAGCAGATACAACGCGCCGTAATTGTGGAACAACAGAAATCAGTCTTAATACCCGTAAAATGCGCAAGGCACGAAGAACCGTAAGGGCGCCGCTAGCAGGTACCCATGCAATTGTAACAATTGCTAAATCAAATAAGTTCCAACCAGAACGAAAAAATCGAGACCTATAAACATAGAATTTTAGCAGTAATTCAATAGAAAAAAGAACCAGGATAATTCTATCTATCCAATGTAATAACCCGCCATAGCGAGCGGTAATAGATTGGTCTGTTTCTAATCCCAACGTTATTGCATTCATAAAAATTAATGCAGTTATTCCAAACGTAAATAGATTGCTTTCTATTAAATTTAATAGCTTTTGAGTTATCTGGTTTGGGTTAGTCTCATGCATGGTGTGTATAACTTCCTTTAAATATTTGCGCTTTAATGCGCAAGCCAGATTTTAATTGATAAATCTTAACAAGAACTAATCGCTCATTTTGGCCACGAACAAGATAATCAGGTATTGCTTTAGAGGGTAAATCATAATTTATAATTTGAGCTAATCCATCACTAATTAAAAAATAATTTGTATCAAATCTTTTGCAAGCACTCTACGTTCCATATTAAGAGTATCAACGATTACAGCAAACCGCTGTTAGCTTCTCATATTTCCAGCCACATATGTGCCGTAATGAATACCAATCCTGTGTTTAATTATAAACTGTTTAGCTTGTTTTTTTATTTAAATTCTTAAACTTTATATTCATGGCTACAGTGCAGTAAAAAGTATTTTGAGTATCATTTGCGAAGTATTTAGGCGTTCTAAAATTAGCTATCAGCCATAAATTTATCATCAGTTCCGTTATGTTTGAAATTAGCTTCAACCATAATAGATTGATATTCAGATAACAGCACTAAAACATCCCTTAGATTCATTTTTTCAGTTAGTTAGTTGAGTGAAATTTACAATATCAGTAAAAAAGAACCGCGACATTCATATGTTTTGGTTCTGATTTTTGGATATCAAATCCCCAATCTTGATTTCTTATTTCACATCGGGGGAGAAATATAGACCAAGATTAGCGTTTTTTGTATCCGTCTTAATGCTCGCTTCCATAACCCAGCAGTTAAAATGAGCAATTGCAATAACAAGTGTGATAAAAAGCATAGTAGTCATACTATTATCATTCAGTGCCCATTAGCTGATTGCATATCCGTTGGAGATAAATTCTGCCCAATTACTGGAAATAAAGGTATTTTCATTAGATGTTATAGCTTGATAAACTCTAACAGGCCTGAAAAACGATGTTCCAATAATAGATAAACAGAATGAAGCTGGCTTGTTTATTTCCAGCTACCATCTTTATATATCCAAATTTATTCTGTTTAATAATATCCAAAAGTTTTTTTTGATTATGTTATGAATTAATGTATTCTTTTAAATTAATTTGGCTAAAATTCGCATAAAAGCTAGATTTATAGTTATACATGACAATCTGTTTGAGGTGCAATATTGAAGGCTTAAATCAAAGCACTTGAACCCAAACCATTTTGTCGTTAAAACCTTGAAAACAAAAGTGTCACTATTATACCGGTCCTGTAGCTCAACTGGATAGAGCGGCTGACTTCTAATCAGCAGGTTGGGGGTTCGAGTCCTCCCGGGATCACCATCTTCTAAAAAAAATATATATAAAATTATAAGTTAGATGCGAAACTGCATCACGCATTTTTGTCGTGTCCTGCTTTACCAATCATTAATCTCTTATCCCTTAGAATAATAAGAAAAGGTTTAGATAGAGCAATAGAATTGCAAGTAGGCAGACTGATAAATACACAACAATTATTCGCGTATATAAATATGGGCTTATTCCAAAAGGACCGTTTCCCAAAGGTATGTAGACACTATTAGTTGGGGGGGTGTGATATGGTTTTAAAACCAATGGCTAATGTCGCTATCCTGTGTTAATTTTTAGCGATTGGGGCGGGGGATGCGCCCCATTCAGCCCAGCTACCATCATAAATCTTGATGCCGGTAACACCAATTAAATTAAGGGCTAATGCAACCCCTGTTGCTGTCACGCCAGAGCCGCAAGTTGTAATGATGGGCTTGGTTAGATCTATGCCAGCATCTATAACGCTTTGTTTAATTTGCGCGTCTGATACAATCTCACCCGTATCTGAATCAAGAAGGGATGTTATTGGCAGATTACAAGAGCCTGGAATATGACCCCCGCGAAGGCCTGCTCTTGGCTCTGCTTCTGACCCTATGAAGCGGGAGTGCGAGCGCGCATCCAAAATTTGCTCAGCTTTGCCAGATAAAACCTGTTCGTGCAAATCATCAAATAAAATAACATCTGTTTCAATCGGGTTTGATGCTTTGAAATCGGATTTTGGAAGCGTTTGCCCAGCACCTGATTCTGTTTTACCACCAATAGCGATAAAGCGTTTTAATCCGCCATCAAGTACAAAAACACGCTCATGACCAAACATGCGCAACAGCCACCATGCACGCGCAGCTGATAAGAAGGGCGAGTTATCATACACTACCACATAATCACTATTATTAAGGCCAATTTCTTGCATGTGCGCTTCAAACTGCTGTGCTGTTGGTAGCATATGAGGCAAGTCAGAATGAGGATCTTTAATGGTATCTATATCAAAACGAATAGCGCCTTCAATATGATTTGCTAAATATTCTGCCTTAGCATCTCTGTTATGCGTTACCAGAAAATAAGTTGCATCACATACTTTAACATCGCTGCGCTTGTGATTTTCAATCAACCATTCTGCTGTTACTAAATTTTTAACACGTGACATTTTTTCTACATCCATGAAGGCGTTGGAAGATTCTTTGATTTTAAGAATTCTGGATTCCACACCTTTGATTGATAACGTTGTCCAGAATCGCATAAAATTGTTACGATTTTATGCCCTTTGCCTAGCTTCTTTGCAAGTTCAATTGCCCCTGCCACATTAATGGCGCTTGACCCACCTAAATACAGTCCTTCCTCTGACATAAGATCAAATAAAAGCGGCATTGCAACCTCATCAGATATTCGGAAAGAATAATCAGGCTTGAAATTTTCTAGATTGGCGGTAATGCGTCCTTGTCCTATTCCCTCTGATATAGAGTTACCTTCTGCTTTAAATTCGCCATTCTCGTAGTAATTAAATAAAGCACTGCCATTTGGATCTGCTAACCCAATTGAAATTTTATCATTACGAGATTTAAGATAAGCGCCAACACCTGCAAGCGTACCGCCAGAGCCTACAGCACAAATAAATCCGTCCACGCCGCCATCTGTTTGCTCCCATATCTCTGGCCCAGTAGTTGAGAAATGTCCTCTCCTATTAGCAACATTATCAAATTGATTGGCCCAAATAACATTCGCATTAGTCTCTTGTTGCATTTCTTCTGCCATGGCTTGAGATACCCGAATATAATTTCCAGGATCGTGGTAGGGCAGGGCAGGCACAAGTCTTAAATCAGCCTTTGCAATGCGCAATGCGTCTTTTTTTTCTTTACTTTGCGTCTCAGGCATTACGATGATTGTCTTATAGCCGCGTGAGTTCCCAGCAAGAGAAAGGCTAATACCAGTATTACCAGCAGTGCCTTCTATAATGGTACCGCCCTTATGCAAACTGCCATTTGCCTCCGCCGCCTCAATAATAGCTTTTGCCGCTCTATCTTTTACAGAACCGCCAGGATTTAAAAATTCAGCTTTGCCATAAATTTTACAACCCGTTAACTCTGATGCGGCACGTAGTTTAATTAAGGGTGTATTGCCAACTAAATCCAGAAAGCTTTGTGCGGCCATTTTTTAATCATCCTTAGATCGTGTTTTTCTAAAAGCAGTTTAGAATGTATCACAGATAAAGAAAAGAAACGATGATGGTAAAAAATCATCTATTCTAGAAAAGATTTATAAAGAATGCGAATATATTAGAATGAAACTTCTATTGCTTGCATGGTATTGTGAAAATTCTTTATATTAAGATTTTTAATGTTTCAGCTTATTGCAGTAAGAGGGTGCGATGTTTTTTCAGCAAGCCAGTAATCTTCCATCTACGCTTTTCAAAAATATGGAAATAGCGCCTACCAGCTCATTATTCTTTGATAAAAAATCTGGTGGCTGGGTGGGTTTAAGCTGGCAACAAGTAGCTCGAAAAACACAGGATATCGCAAAATTCCTAATCTCCATTGGCATACGCCCAGATGATAAGGTTATGATATGTTCTGAGAACCGCTCAGAATGGGCAATTGCTAATTTAGCTATTATGTCTGTCGGCGCTATTGTGGTGCCTGCTTATACAACGCTTACCCAGTCAGATTATACGTTTTTAATTGAGCATAGCCACACACGCTATATCTTTACCTCATCTGGATCTCTTGCAGACAGCCTAGAAAAGGCTGCGATAAAAACAGGTAGTGTAGAAGCCATAATTTATTTTGATAAGCGCCCACCACAAAAGAAAAAAGCACATTTTGAGTGTTACGATTGGCAGGAAATTTCTACTATTCCTCATTTAGCCAACCAGCACATAGCTCCTCATCAATTGGATAGTGAGTTTGTTTCTTCTGTTGACAAAATCGCTGCTGAGAATGTCTGCTGTATAATTTATACATCTGGCACTGGTGGTACCCCCAAAGGGGTAATGCTTACTCATAAATCTATTCAGGCAAATATCTCAGCGGCGGCAGATTTACTTGCAGAAGGAAGTGCAGGCGATAAAACGCGGTTTTTATCCTTGCTTCCATTATCTCATGCATATGAGCATACAGCAGGTCTTCATCTCCCATTATCAATGGGCGCAAATGTTTGGTTTTGTGATAGTCCTGAGAGGTTTGCCCAAGATTTACAAGATGTTAAACCAACTATAATGACGGCGGTGCCAAGATTATATGAGGTTTTATTTAACCGAATTAATTCCGGCATTATAGCTAAAGGGGGAATAACAAAAACCTTATTTGATAAAGCAGTTTCCATTGGTACTACAAAAATTCTAAAACAACATATCTCGATAATGGATAGAGCTATTGACCCAGTTTTAACATTGCTTGTGCGCTCAAAGGTAAAAAATAGATTGGGCGGAAGATTAAAATATTTCGTTTCAGGAGGGGCTGCATTGAATCCTGATATTGGACGATTTTTTCTAAGTCTTGGTGTTCAAATATTACAAGGGTATGGACAAACAGAAGCCTCTCCCTTGATTTCTGCAAATAGGCCAAAGCGCATTAGAATTGAAACAGTTGGTCCTGCTGTAAAGGGCGTGGAAGTTAAGCTATCTGATACATCTGAATTGCTTGTTAAGGGGGATTGTTTGATGCAGGGTTATTGGAGAGATAATAAGGCAACCGCTCAAACTTTGATAGATGGCTGGCTACATACAGGCGATATTGCGCATATTCACGCTGATGGATATATCGAAATTACGGGCAGAATTAAGGATATCATCGTAAATTCTGGAGGCGATAATATCTCTCCATCTAGAGTGGAAACCATTTTGTGCCTTGAGCCAGAAATAGAAGCTGCTGTTGTGTTTGGAGATAAAAGACCGTGGCTCTGTTCTATTATATCACCGTCTGACTCATTTCTAAGTGAGTGCCTAACGCCGAATGATCAACAAACAAAGCTAGCGGAAATTGTTAAACGAATTAATAATTCGCTCTCTCAGTCAGAGAAAATCAGGAAGTTTATTATAGCCAATGAGGCATTTACCGTGGCTAATAAAATGCTTACGCCCACTTTGAAAGTAAGGCGAAATGAAATTTTAAAAAACTATCAAAATCAAATAGATAAGTTGTATAACTAAGTTTTTTAGTTAAATAAAAAAAATCGCTGAAGGTCGAATAATGTTTATCCGCTGTTATCGGGGCGATTCATATAAATATGATTAATTACTTCAATTCGTGCTTTCACAGCATCAAACTTTTTAAACGCATTTATAATTTTGTAATGCGAATTTGCCATCTCAACTAGATTTTTTTCAAGCCTGTTTACGATAAGAAATGTTTTGATTTGTATATGAAGTGTTTGCCATGTTTTAAGCAATATCTCATTACCTGCATTTTTAATTATGATGGAATGAAATTCATGATTAATAGATGCAAATAACATCATATTTTCTTTTGTTGCAGCAGCTAACATTCTCTCAACAGCGTCTTCTAGCTGATCTGTAATTTCAACCTGATTTTGACAAATCACTTCTGCGGCATACCCTTCAAGCTGGGCACGAACATCGTAAATATCCGATAATTCTTGATTACTTATTTTACGAATTCTGGAGCCACGATTGGGTAATGTTTCTAACAAGCCTGTTGATTCTAGTTCTCTTATTGCCTCTCTAACAGGAGCTTGACTTGTTTGCATCTGCCGTGCAATTTTCATTTCTATCAAGCGTTCACCCGGTTCGAAATCACCGCTAAGAATTTTTGTTAGAATGTAATGCCTTACTTGCCCTGATAAGGTGCCTCTTTGTTTTTTATCAGCTGTTTCCATGGGTTTTAATTCTATTTAATACTATTTTGTTTTTACAATAATAATAGGCTCTAAACGACCATATACTTATTGAGTATGACTTAATTAGACCAAATATCAAGCACGTTAAATTAGTTGCTCAAAATTAAAAGAAATGTAAATTAAGGTTAAGGATGATTTATTAGAGGAAAACTCACTTTATTTGATTTTTTGAATAGAATTTAGAATCATTTATATTTTTATGGAAGATTTATAAAATACAATTAATCTAAATAAATAAGGGTGTTATAATATCGCTTAAAAATATGCATGTCATACTTAATCACCGATATTTATTATCTTGAAAAAACGGAATCGACCCATGTATCCAAACTAGTTTTTATCGTCAGGCGTCCAAAGAATATTTGAAGTGATTGAACGCTCATCTCGCATCTCCCATCTGCCGGCATCCACTCTGGCCAAAAAATCCCCTAATAGCTGGTTAAAAAGCGCAGGCTCTTCAAGATTTATTAGATGACCAGATCTCGGAAAAAGAACAAGAGCAGAAGAGTGTATATTGCGTTTCATAAAAAGCGCAACATCAAGACACGGATCATCTTCATCACCGTTCATAATAAATGTTGGAATCGTTAGTTTTTGCATTTCTTCTGCAAAATCATATAAGGAGGGTCTTTTCCCCTGTACCGAACGCATGGTGTTGGCCGAACCAACAGTAGAATGATCTTTTAATTGGTTTGCGAATAATGCCCAGCCATGGGGGTCCTTATTGGCGAATTGCACTCGTGTTGGGCCGATTGCATAAAGCTCGCCAAAATTTTTCATGGTATCTGCTTCAATTCTACTCGCAACTTGCTTTGTTTCTTCAGAGAATTGTTTATGAACATCAGGGTGCGCGCCATATCCAGCACCCGCCACTGTAAGAGACATAGCACGGTCTGGATAATTAAATCCAAAATGTAATGTAGCAAACCCGCCCATTGACAACCCAACAATATGTGCTTTTTTAATATTAAGAGCGTCTAAAAGGTCAAGAATATCTCTGGTGGCTCTCTGCTGACCGTAATGATTTTCATCCTCCGGAACATCAGATGGCGGATATCCCCTTGCGTTAAAGCCAATGACACGATAATGCCGTGCAAAATGTCTGAATTGAAGATCCCAGCTTCTAATATCTCCGCCAAATTCATGTGCAAGAATAATAGGGGTGCCGCTACCAGCTTCTTCATAATAGAGTTTTACATCATCATTTGTGGTAATAAAGGGCATGTTATTATCCTCAGCTTTATTAAATTTGCTTTTTAGAATCATTTCAGTTTCAGTATTATATTAGCCTATCGTAACATGTTGCGATTATCATCCTAATTTTGAATTTTATTTTTAGAATTATGAATAAAATTTGCAGCCTAATATAGGCTGCTGACACGACACCCGAGAAAAAATATCCAAAATAACGCCCAAAATAAAAAATAGTTCGGAGTGACTGTATCATGTGTGCTTGACCTGTTTTTGAATATATATTCTACTATTCTAGCAGTATATATTCGTTCATTTATTAGTTTTGAGTTAAAATGCCGCATGATTCTTTAAAAATGGGCCCTCATGATGTGGGGGGTGAAAGCTCCCAAACTATCGATACCCATGACCATGGCATGACTTACTGGGAAAAATTTTCTAACGGTCTTAGAATGGCAGTTTCTTCAACAGGCATCATAAAATTAGATGAGCTCAGGCTTGTAGCTGAAGGGTTTGGCGAGGCTTATTTTGAGATGGAATATTTCCAGCGTAATGGTCTTGCACTGGTGGCATTATGCAAAAAAAAATCTCTGTTCTCAGAGAAAGAGTTTCAACTAGAATTAGATAACCAGAAAAAGAATTTTAAGATTCCCATTATCGATTTGCCAAATCCAAAAGAGCTTGTTCATTTGCATGATGGCGTAGCGCATACTCATAAAGGGGCAGATTTTCAGGAGGATGAATTTGGCGAAGGGCCGCCTGATTTTTATTTTGATATGTTGGCAACAGCAGCTATTTTGAAAAACAAAAAAATCATATCTCAAAGCGACATTCAGTCTAGGATTGAAAAATTCGATTCTGTATTTCCGTTCAGGGGAATTTCTGTTGTAACAAAAGCTTGGGTTGATGCAGATTTTCGGGAGCGTTTATTAAGGGATGCAAAATCAGCTATTAAAGATATGGGCATTGATCTTGAATCATTTGCAGATATAATTTGTTTTGCGCAATCTGAAGAAACCCATCACATTGTAGTATGTACTTTATGTTCCTGTTATCCAAGAACACTGCTTGGAATGCCTCCAAGCTGGTATAAATCTCGAAGCTATAGATCGCGGGTAGTGCATGAGCCAAGAGCAGTATTGGAAGAGTTTGGTGTTATTATTCCGGCAAGCAGGGAGGTGAAGGTACATGACTCAAATGCGGATATGAGATATCTTATTTTGCCGCAAAGACCAGAGGGAACAAATGGATGGAGCGAGGAAGCATTATCAAAGCTTATTTCTCGTGATCATTTAGTAGGGGTAGGGGTTCCAGATAATGTCATATAGTGGATTAGCTAATCCAAAGCCTAAATTTGGGCTGGATGAGGAAATTATTATTTCAAAACGAGGGTCACGAGGCCATTGTAGAACACCAGCCTATATTAGAGGTAAGGCTGGTCGTATCGAGCGTTATTGTGGTAATTTTAGAAATCCAGAACAATTAGCAGAGAATATAAAAGATGCAGATATTATCCCGTTATACAGGTGCATATTTAACCAGCATGATATTTGGGATAATTATAAAGGCCCTAAAACAGATACGCTTGAGATTGAAATTTACGAGCACTGGATTGAGCGTTCCTAATTTTAAAGTACTACAGTTTATTTTTAAGTCAAAACACTTACCTTGTTTGTGCCAAAATAATTAATCATCTGATTTTCAATAGCTTTGCAATAACCCAAGAGCTGTGAATCCCTATTTTGAGCGCCAATGATTTGTATTCCGACTGGAAGACCATGTGTTCCAAGATACAGAGGAAGGTTTACACATGGTACATACATCAGCGTCCATAGATGATTAAAACTATATTTTGGTATTTCTAATAATTCTGTTGGTGCCTCGCCAATTGCACTTGGCGTAATGAGGATATCAACTTCATCAAAAATGTTATTTAGAATGGCTCTTGTTTGCTCAGCCTCTTGCAATGCCTCTTTATAATCTTCAAATGTTACATCTTGTAAATACAGAATAGCCCATTTAAACCACGGATTAAATGTATCAAAATGAGCATCAATTTCATCACGATGAGCATTTCTTAATTCCCATGAATAGATTATTTGAAACGCACGTTCCATTACCTTATCAAATTCTTTTGGAAGCGTAATATCTATTATAGTACAATGGGTAGAGCCAAATACTTCTTTTGTTTTATTAATTGCTTTTTTGGTGTCATGACTAGCTGCGTGCCAATTAGACGTTTTGCATATTCCGATTTTACGAGGTAGTGTTAACGCATCAAATTTTTGTATGTCTATATCACTTCTCAAAACTTGTCTTAGCAGCTCAATATCTTCTATGCATCTTGCAAAATGGCCAACTGTGTCTATCGAAGGCTTGATGTGTTTTATGCCAGCACCTGTTATATGGTTAAAAGTTCCTTTATACCCATAAATCCCGCACAGAGATGCGGGCCTAATAATGGAACCACCAGTTTGCGTTCCATTTGCTATAGGAGCCATAAAATCAGCTACACTTGCAGCAGATCCCATCGAGGATACCCCTGGTGTTCTGCTTAGATCATGCGGGTTCAAGGTAGGGCCAGGGTAGGGGCCGGCAAATTCAGATGTAATTGTTTTTCCCAAAAATAAAACACCCGCTTTTCTAAGTAATTCGATAGCTTTTGAGTCCATTTCTGGCTGAAAACCGCAATAGATAGAAGTGCCATATTCTGTTGGCATATCTTTGGTATCAAAATTATCTTTAATAGCCATTGGAATACCAGCTAATGCTGATTTAGGCTTGGAGGAAGCAAACGCTTCTAGCTGTTTGTTTATGATCTCTTCATCTAGAAATTTCCATGCATTAATTTCTGGATTTCGTAATTTAATCCTTTTTAAGCAATCGGCTATAATATTATCAGGGGTAATTTGCCTCTCATCAAGCAACACAAGTAACTGCGTTGCAGATAATTCATTCAACTTATACCTTAATTCTGGGATCATATTAATCACGTTTTTTCTATGGGAATGCTTGACCAGATATAAAGATTATATCCATAGTAATTCTATGAGATTGTTATAATATAAGCCAAGGATAAATTCAGAAATGCCACATAATGATTTGAAAATGGGGCCGCATGATGTTGGCGGTGAGCCAGACCAAAAGATAGATACCCATGATCATGGAATGACATATTGGGAAAAATTTTCGAACGGTTTAGTGTTATGTGTACCTGAAACAGGTCTTGTAAAACTTGATGAGTTACGAAAAACTGCTGAGTCCTTTGGCGATGATTACTTTAAAATGGATTATTTCATGAGAGTTGGTCTGTCTTTGGTGGAGCGATGTATTAAAAGAGACATATTCACCAGATCAGAATTGGAGAGTGCCAAAAAAATTGCTAAAAAAAATTTTGAAGTACCTATTGTAGAATTGCCCAATCCAAAAGATATAACTCATCTTCACAACGGTGTAGAGCATGTACATCATCAATCTGATTTTAAGGAAGATGAATCAGGAGAAGGGCCACCTGAATTTTATTTTGACATGCTGGCGACAGCTTGCATCCTCACAGATAAAAACATTATCTCCATGGAAGATATCCAAAGAAAAATCAACAATTTTGACGAGACATACCCAGCACGCGGTATCTCGGTCGTAACGAAAGCATGGACAGACCCAGATTTTAAATCAGCTCTTATAAAAGATGCAAAGTCAGCTCTTCAGGACATGGGGATACATCTTGAATCATTTGCAGATATTATTTGTTTTGCACATGATGATAACACGCACCATATCGTTGTTTGTACTTTATGCTCTTGCTATCCCAGAACGCTTCTTGGGATGCCGCCAGCTTGGTATAAGTCGCGCAGTTATCGCTCCAGAGTTGTGCATGAGCCAAGAAAAGTGCTAGCAGAATTTGGCACTCATATAGCAGATAGCATAGATGTAAAAGTGCATGATTCGAACGCAGATATGCGCTATCTCATCTTGCCAGAAAAGCCGCAGGGAACAGAAGGTTGGAGCGAGGCAAAACTATCCAGATTAATATCAAGAGATCACCTTGTTGGTGTTAGGCTTCCAAAAATAGATAAAAATTAATTTCGATTTGAGATTTAACATCGTCCACAAAATGAAAGAAGCTATCCCGCCATCTTACCATATGGCCCATGAAGACCTTCAATTACCTTCGGCATTGTTTTTTCGATATCCATTATGGGTAGTCCATGAGTAGGAGCAATATATTTAATTTCTTGCTCTTCGATTAGTTGTATGAGCCTGTTTGAATAAACGCTCATATCTACAAAATTGGTCCAGAATAGCGCAAGCTCGGCAAAGACTGCGGTTACTTCACATAAGTCAAGTGTTTTTGCTTCCTCTGCTAGCTTACCGCAATGCCCGTCAAAATGATAATGACTGTAGGCGAATCCATCGCCAGGAAATAGAATTTTATGCGGGTGCAATATTCCCCATAGCGATGTCCTAATGTCTCTTATAACGGGCTCTGTTGCGAGAAGCTCAATCCCGCCCAAATCAATTTTATCGCCGACTTCCATAGAAATAAAATTATTC
>Ga0181601_10000841_pt1 | contig 25637 bp, 28 predicted proteins | sample 041ome_8_FD_133020 | JGI IMG/M metagenome (GOLD analysis project Ga0181601, IMG submission 133020) | Coastal salt marsh microbial communities from the Groves Creek Marsh, Skidaway Island, Georgia - 041407BS metaG (megahit assembly) | ecosystem: Environmental > Aquatic > Marine > Intertidal zone... | reverse complement strand
GACCTCGAATCGCGAAAGCGCCCGCCCGGGTTCGCGCACCAGCACAAGCTGGCCGACATGACGTGACGCGTCATCCAACGCCGCGCGCATGGCACCTTCAAGGTAATCGCCGAGGACCGGCGCGACGGCCAGCCGGTAGCCACCGGCCGGCGTCGCGGCTGCGGTGCGGATCACGGCGCGCAACGCCGCTGTCGCGACAGCCTCCACCGACGGCAATGGCTCGGTGTAAGGCGCGTGCATCCGTTCCGCGAGGGATGGCCCCACGCGCGTTCGGGTAATTTCGATCAGGCCCAGATTGGTCATGCCAAGCACATGACAGGACCCCGGATCGCCCTTGAGGGTTTCGCGCAAACGCACCATCACCCGATTGCGGTCATCCCCCGAACCCATCTTCAGGGCATCAATGACGATGGCCCCGGCGATGTTGCGCAGGCGCAACTGGCGCGCGATTTCGGGCATGGCTTTTGAATTGACGTCACGCGGTGTGCGCCCGGCCTTGCCGACTTCACCGGCAGAATTGATATCAATGACGCAAAGCGCTTCGGCCTGATCAAAGACCAGTTCGGCCCCGCTGGGCAGCGTGACCCGTCTTGCGAGCGCGCTTTCGATGGCATCTTCCACACCCTGCTCTTCAAAGAGCCCGAGCTTGTCCCGTTCGATCCGGTCGCCCAGTTCAGGCCAGTTCGCCAGGCACCAGGTCCGTGCCTGATTCTGGGTGGTCGCATCACTGCACACGACGACGGAAATGCGGTCGTTCGAGAACCGTTCAAGGATATGAGACACCGGGTCGGCTGGCGGCACGATCACAGCGGGGACCGGACTGCTCGGCACCTTATCGTTCGTCTCGATGCGCACCACGCGCGGACCTTTGTTTTCAAACCCGTCGGCCACAACCTCGACGTCGATTTGCGCACCCTCATGGATCATCTCGGCAATGCGCGCACGACGGGCTTTCTGTTTTCCGGGCTCAGAGGCGTCCCGGGCACGCAGGAACGCGTCCTGTCCTGTCCCAATGTCCACAAAGGCACCGTTGATGCCTGCATCAATCCGGCGCACCCGGCCACGATAGGAGGCCCCCATGAGGCTCGGACTGGACAGACGATGGTGAACCACATCCCAGACAGCGCCGTTTCGAATGAGCGCCCCGCGCACCTCGCCCGGGCTGGCTTCGATCAGAATTGCAGAGCCCTTCATGACGCACCCCGATAACCAAGTCCTTCGAGCATGGCCCGGGCCATGGCAAGATCGAGCCCCACAACATTTGTATAGGACCCGCTGATCGCCGGCACGAAGGCGGCGGCGTGACCCTGGATGGCGTATCCACCAGCCTTGCCATCCCATTCATTCGTTTCGAGGTAACTTGAGATTTCGGCCTCCGTCAGGCGCTTGAAGCGCACCAATGTTGTCGACAAGCGATCGGACACATGTCCGTCCGGGGCCACGACCGAAATGCCGCCGAGCACACGGTGACGCCGTCCCGAAAGCAGTTTCAGAAATTGACGCGCCTCGTCCGCCGAAGCTGGTTTTCCAAGTGCACGGCGCCCGACAGCGACAACGGTGTCCGCGGCCAGCACATAGGCGTCGCCTTCCTGCGCGGCAACAGCGCGCGCCTTTTCGACGGCAAGGCGCTGCGCGGTCTGCGCGGGAAGCTCATCCTTCACCGGCGTTTCATCAATATCGGCCGGTACGATCGCGTCAGCCGACAGGCCGATCTGCGAAAGCAGGTCACGCCGACGCGGCGAGGCCGAGGCCAGAACAAGGCGCATGTTCAAGGCCTGCCTCCAAATACAAAAGTTCTGATGATTACGCCCATCGGGCGAAAGCGCGGCACCGGGCCGCACCCATCCATGCCGCTACTTGAAGCGGAATGTGATGCGTCCCTTGGACAGGTCATAGGGTGTCATCTCGACATTGACCTTGTCGCCTGCGAGGACGCGGATACGATGCTTGCGCATCTTGCCTGCGGTGTGCGCAAGGACTTCATGGCCGTTGTCGAGTTCCACGCGGAACATCGCATTCGGCAGGATTTCCGTCACAGTTCCGGAAAATTCAAGTAGGTCTTCTTTGGCCATACACTTCGTCACGTTGTTGAATTGAGACCCGCATCGTTGCGGGATGCCGCAAGCAACCCGAAAACCCAGCGAAACTCAAGCGTTTTCCCCATACATTGGCGATTATCGCAAGTCAGGCATGTCGCTCCGGGGCAGGAAAACGCGCCCGAATCCGCTCAAAAAGCACATCCCGCACATCCCGGTAAGCCTGCAGGCGAATGTCCCGCGAGCCAGCAACATCCGCAGGATGCGGGGTTGGCCAATACTCCACCTCACAGGCCTGGGTGCGTGTCAGCTCAATCGCGCGGTGCTGGGCCTGAGGTGTGAATGTCACAATCAGATCGATCGACATATCGGTCAGGTCATCAAACGTCTTGGGATTGTGACGGGCGATGTCGAGGCCGATCTCCTGCATCGCCGCGATCGCAAATCCGTCAGGTTCATCACCGTTAAGCTGCACGCCTGCGCTGTCGACATAGACCCTGTGCCCGACCAGATGCTTCATAATCGCTTCGGCCATCGGCGAACGAATCGTGTTGCGATCGCAAGCAAACAGAATGCTCCCCGGCAGATCCTCCATGTCAGGCCCGGATATGCAATGCGCAAATCAGGGTGAAAAGACGCCGGGACGTGTCGTGATCAATCTCGATCCGGCCCGACAGCAATTCCCGCAGGCGATCAGAGCCCTCATTGTGCAGACCGCGACGCCCCATATCGATGGCTTCGATCTGAGCCGGTGAGGATGACCGGATCGCTTCGTAGTAACTTTCACAGATCGTGAAGTAATCTTTGATGGTCTTGCGAAACGGCGTGAGTGGAAGCGGCAAGGTGCCGATCATCGCCCCGGATTCCGTCGAAATTTCGAACACGAGCTGACGGCCCTGAACGCGCAGGATCAAATCATAGGGCCCCGGAGCGGCATCTGTGAAATGCGTCACATCAGGTGCGAAGGAATTTTCATCCGTCAGGTCAAAGATCGCGACCTGTATTTCACGCTCAACATCCGGGTGGTAACGGACCACCCCGGGGTTGTCGGTTTCAATTCGTGCGATGCGGTCGCTATCGCTGCTCATCATCGGTCCCGGCGACACGCAACTCGACAGCCCGGGCATGCGCCTCCAGACCCTCTGCACGTGCCAGCGTCATCGCCGGCGCCGCAAGCTTTGCGAAACTTTCTGCATTGGCCGAGAACATCGAAGTCCGTTTCATGAAGTCAAGAACGCCCAGACCCGAAGAGAACCGTGCGGTGCGCGCTGTCGGCAGGACATGATTTGGTCCCGCCAGATAATCCCCCAGCACTTCGGGTGCATAGGCCCCCAGGAACATCGCACCCGCATTGCGGATGCGATCCGCCAGCGCTTCGGCGCCCGGCGTCACGAGTTCAAGATGCTCGGGCGCAATCCGGTCAATCAGTGGCAATGCTGATTCCATGTTTTCGACAATCACCAAAGCCCCGAACCGGTCCCAGCTTTCGCGCGCAATATCCTCACGGGGCAGCTCTTTGAGTTGCCGTTCCACGGCGTCCGCCACGGCATCGGCAAACCCGGAATCATCGGTAATCAGGATCGACTGCGCCACGCGATCATGCTCGGCCTGACTCAACAGATCTGCCGCGATCCATTCAGGGTTGGCGTCACCCTGCGAGACCACCAATATTTCAGACGGACCGGCAATCATGTCGATCCCGACCACCCCAAACACCTGACGCTTGGCTTCCGCGACATAGGCGTTACCCGGCCCGACGATCTTGTCGACGGGAGTTATTGTCTCGGTTCCATAGGCCAGTGCGGCAACAGCCTGCGCACCGCCCACGCGGTAGACTTCGTCAACGCCGGCAATTTCGGCTGCCGCAAGCACCAGCGGATTGAGTTTGCCATCAGGTGACGGCACGACCATCACCAGGCGCGCCACGCCAGCAACACGTGCGGGCACCGCGTTCATCAGAACCGAGGACGGATATGCCGCCGTTCCTCCCGGCACATACAGACCGGCGGCCGACACGGCATGCCAGGTGCTGCCAAGCCGGACACCCGCATCATCAACGTAGTCAAAATCTTCCGGCTTCTGGCGCTCGTGATAGGCAATGATCCGCGCGCGCGCGGTTTCCAGCGCAGCAATCGTTTCCGGACTACAGGACTGGCGCGCAGCAGCTATTTCATCTGCACCCACACGCAGGGTCTGCGGTGTGAGCTCCAGCCGGTCATACTTTGCTGTCAGTGCGATAAGGGCGGCGTCACCTTCGGCTTTAACCTGTGCCACGATGGCGGCAACATCATCGCGCACATCGACAGACGCCTCCCGACGTTCGGCCAGAAAGTCTTCGAAAGCTTGTGTGAAACCGTCCCGGTTGGCGTCCAGCCTAAGCGGCATCTCGCCCGTCCTCGAGAGCATCCCGGATACGATCGATCCAGCCCGTCAGCGTGCTCGCGCGTGTTTTCAGGGCAGCCCGGTTCACAACCAGACGCGAACTGATATCCATGATCGTTTCGATCTCCACCAACCCGTTCGCCTTGAGGGTTCCGCCGGTCGACACAAGATCGACAATCCAGCGGCACAGACCCAGCGTCGGGGCGAGTTCCATCGCGCCATTGAGCTTGATGCATTCGGCCTGCACGCCGCGGCGTGCAAAGTGCTTGTGCGTCAGGTTGGGATATTTGGTGGCGACGCGAACATGGCTCCAACGTGCCGGATTGTCGACCGCGACAACTGATTGCGGTGCCGCAACCGAAAGTCGGCATTTTCCAATATCCAGATCAAGCGGTGCATAAAGTTCGGGGTAGTCGAACTCCATGATCACATCGCTGCCCGCGACGCCGAAATGAGCCGCCCCGAAGGCAACAAACGTCGCCACATCGAAGGCCCGTACACGAATGATCTCGATCCCCGGATCATTCGTGTCGAAGCGTAACTTGCGCGTGTTGGGATCGCTGAACTCCGGCTCGGGCTCGATGCCCGCGCGTTTGAGCAACGGCAGAACCTCGCCCAGAATACGGCCTTTCGGCAGGGCAAGGATCAGTTTGTCTGTTTTCTTCGCCACAATTCACCTACCACGCGAACCCGTGAAACAGCCACGAAACCGGTACTTTCACCGGTTTCGAACCGCAAACGAGGTCAATCGTCCGCGTGCTGGGGCCGCCACTGTGTCGGCCAAGGTTCGCCGAAGTCCTCTAAATGGCACAGGAGTCCGGTGGTTTCCAGCCGAATTGCGGTATTGCCGGAGAACGTCAATTCGATGGTTGGTGCGTCAGCATCGCTCTCTGCGACCTGTGTGATTGCGAGCAGGTTCAAAAAAGCCGCGCGATCACCAAAATCAATGCCGCGTCGACGAACGGCCGTCACGTTGGAAAAGGTCACACCCGCATTCACACGTTCGGCCGGTTCCGCCTTACGTGCCTGGTCTGCCGTTTCCCATCGAAACCTGTTGGCCACAAAAACAAACTGCTTCGTGACAGGCTCATAACTGATATCCCCGATCGGAATGATCGCATCCTGCAAGGCCCCCGATACAACCGCGAGATCATCATCACTGACGGCGATCAGCTTGAGCAACGGGTCAGATTCACTCATTCGGTATCCTCAACGCGTTCAACATCTGCACCGACCAACTGCAGCTTTTCCTCAAGCCGCTCGTAACCACGATCAAGGTGATAGATGCGCCGGACTTCGGTTTCACCTTCTGCGACAAGCCCCGCCATGACAAGGGACGCACTTGCGCGCAAATCCGAGGCCATGACCGGTGCCCCCTCCAACCGCTCAACCCCGCGAACAAGTGCAGAGCGTCCCTGCAAGGTGATGTTGGCGCCCATGCGATGCAGTTCAGGCACATGCATGAAACGGTTTTCGAAGATCGTCTCGGTCACCACAGACGCCCCATTCGCAACGGTCATCAGGGCCAGAAACTGTGCCTGCAAATCGGTTGGGAAACCCGGATAGGGATCTGTCTCGACATCCACCGCGAGAATTTCCGAACCTGTCCGGCTGACAAAAATTCCACCCTCGCGACCCTCGACAACTGTGCCTGTGCGCCGCAATTGGTCCATCGCCGCATCAATATGGGACAAACGCGCGCCTTCGAGGAGCACTTCACCACCGGCAATCGCAACTGCCATTGCAAAGGTACCGGCTTCGATCCGGTCGGGCATGATTTCGTGCTGTGCCCCATGCATTTTCGACACGCCCTCGATCACCAGCGTATCGGAACCAACACCGGTGATCTTCGCACCCATTGCAATCAGACATTCGGCAAGATCGGTAATCTCCGGCTCGCGCGCCGCGTTCTCCAGAATGGTCTGTCCATCAGCAAGGCATGCCGCCAGCAGCAGGTTCTCTGTCGCGCCGACCGAGACCTTGGGGAACGCATAGCGCGCACCGCGCAATCCTTGCGGGGCTGATGCCCGGATGTAACCGGATTCCACCTCGATCTCGGCACCCAGCGCTTCCAGACCCGAGAGATGAATATCCACCGGCCGCGTGCCGATGGCACAGCCGCCCGGCAAGGAGACGGTTGCCACACCTTCGCGCGCGACCAGCGGCCCCAGGACCAGAACAGATGCGCGCATCCGGCGCACGAGATCATAGGGCGCAGTGGTGCTCGTGATATCGCGTGCCGTGAGGGACATCACCCGTCCGGTATGCCCCTCCTTGGCGTCATGGCCTTCAAGCGAAACCTGCGTCCCATGCTGGCCCAGTAGATTCGCCATTGTGGTGATGTCGGCGAGATGGGGCACATTCGAAAGCACAAGCGGCTCGTCGCTCAGCAAGCAGGCGGCCATCAAGGGCAATGCCGCATTTTTCGCACCGCCGATGCGAATGGTTCCGTTGAGTGGCTTGCCGCCGCGAATTCTAATCTTGTCCATGGAGCGCTGCGATCAATGTGGTGAGGAAAAGACAACCCGTAGCGGCTGAATGCGGCATTTACGTGTCGGGAACGGCGCAACCGCCCTAGAGTTTTGGAACCGTGATTCCGCGCTGGTTCATGTATTTGCCCTTGCGATCGGCGTAGGACACTTCCGGCGGGCCCTCACCTTTCAGGAACAGGAACTGACACGCACCTTCGTTGGCATAAATTTTTGCCGGCAATGGCGTCGTGTTGGAGAACTCCAGCGTCACATGCCCTTCCCATTCGGGTTCGAGCGGCGTGACATTTACGATGATCCCGCAGCGTGCATAGGTGGACTTTCCAAGACAGATCACCAGCACGTCACGCGGAATACGAAAATATTCAACCGTCCGCGCCAACACGAAGGAGTTCGGCGGCACAATGCAGACATCGGTCGTCCGGTCGACGAAGCTTTTCTCGTTGAAATTCTTCGGGTCCACCGTGGCGGAATCCACATTCGTGAATATCTTGAACTCTTCCGAAACACGGGCGTCGTATCCGTATGACGACAAGCCATAGGAGATCACCCCTTCCCGGGTTTGGGTATCTACAAACGGCTCGATCATGCCTTCGTCCTGAGACTTCTGGCGGATCCAGCTATCGGGTAAAATTGGCATGCGTTGGCCCCCGCGGCGCTGCTAGGTCACATCCGCTTGTAGCGAATGGCCGGGCACCCCTCAAGCACACCGCAAAATCAGGCTTTTTTCTTTTAATTGCAGACAGTTATGAACTCACGAACCATCTGTCTTTGGTTCGGAGTCGCTTTCGCCGGCCTCGCGGCCGCGCCGCTGGGCATTGCGACGGCGCAAATTCTCCCGCAAGGCCGCCGACTGGCGTTCAAGACGCGCCTTCTCGCTTGGCGATGATTTCGGGCCACGCGGCTTGGCACCGCCGGTTTGAGGGTCGTCGCTCATTTTGCCCGTGCGGCGACGGCTTCAATCTCGACTTTCCAGCCCGGCGCCGCCAATGCGCTGACCACCACAAGGGTTGATGCGGCGGGATGCCCCCCTGACCAGGCATCTCGGATATCGCGAAACGCACCGACATCACCCGCATCCGTAATGAAGGCGTTCAGACGCACGAGGTCCGTGATTTCCATATCCACGGCCGCGAGCGCCAGTTCGAGATTGTGCAGGACCTGCTTGCACTGCGCCTCAAAGCCTTCGAATTTTTGACCATCCTTGTCGATGGCTACCTGTCCCGAAATAAACGCCATGCGCGTGCCATCGGGCACATCCACAACATGGCTGAAGTTGCTCGGCGGCGGGGCCATGGTGTCCGGGTTGATGAAGTTCAGCATCTGACATCTCTTTCCTTTCAGATTGGATGGGGCGGTCGCTTAGCTCTGGACAGCCGCATAGGCCTGCTCGACCGATGTATCCGGCAATTGGAGTGCAGCGCAGATTTTGTGAATGGTCTCGTGTTCGTCCGAGCTGTCACGCCCATCGGCCAGGCTCATCGCGGCGCTGATCCGCAACAACAGATCGGCGGCTCCTTCTGCCCGGGTGCCCGCACTGATGACCTTCAGCATCGCAGCAACGCCATCATCATCATCGGCAAGCTGCGCGACATGCTCATCAAATGCATCGACAACTTCATGTGGATCAAACAACCGCAGCTGGGACAGACTCTCAATCACGGTGTCGAGGCGTGCACGTTCCGAAAAACTGACTTCCCCATCAGCCGTGGCGACCAGAGCGCAAGCTGCCGCGACCGCTTCGAGAAACGGCCGTTGCTTATGTCGGTTGAGCTCCAGACGAAAACGTTCAAACACCTAACAAACCTCCATACGCCCCTAATTCATGGGATATTTGCACGCTGTCATCGATAGGCCAACAGCAGTCCTTGCCGCGCCGCAAGACACATGGCATAACCCGCGCGTTTTCGAACATAGTGCCGCCGTAGCTCAGGGGTAGAGCGCACCATTGGTAATGGTGAGGTCGAGTGTTCAATTCACTCCGGCGGCACCATCTCTTTCAAGTCAGGACATATGTCCGTTCCCCAATCCCCCGACACCGAACCCGCGCCCAAAAGCGCGCTGACGGGCATGCGTGCGTTCACGCATCGCGACTTTCGTTATTTCTTTGCGACCCGGGTCTCGGGCATCCTGGCGACGGAAATGCTGGTCACCACAGTGGGCTGGCAGGTCTACCGTCTGACGGCGAGCGAACTCAATCTCGGTCTGATCGGACTGGCGCAGTTCGCGCCCTTTGCGCTTCTGTTTCTGGTGTCCGGTGTCGCCGCAGACCGCCTGCCACGCATGCGGATCATTCTGGGGTGCGTCTCCCTGCAGACCATATGCGCTGCCGCGCTTCTGTGGGGCACGTGGTCGGGACAAATCGATTTCCCCATTATTCTGGCAATTCTGGTTCTGTTCGGGGTCACGCGCGCGTTTCAGGCGCCGGCACAAATGGCGATCGTCCCCAATCTGGTGCCGAGCCATGACCTTGCCAACGCTATTGCCTGGTCGTCCTCCGGTTTCCAGATGGCCCGCATCATCGGACCGACAATTGCCGGGCTGCTGATCGCATTTGGTGCGGCACGCGGCGAAGACGAGTTCTTCGTTTACATCCTTGCGGTCATCACCTTCATGCTCGCAACAATACTCGCCGCCCTGGTGCGCAAGCCGGTGCAGGTGGTCAGTTCAGCGCCAATCACGGTTGGCAACATTTTGGCTGGCTTCAAATTCATCGCCTCGCGACAGGTTATTTTCGGTGCCATCGGCCTCGACCTTTTCGCCGTTCTGTTTGGTGGTGCGATTGCCCTGCTGCCCGTTTACGCGACCGAAATCCTGAACGTTGGTGCCGACGGGTTCGGCATCCTGCGATCCGCCTTTACAGCCGGTGGTTTTATTGGCGCGCTCTACATGACCCAGATGCCAGTCCGCCGTCATGCAGGCGTTAAACTGCTCCTCGCAGTCGGAACCTTTGGCCTCGGCGTCACCATCTTCGGCCTGTCAGAAATCTTCTGGCTCTCGCTCGCCGCACTCATGGTGATGGGGCTGGCCGATTCAGTCAGCGTCTTCGTCCGCCAGAACCTGGTGCAGATCATCACCCCCGACGAGATGCGTGGCCGGGTCAGCGCCGTCACGGCCGTGTTCATCGGGGCCTCGAACGAACTCGGAGAATTTGAATCCGGCGTGACCGCCCACTGGTGGGGCACGGTCCCTGCCGTTGTGGTGGGCGGAGTTGCGACAATGACCGTGGCCGCCAGCTTCGCGTGGCTGTTCCCGAAGCTGCGGCAAGTCGACAGCCTCGACCCCGACGACCTGATCCGGAAATATCGGGACCCGGCCGTCAAGGACTAGCGGTCATCGGGATCAGTCGATCACTGCAATGGCATTGACCTCGAGCACGCAGCGCGGGTCGGTTGCGAGTTGCACGATCTGCACTGTCGTGGTTGCCGGCTTGTTGTCACCGAAATATTCGGCCCAGACCCTGTTGAGAATATCCTGGTCAGACATATCAGTCAGGAAGCGATCGGCGGTCACGATATCGTCGAAGGTCGCACCCACCGCATCGAGACCGTTTTTCAGGTTCTCAAGAACAGCGCGAGCCTGCCCTTCCATATCATCGGGCATATCCGCGAACTCAGCAGGCACATGCGGATGGCTGTGATAGACGGGTGCTGCTGTCACACCGGCCAGATAAACCGTGGTCCCGCCCGTGACCTTGATGGCAGGCGCATAGGGCATCCAGATATCCGGCGCGTCGGGCCAGTGACAATGTTCGATTTTCTTCGCCATGATATTCTCCCAGAATGTGAGACGGCGTGTCGTCACGCCGTGTGCGTTTGTGTTCGCGGGCTAGGTTTCATGTTACGCCAAGCGGTGCGCGACGCGCGATCTTTGTTTCCACAAACAGCGAAATTCCATGCTCCCCATCGACAGCCTTTATCGCGGACGCCAGATCAACCCCGACGGGATTGCGCTGGAGGATGACAGCACGCAACTGACTTACCGCGAATTGGTCGCACGGGTTGAGGCTTTGGCGGCTGCCCTGCAGGATCGTTTGCCAACACCGCAGGCAAAAATCGGCGCCTGTGGGTTCAACAATCTGCAGCACGTCATTGGTATTCTGGCGACACATCTGGCGGGACATATCTGGGTGGCGGTGAACCCGCGCAGTGGCAAGCCGGAGAACACGGCGCTGATGGACCTGGTCGAACCCGATCTGATGATCGCCGATGATGCCGCGCGGGATGCATTTGATATCGGAGACACCCCGATCATCGTGGCTGCCCCCGATGGCAAACCCGCAGGCGACACGGTTGACGGCCTGATCGAGAAATTTCGCGGCAAGCGCCCAACCCGCCATCTGCTCGATCCCAACACTGGGATTCAGGCGATCAAATTCACCGGCGGTTCAACCGGCTTGCCCAAGGCCGTAATGCAGCCCTACCGAACGGGGGTCACCCTGATTGGCACCGTTCTTTCGGTTTTTCGTCTGGATGCCAGCGACGTTCAGGCTGCCGCAGCACCGGTGAGCCACGCCGCTTTCATCCTGATGCTGCCAATATTCGCAGCGGGTGGTCGCAATATCGTGCTGTCCACGCCGGACCCCGATCGCATCCTGCACGCGTTCGAAAAGCGCGATGTGAGCACCATCTTCATGCCACCCACAATGATCTACAAAACCATGGCCGAGCCGAATATCGAGACGCGGAGATTTCCCAAACTGCGTCACCTTATCTATGGCGCAGCACCCATGCCGCCTGAGAAAGTTCGCCAGGCTCAGGAGGTTTTCCCCAACGCACTCGAAACGCTGTATGGCCAGACCGAAGCGTCCTCGGTTTGCACAACCATGTCGGCGGCCGAAATGTTGATGGAAGAAAACATCGGCTCGGTCGGTCGCGCGACACCGCTGATGCGCGTTGAGATCAAGGACCCCGACGGCAATATTCTTCCGCCCGGCGAGGCCGGCGAAGTTGTGGTGCGCGGCGGGCTGACCATGACCGGCTACTACAAAAACCCGAAAGCCACCGAAGAAGCCTTCAAGGACGGCTGGCTGCACACCGGCGATGGCGGGCTGATCAATGAGAACGGCTACCTGTTCCTCAAGGACCGTCTGCGCGACGTGATTATTTCCGGTGGCTTCAATGTCTATCCCGGCGATGTCGAAGGTGCATTGGTCAAGCATCCCGACGTCTATGAGTGTGTTGTCTTCGGTGCCGAAGACGACCATTGGGGCGAACGGGTCGAGGCTGCCGTGCAATTGCGCGCAGGCGCCACGAGCAGCGCCGAAGACATCATCGCCCATGCCAGGGAACAGCTTGGTTCGGTCAAAGCCCCCAAATCAATCCATCTTGTCGACGACCTTCCGCGCAGCGCGGTCGGAAAGGTCCTGCGTCGCGAGATCAAGGACCGCTATTCAAAACCTGCCGACTGATCGGCAGTTGGCCTTCACCACCTTCTCATCGTAAGAGTTATTCATCATGCGCATTACCAATATCCGCGAAATCGCGGTCCCTCTGAACTTGAGCCTGCGCAATGCGGTTTTCGATTTCAGCCAAATGACCACCTCGGTGGTTGCCGTCATCACTGACGTGATCCGCGACGGCAAGCCCGTCGTCGGCTACGCCTTCAACTCGACAGGCCGCTATGCCTGCGGCGCGCAAATGCGCGCGCGGTTCATTCCGCGCATTCTCGATTCCGATCCCGACAGCCTGATCGATGAGGAGCGCAACAACCTCGACCCCGAGAAAATTCTCGCGGCCATGATGCAGGGCGAAAAGCCCGGCGGGCACTCGGATCGCTCGGTCGGTATCGGCACCATCGAGTTCGCAGTCTGGGATGCCATCGCCAAGATCGAGGAGAAGCCCGCCTTCCGTTCGATCGAGGAACGCTACAACCCCGGCGGCGCCAAGCCGAAGATGTTCGTCTATGTGGGTGGTGGCTGGTACGCGCCGGGCAAGGGCACGCCCGAACTGCTCGACGAGATGCGCGGTTATCTCGACATGGGGTACACCCAGCTGAAAATGAAAATCGGTGGCATGAGTGTCTCTGACGACATGTCGCGTCTGGAAGCGGTTCTCAAACTGGTCGGCGATGACGGCTGGAACCTCGCCGTGGATGCCAATTGCGGCCTGACGCGGCAGGGCGCCTTCGATTATGCCAAGGCCATGGCCCCATATAATCTGCGCTGGTACGAGGAGGCCACGGACCCGCTCGACTACGCGCTGCTGGCTGAGCTGGCCGATATTTACGCACCGCCACTGGCGACCGGTGAGAACCTGTTTTCAACCCAGGATGTCGAGAACCTTGTGCGGTTCGGCGGCATGCGGACCGACCATGACGTGCTGCAGAGCGATCCGCCGCAAAGCTATGGCGTTGTCGCGGTCACCCGAACGATCAAGATGCTCAAGGAGCATGGCTGGACCGAGAACGGCCTGATGCCCCATGGCGGCAACCAGATGTCCCTGCACATCGCCGCCGGGCTGGGCATGCTGCTTTGCGAGAGCTACCCCAACACTTTCGGTATGTTCTCGGATTTTGCCGATGATGCCGAAGTGATCGATGGCTATCTGACCCTTGATGAGGATCGCCCCGGAATTGGGTTCGAGGCCCAGGCCGATCTATATAAGGTCATGTCAGAATTATCGTCTGCCTGAACGAAACAATAACCGCGAACGGGGCATCAGACCTCGCGCGACACTGAGGAGAACGCCGCCATGATGTTTGAATATTTCCCCGACAATTATCCCTGGTCGATGGCCGCCGTGATGGCGATCAATGCCGGCGCTGTGCTCTCGGAAGTGCACGAGGCGCTTGAGCCACTCAAGCCCGTTGCAGGTGCCAATGACGATGCCGCCAACGATGCCTGGCACGCGCGCTGGATGATGCTCGGGGAACGCAGTGAGCGTCTGGCTGACGAGGACGATGCCGCCGGACGCCGGCTCAGCGCCAGCGCCAAGTACAAACGTGCGGCGGTCTACTACATGACTGCAGAACGCATGTGTAAGTCCGAAGCCCCGATCCGGATCGAGACCTACAAACGTATGCTCGACATGTTCCGCAAGGGCGTCGAGCGCGAGAACGGTCCGGTTGAATGGGTTGAAGTTCCCTATAGCCACGATGGGAACGACACCAGCCTGCCGGCGTTGTTTTTCCCGGCCAACCCGAAAGCCGTGACCGGCGACGGCCCGGCGCCCTGCATCATCCATTTCGACGGACTGGATGTGATGAAGGAATTTCTCTATCTCGCCGGGCTGGCGCGGGCCTATGCCGCACGCGGAATTTCCACCCTGATGATTGATCACCCGGGTGTTGGTGAGGCCCTGCGCCTGCGGGACCTCAAGCTGTTCCCGGAGACCGAAGTGCCCGCCGGGGCAGCCGTCGACTATCTGGAAACCCGTGACGACGTCGATTCAAACCGAATCGGCATGGCCGGCATCAGCCTGGGCGGCTACTACGTGCCGCGCGCGGCCGGTTTTGAACACCGCCTGAAATGCGCCATCGCCTGGGGCGGGATCAACGATTACGGCAAGATCACCCGGGGACGTCTGGATGGCACCGGCACCAAGCTCTCTGTTTCCCATTGGGAAGAGCATATGAACTGGGTCTTCGGCACCAATTCGGCCGAGGAAATCCTCGAAGTCGTGGACCGCATGAATCTCGAGGAAGCCGTCCCCAATATCGAATGCCCGCTGTTGGTGGTGCATGGCGAAGGCGACCGGCAAATCCCGCTGGAAATGGCGCAAAAGACCATCCGCGAAGCGGTGAAAAGTCCGCGGGCCGAACTCAAGGTGTTCACCGCCGCCGATGGTGGTGTGGAGCATTGCCAGGTTGATCACGGCGCGCTTGCGGTTGAGTACATGACCGACTGGGCTGCTGATGTGCTTGGTGGGAAGACTGACTAAATTTACCCACAATCTCACTGGCAAGGGTTTGACTAAATCAAACGCTTGATTGAATATCCTCCCATAGAGCGTCCGGCCAACGGATGCCTGGGAGGAACAGTGACAGCACTTCCGCTTGAGAAAGCCGGAGAAGAAGCTGCCATCGCCGGAGATGCCAGGGGGGAAGCGACCCGCCAGCGCATTCTCGATGCAGCACAGAGATTGTTTTCCGAGCACGGAAGCAACGGTGTGTCTTTGCGTGCCATCACAGCAGAGGCCGGCGCAAATTCTGCAGCTGCCAATTATCACTTCGGTTCGAAAACAGGACTGCTTGAGGCCGTATTTGCCCGCCACGCGGCCGGGATCGCCGAAGAGCGCGACACGATGCTGCGTGCCTGTCGCGAGGAGATCGGCCGCCCGCCGCTGCTGGAACAGATTGTCCGGGCGTTTCTCGAACCCGGCATGCGCGGCCAGCACGGCGGCCATGGCTTCTCGCGGTTCCGCGGCCGCCTGCTTGCGGAAAACACCGAACAGACCCGCGATTTGTATGCCCGCTATTTCAATGATTCCACCGGGCAGTTCCTCGAAGCGCTACAGAACGCTCTGCCAGATCTTCCCGCGCATGATTTGCATTGGCGGTTCCACGTGCTGCTCGGTGCCATGGTCTACACGCTCGCCAATCCGGGCCGCATTCAGGTGCTGACCGGGGGCGAATGCGACCCCGCCGACCCCGATCAGGCGCTGGACAACCTTGTGCCAATGCTTGCGCAACTTTTGCGAAATCCGGCGATGACGAACACGAAATCGCCGAATTCACCACACGAACTCAACACAAACCAAGCCTAGTAAGAAGGAAATCAGAAGATGGCCAATCCGAATAGCGATATGCGCGTGACGCACGAAATTCTCGCTGAGTACGCTGAAAAGTGCAAAAACTGGGGCAAATGGGGTCCCGATGATGAGATCGGCACGCTCAACTACACCACCGAGGCCGACGTTGTTAACGCCGCCAGTTTGGTCAAAAAGGGTAAGGTCATGTCCATGGGGCTGAACTACGATCAGTTCGGACCGCAGGGCGCCAAGACCCCTTACCCCGCTATGGGCCGGTTTAACCCGATTCACATGATGACCCGCACGGGCACTGACGCCTGGGCCGGCACACTCGACAGCCGCGGCATTCGCGGGGCGGATGATCTGGTCATGATGCCGCTCCAGTGCGGCACCCAGTGGGATGGTCTCGGCCATGTCTTCTATTGGGACCACATGTGGAACGGTTACGAGTGCCGCGAAGTCACATCGGCTGGCGCTCAGAAAGCCGGCATTGAGAAGACCAAGGACAAGATGACCGGACGCGGCGTGTTCCTCGACATCGCCCGGGTCAAGGGCGTGGATTGCCTTGAAGACGGCTATCCCATCACCTGCAAGGATCTCGACGAAGCCTGCGAAGATCAGGGCGTCGAAGTGCGCAAGGGCGATTATGTCGTTCTGCGCACCGGCATGATGGAGCGTTGCCTGAACGACGGCAGCTGGGATGGATATGCCGGTGGCGATGCCGCAGGCATGGCCTTCGAGACCCTCGACTGGATCTTCGAAAAAGAAATCGCCGGTTATGCATCTGACACGTGGGGCAATGAAGTTCGCCCGTGCGAGACCGATGAAAACATCAACCAGCCCTGGCACTGGATCGCCATTCCGATCCTCGGCCTGACCATGGGAGAGATCTTCTATCTCAAGGACATCGCGGACGATTGTGCCGAAGACAAGGTCTACGAATTCATGTTCGTGGCCCCGGCACTGCCGATCACGGGAGCCGTTGGCTCTCCGGTCAACCCGCTCGCGATCAAATAGTGGGACAAAAGTGACATTGTCCTGAAAAATTCTTGGCTGGCTGGATTCGGTATCTGTGCAATCATGGAACCGAACCGGCCGGTCATGGGTATGTGTACCGGTCCATCTTGTCCCGTTCAGAGATGGCTCGCAGAGTTCAAACAAAAGAACGGATCATAAGCGCTTCATGTCTCTAGGGAGGAACCAAATGCGCAATAAATTTCTAGCAACGACGAGCCTCGTCTTCGCCGCCGCACTGGCATTCAGTGCACCGGCTAACGCCAACGGCGTGGGCACCACACTCGAAGAAGCCCGAGCAAACACGTCTGTCATGCAGGCCTGGCTCGATGGCGGCGTGCCGGATATGGAAGTCACATATTCTGGTGACGTGATCGAAATGATTGCAACCCACCATCTGCCCGCCGTCGCAGGGCTGTCCAAGGTTCTTGCGGCCAGCTATCGCAATCTCGAAAAGATGAGTGACGGCAAGATCAAGGTGAACGATCAGTGGGGCGCCACGGTCCACAGTGTTCGTGAAGGCCGTCGCGCCACGCGAACAGGTCTCTCGCACTTCGCACCTTGCTTCTCGCTCTACACGGCGAAGGATTACACCACGGTCGGTGGACTGGGACTGCCGTTCCTGCTCAACAACGCCCATGAGGCCGTTGCTGTTGCCGAAGAACTCTATCCGAAATACTTCAAGAAAGAGTTCGAGCAGTATGGTGTCGTTGTTGGCCGCATGGCCCACACCAGCCCGTATCATCTTTTCACTGCCACCAAGGCAGTTCGCAAGCTTGAAGACATCAAAGGTCTGAAGGTTCGCGCGGGCGGTGGGACGCATGCCGCCATCATCGGCGCTCTGGGCGCAACCCAGACCTCGATCCCGGGTGCAGAAGCCTATACGGCCCTGCAGCGCGGCATTGTTGATGCCGTTCACTTCGGTGACGCCATCGCGCCGGTCTTCAAGGTCCATGAAATCTCGAAGTATCGCACAACCAACGGCTTCAATATCCTGACCATCGAATATTGTGCTTCAAGTGATTTCTTCAACGATCTGCCGAAGGATCTGCAGCTTGTGTACAACGCCTGGGCCCGCCAGACGGCACAGGCCGATGCACAGGGCTTCTACAGCGTCGGTGACGTGATCGGTCTTGGCCGGTCCAAAGAAGCCGGCGTCGAGATCATCGATATGCCTGCTACTGAACTTGATCGCTGGAAGGCCGCTGTTGCGCCTCTGACAGCCAAATGGATCGAGAACGAAGAAAAGGCCGGGCGTCCGGGCCAGGTCTTCATCGATGAGGTCAAGGCACTTTCGGCCAAGTACTCGAAGATGACAGCCAACGAAATGTTCCAGCTAACCGTCGATAGCCCGAACATGAACATGTACGACTTCAAATAGAGGTCTTACCGACTAGAAACGGGCTGCCGGCAATACCGGCAGCCCGTCTTCTGGTTTCCGAAGTATCAGCTTCAAAAAGTTTCGCCGATTGGGGATTCGGAAATGCACCAAACCATCGACAGTATCGCAAGGGTTCTGACGTTTATTACGCAGACCTTTGATAAAATCGGAGCTTGGGTCGTTTTGCCCGCCATCAGCGTGGTCATGATGACCGATGTCGTCTTGCGCTATGTGTTCCACACGCCGTTCATCTGGAGCCTGGAATTTGGTGAATGGATGCTCTTGTTCATCTTCGTCGCAGCAATTCCCGAATGCACCCGCCGCAACGGCCATATTCGGATGGAACTGCTGTATGGCGTCATGCCACCGCTATTTCGCAAGGTCATCACCGTCCTCTACGCAATTCTCGCTGGCGGCCTTTTCTGGCTTATCACTCACGTTGAATACGAAGAGTTTGATTTCTCATTCGGCTTGGGGCGCGTCACCGAATTTCTCGAACTCCCCGTCTGGTTGCACCACGCTGCCATGGTGGTGATGGGCGTCATCGTGATGGCATTTTTCCTGATCCGTACCGTCGGCGTAATCGTCGGCCACGACCCATATCCCGAGGTCGAACGCGACCCGGCCGACCTGGAGGACTAGAATATGGATCCCACGACAATTGGTCTTCTGAGTTTCGGCGTGATGATGTTTCTCATCATTCTGGGCGTTCCCATCGCGTTCTCTATGCTCGCCACGGCGGCAGGTGGTCTTTACATCATTCAGGGCCTGTCCTACGCCACCAACCAGATTTCATCGACCTTCTGGGACCAGGCAACGAATTTCGTGTTCATCGCCGTCCCGATGTACTTCCTCATGGGACAACTGGTTTACCGGACAAATATCGCCGGTGATCTATACGACTGTGTCTATAAATGGCTCGGGCGTCTTCCAGGCGGTCTGGCCATCACCTCTGTGGTTGCCTGTGCCGGCTTCGGTGCCGTGTCGGGCGGCAGCGTGACAGCGGTCGCGACCATGGGGCCGATGTGTATGCCCGCGATGCGCCGCTACAACTACGATGACAGTCTCGCCACTGGCAGTATCGCTTCAGCAGGCACGCTAGGCATTCTGATCCCCCCGTCGATCATCCTTGTGGTCTATGGCATCTGGACAGAATCGTCGATCGGCGCCCTGTTCATTGCGGGCATCATCCCGGGCATCATGATGACGATTGGTTATTCAGCCACGATCTGGATCCGCTGCAAGATAAACCCTGCTCTGGGACCGATCGGTGAATCCTTCAATCTCAGCGAAAAAGTCTCCTCGCTCACAAAATTGCTGCCCGTTCTGCTGACTTTCCTCGTGGTCATCGGCGGCATCTATGCCGGTGTTTTCACCCCCACCGAAGCTGCAGCTGTCGGTGTCTTCGCCCTGCTCGTGATCTCATTGGCGATGCGGAGGCTCAACTGGGAATCGTTGGGCAAAAGCCTGCTCGAAACCATGCACACATCGGCGATGATCTTCGTGATCATTATCGGTGGACACATGATGGGTAAATTCGTGGTCCAGACAGGCCTGACGCAAGGTCTGATCGACTGGATGCAGAGCCTCGGTCTCGGCCCGCTCACCACGATGCTGATGATCAGTATCCTTTACATCATCCTCGGGTTATTTCTGGATGTCTGGGGCATGCTGATCCTGACGATCCCGTTCCTGTTTCCGATCATTCTGGAGATGGGATTCGATCCGATCTGGTTCGGCATCTATGCCGTGATCATGGCCGAGCTGGCTCTGATAACACCACCCGTAGGGATCAACGTCTATGTGATGGCAAAGATGGCGCCCGATGTACCCCTGAATAAAATTTTTAAAGGGGTCGCGCCATTCTTCATTGCGACGCTCGGACTGGTATTCCTGATCGTCATGTTCCCGGAGATTGTGACTTGGCTGCCGCAAAAAGCCGGCATGATCACAGCCTACGAGGGCTAGCGTAACGTCCGACGCAACTGGGGCTGTTGCGGCTCGGTTTCGTAGACATCCAGAACCGCATCACCGTGCGGCTGGATGTCTTCAAACCGGCTGCTGCCTTTCCCGGCTAGAAAAGCTGCATTCGCCGCGCCATCTTCGGCGCGGCGTTTTGCTTCGGCAGGAACAGGAAGTTGCCGCCGACGGCGGTCGTGTCCAACGAATGAATTCGAACGGATAAACTCCCGCGGATTTTCCACAACACTGCGCAATCGGGCAGCGACCCCATCCACGGTGACCGGTTTGGCCAGAAATTCGGTAACACCGGCATCGCGTGCTGCTTCAACATGATGCTTTTCGGCATACCCCGTGATCATCACGACCGGCACATCCGTGGCGGGATGGGTCGGGTCGTCACGCAGCATGCGAGAAAACTCCAGACCATCAATCGGCGTCATCATCATATCGGTGATGATGACATCAGGCAGGTTCACGCGACTGTCGTTCAATGCGATCATTCCATTCTCGACATCGTGCACCTGCGTGATTCTCAAAGCTTCCAGAATGCTACGCAGCAGACGACGCATATGATCATTGTCATCAACAACAAGAACGCGAAGATCAGAAATTGATTGATTGATCATGTAAAAGGAACTTTCCACAGGGATTCCCGGCACCACAAATGTGAAACGAGAGATTCCGACAAACTATCGCTAAACTATCGCCAGATTTGGTTAACAAATGATTTCGGGCGGTTTACCAATCGATTTAGACCCGGTGCGTTACAAGTTCTCCGGCAACCACAAAACTGGACGAGTGACATGGACGAAGAAGAAGAAATGAGCGTCGATATCTATCACAATCCACGTTGCAGCAAATCGCGCGCAACGCTGGCTTTGCTGGAGGAGCGCGGCATTGACGTCTCGGTGATTGAGTATCTCAAAGAGCCGCCCGACGACATCGAGTTGCGCCAGATTCTCGACCTTCTGGGAATTCCTGCGCGGGACCTGCTGCGCAAGGGCGAAGATGCCTACAAGGAAATGAACCTGTCTGACCCCTCGCTGTCGGAGGAGGACATTATACAGGCCATCCTCAAACACCCGATTCTCATGGAACGCCCAATTGTCGTAACCGCGAGTGCGGCGCGCATCGGTCGACCGCCCGAATCCGTACTGGAGATCCTTTGAGTTTGGCACACACCCAAAGCCGGCCCACCGCCTATAGCTGTGGGCCAGCTTTCGCGGCCTCGTTTCGGGCCGCGCGCGAAGATTTCAGGGACGGTCGCGATACACCCTCGGCGTTCCTTGAACGCTTTCTCGACGAGATCGAAACGCAGGAACCCAGTCTCCATGCCTTTGTGACTCTCGCACGCGACGAAGCCCGTCTCGCCGCCGCACAAGCCGACACCCGCTACAAGGCCGGAAACCCTTTATCTGCCGTCGACGGCCTCCCCATTGGACTGAAAGACATCATCCAGACCGAGGGGCTTCCCACCCAATCCGGCAGCCCGATCTTTACCGGCTGGCAGGCCGAGCGAGATTCGGCCGTGGCCTCTGCGCTGCGTCGTGGAGGGGCTGTTCTGGTCGGAAAGACAGCGACAACAGAATTTGCCTATGGTGCGATCACACCGACGCGCAATCCCTATGACCACAACCGCACGCCGGGCACCTCATCGAGCGGCTCAGCGGCTGCCGTGGGTGCCGGAATGCTGCCGCTGGCCATCGGTACACAATTGATGTCGTCTGTCCTGCGTCCCGCGAGCTATTGCGGCCATGTTGGCGTCAAACCAACCTACGGGGCTATCCGCCAGGATGGCATTCATCCGTTTTCTCCCTCGGGCGAGCATGTCGGTGCACATGCCCATGCGCTTGAGGATGCCTGGCAGACGCTTCGGTTTCTGGCGCAAGAGGCCGGGCCAGTGCCAGGTTCTCGCGGTTTGACCGGACCTGAAGACGCCCCTGCGGCAACGATGCCCAAACGACTTTTGCGCATGTACACACCGGGCTGGGAACTGGCAGATACCAGTGTCCGCGATGCATTTGAAACCGCACTCGACACCTTGTCGAATGCCGGCGTTTCGATCGTCGAGCCTTCAACAGTCCCCGAGCTGCAGGCGATTGAAGACGACTGCGCCCGTTCCGACTGGTGCATTGCCGAGATCGCAGCCTTTGAAATGCGCTGGCCATTCTTCGAATATGAAAAATCCGGAGGCGAATTTCACGACCGTATCAACAAGCTGCTGGTCCGCGCGCATGAAATTACACTTGAGGACTATCATCTGGCTCTCGAGTGGAAAGATGGGTTCCGGGCGCGGTATCTGGCCCTGTCCGAGCAAATTGACGGCGTGATTGGCCTCACAGCACCCGAGGTCGCACCAGTGGGCCTGGAGAACATCGGACACCCGATCATGTGCTCACCTGCTTCCTGCATGGGCGCACCCGCCATCACCATCCCGGCACTCGAAGCTGATGGCCTGCCCCTTGGGCTACAACTTATCGGGTTCCACAACCGCGACGCTGAAATGTTTGCCCATACCGCATGGGTTGATAATGCACTGGCCCGCTAAACACGGCCGCAGAGCATGAAGGTCGGTATTGTTGGCGCTGGTGCGATCGGCGGATTGCTTGCAGCGAGACTGGCGCAGACCGGTTGCGATGTTTCTGCGATCGCGCGGGGGGCCCATCTGGCAGCAATCCAGAAGAACGGATTGAGATACATTTCTGATAGTACCGAATTCGTTTCTCCCATAACGGCTTCTGACGACCCCAGCACGTTGGGGGTCCAAAACGTCGTCCTTCTGACCGTCAAAGCGCCTGCACTTCCGGCACTCGCTCCCAAATTGGCACCCCTGTGCGATGCCAACACCACGATCGTATCAGCCATGAACGGGGTTCCCTGGTGGTTCAGTCGCGCCTTGCCAGAACCCCTGCATGGACGTCGGCTCAAAGCCGTCGATCCCGAAGGGGTACTGGAGTCCGCTTTCCCCCAGACGTCTCTGCTCGGCTGCGTGGTCCATGCCGGTGCATCAGTGCCTGCGCCGGGCGTGATCCATCATGCTGCGGGCGATACGTTTCTGATTGGCAGCGCCTCGCGCGCATCATCTGAAGCCGCCGGAAAATTTGCCGCTGTAATCACCGCCTCTGGCCTAAACGGTAAGGCGACCAACGATATTCATGGCGAAATCTGGATGAAACTGATTGGCAATATGGGGATGGGACCGATCAGCGTGCTGACCGGAGCAACTCTGATCAAGATTGCGCGCGACATGGATGTGCGCCCGATCGCAGCAAACATGATGCAGGAAGCCAAAGATGTCGGGAACGCACTCGGGCTGCCCATGACCATGAGCGTGGAGGACCGCATCGAACTTGGTGCCGAACTCGGAGAGTTCAAACCCTCGATTCTTCAGGATCTCGAACGCGAGCGACCCATGGAGATCGATGCCCTGATAACCGTGGTGGCAGAACTCGGCGAGATCGCAAAAGTTCCCACACCCACGATTGATACATTGCTGGCACTGGTGCGCGGGCGTGCGCGCCGCGCCGGTTTGTACTAGGCCGCGTCATGGGTCCCGGCTTCCGCACGATCTCAACCCTGTTCGCCATGATGTTTGCCAGCCAGCTGGCGCTGACCATCTATCTGCCCGCCGTTCCCGAGATAGCGCTGGATTTGGGTGTCACCTCAGGTCAGGTCCAGCTGATTATTCCGGCCTATCTTGGCGCCTTCGCATTGATGCAGTTGATTGCAGGCCCATTGTCAGACGCATTCGGTCGACGACCGATTATACTGTCAGGGCTGACCCTGTTTTTCTTTGCAAGCATTGCCTGCGCCCTCTCCAACGACATCTGGCAGCTGATGGGGGCCCGGTTCGTTCAGGCAGCCGGAGCCTGCACCACCATCGTTGTGGGACGCGCGATCATCAGGGACACCAGCGAAGGCAAAAGCGCTGCCCGCGCCATGTCTTATCTCGCGATGGCCCTGGGTGTCGGACCCGCTATGGCCCCATTTTTCGGGGGCTTGCTACTGGAAAGCTTTGACTGGCGTTCGACATTCTTCGCAACGGCTGTCATGAGCGCACTCGTGCTGCTTTTCGCTTTCCGCATTCTTGGCGAAACACTTCCGCCCCAAACCCGCCGCCCATTGCGGCCAAGCGCGCTCCTCGTTGGCTATATCAGTCTGCTCCGACAGCGCAAATTTATGGGCTACAGCCTGACGATCAGCTTCCAGAGCGGCACGTTCCAGGTTTTCATCACGGCATCGCCCATTGTTCTGATCAGTGTGATGGGGGTCTCGCCACAACTTTACGGGCTTTACGTGATGTTTATCCCGGCGGGTTTCATCATCGCCAGTTTTGTGTCCGGTCGCCTCGTCACACGCATCCCGGTCAACATGATCATTCTGGCGGGGAACATATTTGGCATCGCGGGTGCCTTGATGCAGGTCTTCCTGGCCACAAGCGGTCTTGCGACCCCGCTGCTGATCGTCGCGTCGATCTTTATCTCAAATTTTGGAACCGGACTGGTCTTCGCGAATTGCTACGCACTCGCGCTCAGCACCGTTCCGCCATCATTTGCCGGCGCGGCTTCTGCGCTTGGCGGCTTTTTCCATCAGGGATGGGCCTTTGTGCTTTCGTTTTTTGTTGCCAGTTTGATCCACACGTCATCGTTGCCGCTTGGCATCATGCAAACCGTAACGACAATCTGCGCCGTGTCGATTTTTGTCTTTGCCGTCCTGTGGTCCGGCCGCCACACAAGAAAAGTGTAGCGACCGACCGACAGAAAACTAGACCTTCGGGGTCAGGCCCGCAGCGTCAATACCGGCGACGGCGCAAGCTTCGTCATTGTCAGACGAATCGCCCGTCACACCGACCGCACCGGCAACGTTGCCGTCGCTGTCCATGATCAGCACCCCACCTGCGACCGGAATAATCCGACCGTTGGATGCAGCGGCCAGCGCCACACCGAAATGCTCTCGGGTCAGGATATCGGCTTCGTTCGCCCGAGAGGAACGCCCGATGGCGAGACCGCCCCACGCCTTACCAAAGGCAATTTCAAACCGAAGGATGCCGCTTTTATCTTCGCGCTGCATTGAGACGAGATGGCCGCCGTCGTCGAGCACAACGATTGTGAGCGGGCCAATGCCCATCTCACGCCCCTTGGCCTGTCCGGCTGCAATGATCGTGTTTGCCTGTTCGAGTGTGACTTTCGCCATGTGGAATTACCCCGGTTTGCTGCTGTTTGAATAAGGCGCGCAGACTACCGAGACACCGAACCGAATGCCAGAGCGCTCAGCCCGGGTTCAGGACGGTCATTTCAAAAAGACCCGCGCAATGAAGGCATCTGCGGATTTTTTTCGGCTACTCCGCTGCCTGCGCAGCACCCTTTTGATTGCTGTACGCCCCGGCAAGATAGTCTGCGAAGTAGTTTCCGTATTCCAACGGCTCATATTTGCGGGGGTTTTCTTCGGTACAGCAGCTTTCGACCGGAACAATCACGTCATCAAGATCGGGATTGAAGAAAAAGGCCAACGAATAGCGATCTGCGTTTGTTGCCGCGGTCACCCGATGGGGCGAGGCCAGAAAGCGATCATTCGACCAGCGCCGCAACATATTGCCCGAATTGACGATAACCCCCTTCTCCATGGTCGGATGGTCGACCCACTCACCATCGGGGGTTTTGATCTGCAGTCCAGGTTGATTGCT
>Ga0181601_10000835_pt1 | contig 25721 bp, 23 predicted proteins | sample 041ome_8_FD_133020 | JGI IMG/M metagenome (GOLD analysis project Ga0181601, IMG submission 133020) | Coastal salt marsh microbial communities from the Groves Creek Marsh, Skidaway Island, Georgia - 041407BS metaG (megahit assembly) | ecosystem: Environmental > Aquatic > Marine > Intertidal zone... | reverse complement strand
CGTGGCAACCCGCGGCGGGCTCGACCGCGTGCGCGACGTGCGCTCGACAATGCCGGCCATCACCCACGTCGATTACTCGGCGCGCATCCAGACCGTCGACGCCGGAAGGTCACCCCGACTGCACCGGCTCCTGTCGGCTTTCGAAGCGCGCACCGGCTGCCCGGTGCTGATCAACACCAGTTTCAACATCCGTGGCGAACCGCCGGTGTGCACCCCCGCCGACGCCTACCGCTGCTTCATGGCCACCGACATGGACGTGCTCGTGCTCGAAAACCTGATCCTGCGCAAAACCGACCAACCCGCCTCGGCCTCCGCCACTACCGAGCGCGACTGCTATCTCGCCAGCTTCGGCAACGACTGACCCCTGCGACATTCTTCATTCTGATTTCGGATTTACCGTCATGTCCCTCATCCGCATCAACCGTCACCCGTCCGACCGCGACCTGCGCGTGTTCGCCACACTATGGTTGCTCTTCGCCGGGGTCGCGGCCTGGACAGCACAAACGAAAGGCTTCCCCACGCCTGCCCTCTTGCTGGCTGCCCTCGCGGCTGGCGTGGCCACGGCGGGGTGGATTGCCCCGCAGCGGGTCCGGCTGATCTACCTCAGTGCCATCTATGTGACCTTCCCTCTCGGGTTCGTGCTCTCCCATGTCATTCTGGCCGTCGCCTACTACGTCGTGCTGACGCCGATCGGCCTGATCATGCGCGCGCTTGGCCGCGATCCGTTGCAACGCCGGTTCGCCCCGGATCGGACCACCTACTGGGCACACCGCACCACCGAACGCGACGCCGAATCGTATTTCCGTCAGCACTGAGACGATCCAAACTCCGCACCATGGCCGCACCTGAAACCGATTTTGAACAAGCCGCCCGGGAACAGTCCCGGGGCAGCCTGGCCGAGTTCTGGCACTTCATCGCCACGAACAAGAAGTGGTGGCTCACCCCCATCATCGTCGTGCTGCTGTTGCTGAGTGGCCTCCTCGTGCTCGGCGGCTCCGGCGCGGCGCCGTTTATTTACTCGCTGTTCTGAGTCACTGGAGCTGCTTTGCCGACTGCCCATGTCTGATTCCGGAGTCTCCCTTTCTCCCGCGACACTGCGACAAAGGCTGACCGCCGCGGCCATCAATCTGACCATTGTGGTCCTGCTGGCCGCCATCGCCGAGCGCATCGCGGCCAATCCCGGGGCGCCCAGCCAGACCGTGCGGATGCTGGTCGCCGCCAAGACCGCCTTCGGGCTGACTTTCCTGTTCTGGCTGGGGTGCGCACAGATGCGCAGCAGTCCGGGGATGGCGTTGCTGAAGCTGCGCCTCGTACGCCTCGACGCCCCCGATCAGCGGGTGCCGTTGCCCAAGTCACTGCTGCGGCCGCTCCCGTTCTTCGTCTTCGGCGTCTTCGCCGTTTTCCCCGTGCAACTGCTGACGGTGAAACTCGCCCCGGTGCAGTTCTTCGGCGTGCTCCTCAGCGCCCTCTTCCTCGCCGCCAACGCCGCCCCCCTGTGGTCGACTGCGGAGCGGCGCTCGCTGATGGACAAGTGGCTGGGTGTGCGGGTGATTCCCCGCTAAGCTTCCTCGATCATGCGCCCCTCACCCCGAGTACCCCTCACGCCAGTGGCGCCGATCGTATTCTGGGGCGCCTGGATTGGCGCGATCATCACCATCCTGCTGATGACCAAATTCATCCCGGAACCGACCGGGAGTCCGTTCCCATGGTGGATCGCGCTCTACGTCCTGGGCATAAGCCTGTTGATCCGCTTCGGCATGTTGCCCCGCATCGACCAGACTGGCCGGGCGTTTCCTGTTTTTCTTTTTGGCCTCGCTCTGGCCGAAGGATGCGGACTGATCGCCGCCGCCGCGGTCCGTGAACACCAAAAGGAACTGCTGCTTGCCAGTTCCCTGGGTGTCGTACTCTACATGCCGTTGTTCCTGCGCAACATGGTCGAGTGACTTTAGATCAGCCGGCAGCAGGGGCTCAGAGTTCAGTCTCCCGGCCTTTGGCCATCAGCTCAGTAATTCTGTCCACATCGTAGACACACCCCCCCCAGCTACCTCCCGAGGCGCTTTGTAGCGCCGCCCATAGGCGGGTGTCGGCCGGCACGCGTGGGTCGGGTTTCAATTCGGGATTGATCGGTCGTGCAGCGATCTCGGGCTCAGTAGCCCCGACGAGGTCGACCGTGCCCACCAACCCGCGCGTATCGACCCGCAGGTGCAGGCGGTCGCCATCGCGCACCTTGCCGATCGGACCACCCGCCCACGCTTCCGGGCTCACGTGGCCTATACAGGCCCCGGTCGAGACGCCGGAAAAACGGCCGTCCGTCACCAGCGCAATCTGGTCGCCGCCCTTCACGTGTTTCAGCGCCGACGTGACCTGATACGTCTCCGGCATCCCGCTGCCGGGACCGATGCCGATCAGGACCATGATGTCGCCGGGCTGCACCTGGCCGGCCTTGATGGCTTCGATGGCGGCGGCCTCGCTGCAAAAAACCCGCGCCGGACCTTCATGGTCATAAAAACCGGCCTCGTTGATCCGGGTGGGCGAGATCGCGGTGCTCTTCACCAGCGCACCCTCGGGAGCAAGGTTGCCGCCGAGGAAAGTCACGGTGCTGGTGAGGCCGCGGGACTTGGCCTGTTCACCGGACATGATCACGTCGTTCGGATCGATCCCGTCGAGCTGGGTCAGTTTCTCGCGCAGCCGGGCGCGGCGCTCACTGCCTTCCCACCATTCCAAATTCTCGCCCAAGGTGCGGCCGCTGACGGTCAGGGCATCGAGCTCGAGCAGGCCGAGGTCGCGCAGGTGCAGCATCACCTCCGGCACGCCGCCGGCCATGAACACCTGCACGGTCGCGAAATGGCGCGGGCCGTTCGGCAGCGAATCAACGAGCCGCGGCACCTGCCGGTTGATCCGGCTCCAGTCGTCCACGCTCGGCCGCGGCAACCCGATGGCATGCGCGATCGCCGGGATGTGCAGCACCAGATTGGTCGAACCACCCACCGCCGCGTGCAGCACCATGGCGTTGTGCACCGATTTCTCGGTCAGGATGTCGCGCGTGGTGCGGCCGGCCAGTTCAAGGCCCATCAGGGCCAGGGCCGATCGCCGGGCCATGTCGCGCCAGATATCCGCCCCCGAGGGACTGAGTGCCGCGTGGGGCAGCGCCAGTCCGAGCGCTTCGGCGACGACCTGCGTGGTCGCGGCCGTGCCCATGAATTGACAGCCGCCGCCCGGCGAGCCGCAGGCGCGGCAGCCCATCTCGGCGGCGTGATCGAGGGTGACCTCCCCGCGGGCAAAGCGCGCCGCGAGGGTCTGCACCTTGGCGGTGTCCTCCGCTTCTTCGGCCAACAGTGTCACCCCGCCGGGCACCAGCACGGTGGGCAGGTCCGGCGTGCCGGCCAGCGCCATCAGCATGGCGGGCAGCCCCTTGTCGCAGGTGGCCACTCCCACCACGCCGCGGCGGGTCGGCAGCGAGCGGATCAGCCGGCGAAAGACCACGGCGGCGTCATTGCGATAAGGCAGGCTGTCGAGCATGCCGGCGGTGCCGTTGGTGCGGCCATCGCACGGATCGCTCACGTAGCCGGCGAAAGGCACCGCCCCCTGCGAGGCAAAGGCCCTGGCGGCCTCCTCCATCAGGAGACCGACTTCCCAGTGCCCGGTGTGGTAGCCGAGCGCGATCGGCATGCCGTCGGGTGCCCGCAGTCCGCCCTGCGTGCTCAGGATCAGGAACTGTTTGCCCAGCAGCTTGGCCGGGTCCCAGCCCATGCCGGCATTCTGCGTCCAGCCGAACAGCTCGCCGCTGGACATGGCGCGCAGTTGCTCGGCGCCGAGCGGCAGGCGACCCGATGGACCCGGCGCGGTGGTGCGCAGGGTGAAGATCGCGTCGTTGGAACTGTCGAGGATCGGGTCGGCGGCGGACATGCGGGAAAACGCGCCGACTCAGACGATCACCGTGTTCACGAGTGTGCCGACGGGCTCGATCGTGATGAAGACCTCGTCGCCCTTCTGCAGCGTGAACTCGTCCGGGGGCACGATGCCGGTGCCGGTCATCAGGTAGGAGCCGAACGGAAAGACGTTTTCCTTGTAGAGCCACTCGGCGAGTGACGGCAGCGGGCGCGCGATCTGGTCGAGCGCGGTCTCCCCGGTAAACTTGGTTTCGCCCTGGCGCTGGATCTCCAGCTTGATGGTGGTGCTGGCCGGCGGCAATTCGGGCGTGACGACCAGACACGGCCCGAGAGAGGCCGCACGGTCATAACACTTGGCCTGCGGCAGATAGAGCGGGTTCTCACCCTCGATGCTGCGCGAGCTCATGTCGTTGCCGATGGTGAAGCCGAAGATTTTGCCCTCGTGGTTCATCGCCAGCGTGAACTCCGGTTCCGGCACGTCCCACGTCGAGTCGCGGCGAATCTTCACCCCGCCCCCGGGCGCAGCGACGCGGTGCGGCGTGGCCTTGAGGAAGAGTTCGGGACGGTCCGCTTCGTAGACGCGGTCGTAGAAATCGCCGCCCCCGGCGTCCTTCGACTCCTCCATGCGCGCCGTGCGGCTGCGGAAGTAGGTCACGCCCGCCGCCCACACTTCCTGACTCTGCACCAGCGGCCAGGGCGCGCCGGGCCCGGCGGTCGGCTGGCCGGCGGCAAACGCCTCGGCCGTGAGCGCCTGCGGATCCGCGGCGGTGAAAAGCGCGTCCAGCGTGAACGTGGACAGTGCCTGCACATGGGCACCGTCATGCTCGATGACGATGCAGTTGGCCGAGGGGTAAAGACGGTAAGTCGATGACATGGCCCGCCAGCCAAACCGAACGCGGGCCGCAGTTCAGCCCAAAAATCAGTCCGGCCCGGCAAACTCTTAAACGTTCACGCATCCTCACCTGTTCCAGACTCGTTCCGACCCGCCGAAGCCCAAAGCCTCCAATCTACCCGTGTCTATTCGGATTGATCCCATTTTAAACACTCCCGGAGCCACCCTCGCCGCCCTGCTGTTGGCGTTGACCGGGCCGGCCAATCCCATCCTGGCGCAGGACAGCGCCGAAACGCCCAAACGCCACTATGTCGCCGAACGCCTGACGCAGTCGCCCCCCCGCCTGGATGGACAGCTCGACGACCCGGCCTGGACCCAGGGCACCTGGTCCGGCGGCTTCACCCAGCGGGAACCCCGCGAAGGCGACGCCCCGTCCGAGCAGACCGAGCTGAAGATCCTGTACGATGACACCAATATCTACGTCGCCATGCGGGCCTATGACACGCAGATCGACGAACTCGAGTTTCTGCGCAGCAAGCGCGACGAGTTCAGCGGCGATGTGATGGGGATCACCTTCGACAGCTATTTCGACAAGCGCACCTCGTTCCAGTTCAACGTCACCGCCGGCGGCGCACTGATCGACATGGTGGTCACCAACGACAGCCGCGACCGCCAATGGAACGCGGTCTGGGACGCCCGCACCGGCCGCGAAGCCGACGCCTGGGTGGCGGAAATGGTCATTCCCCTCAGCCAGCTGCGCTATGCCAACACCGCGGAGCAAACCTGGGGGCTGCACGCCTGGCGGCGCATCCGGCGCCTGCAGGAGGAGAGCAACTGGCAGCTGATCCCGCAGGATCCCCCGGCGTACGTGAACGCCTACGGCGAACTGCACGGCATCCGCGGCCTGCGCCCCAGCCGTCAGATCGAGATCGTGCCGTATGTGGTCGGCCAATACGACACCTACCCCGCCGAGCCGGGCAACCCGTTCCGTCGCGGCAGCGACCAGCGGTTCGACGCCGGTCTCGACGCCAAGATCGGCCTCACCAGCGACTTCACCCTCGATCTCACGGTCAACCCCGACTTCGGCCAGATCGAGGCCGACCCTTCGGAAGTCAACCTGTCCTCCTTCGAGAGCTTCTTTCCGGAACAGCGTCCCTTCTTCCTCGAGGGCCGGCGGCTTTTCGAATTCGAGCTGCGGGACACCCAGTTGTTCTACTCGCGCCGGATCGGCGGTCCGCCTTCCGTTGCCGTCAACACGACCGGCCATGCGGACGAACCTGAGCGCACCCGCATACTCGGCGCCGCCAAGCTTACCGGTAAAAACCAGCGCGGCACCGCCGTCGCCGCCCTGGCGGCGGTCACCTCGCAGGAGGACGCCATCATCGATGAGGCCGGTGTGCGCCGCCGCCAGTCCGTCGAGCCCCTGACCCAATACGCCGTCGCCCGCCTGCAGCAGGATTTCAACGGGGGCGCGACGGTGCTGGGCGCCATGCTGACCGGTACGCTGCGCAACATCGATGACGCGGCGCTCGCCGCCGTCCTGCCCGATCAGGCGCTGACCGGCGGTCTCGACTTCCAGCACCGCTGGAACGACCGCGAATGGTATTTCTCCTCCTATCTGGTCGGCAGCCAGGTCAGCGGCAGTGCCGCCGCCATCCTGCGCCTGCAGGAAAACTCCACCCATCTTTACCAACGCCCGGACGCCCATCATCTGAGCGTCGACCCCACCGCGACCCGCATGAATGGCTGGGGCGGTCAGCTGCGCCTGGGCAAGGACGCCGGCGGCCGGTGGCGCTACGGCACCCAGGTGGACTGGAGCTCGCCGGGCCTGGAGCTGAACGACATCGGCTTCATCAACCGCGCCGACTTCATCCGGCCCGAACTCAAGCTCGACTACGTGGTGTTCGAGCCCGGTCCGTGGCTGCGGGAATACGAGGTCAACCTGCGCGCGGTGAACCAATACGAATCCGACGGCACCATGCGAAACCAGTTCGCCATGGTCCGGGCCGAGGCCACCACCAACAATCATTGGGAATTCAGCGGGCGCGCCGTGCTCCGGTCCGAAAACCGCGCCGCCCGGCGTTTGCGCGGCGGTCCGTCCATGCTGGTGCCGGCCCAGCACACGCTGGAGTTCGAGGTCGAGACCGACAACACCCGCAATCTGATCTACAGTCTGGATACGGGCTATGACTTCGCCGCGCAGTCGGATGGCCACGAGTGGTGGTTCTATCCGGGCATTGAGGCGGAGGTCGGCGACTTCCTCAACGTGGAGGCGGAGGTGGGCTACGAACACAACTTGGACGAACTCCAGTGGATGACCAACGCCGACGACGACGGCCTCGATCGCTATCTGTTGGGGCGGATGCGACAGCACACCGTCGCGAGCAACCTCCGCCTGGAGGCCAACTTCTCGCCGCGGCTGTCGCTCACCTATTTCGGCAGCCTGTTCGCGAGCTCGGGAGCGTTCAGCGATTTCAAGCGCGTGACCGACCCGCTCGCCGTGCGCTGGGACCAACGCTTCGACCGCATCGACAGCCAGACCACCTACGATGGGGCCACGGACACGTTTCTCACCACCGACACGACGGGCAGCTACCGTTTTTCCAACCCCGATTTCGATGTCCGCGAACTGCAGTCCAACCTGGTGCTTCGCTGGGAATATCGGCCCGGCTCCACGCTCTTTGTGGTCTGGACCCAGAACCGCTCCGATCGGACCGTGCGGCAGGCGTTTTCCGCCTGGGATGAATACGACCGCCTGCTGGGCGCGGAGGCCGAGAATACGTTCCTTGTGAAATTCAGCTACTGGTTCTCGCTCTGAGCCGGCTAGGGCCAAACGCCGACTTGGGTAGATGCACCTAGATGGCGACTAACGGGTTATCAGATCGCTTGGGCAGGTTCTTAACAACGGCTAAAACCACCCAGTACCCCCCTCGTTTTTTTGTCATGTTTTTCCCTACCCCTGCCACGCGTTCGGCGCTCGCCGGATTGCTGCTGCTCACCGCGGTTGCCCTGCCGCGGCTCGCCGCCTCCGGCTTCGCCATTGCCGAACAAAGTGTCTCCGGGCTGGGCGCCGGGTTTGCCGGTGCCGCGGCTATCGCTGAAGACAGCTCCACCGTCTGGCACAATCCGGCCGGCATGCTCAGCCTGCCCGCGTCGGAAGCGCAGCTCGGCCTGCACCTCATCATCCCGCGGGCGGCCTTCACCAACACCGGCACGCTTTCTCTCGATCCCCTGAATGCCCGTTATGTGCCGACCAACGGCGGCAACTCCGCGTCGGATACCGAGGCCGTGGTGCCCAATCTTTACGCGGTCTACCAAGCCAGCCCGAAGCTGGCCTATGGTCTGGGCGTGAACGCCCCGTTCGGCCTGAAAACCGATTACACTCCCGGTTGGGCCGGGCGCTACGTGGCGCTCGAATCCTCTCTCGAAACGATCAACGCCAACGCCAGCGTCGCCTGGCGCCTGAACGACCAGGTCACCGTCGCCGGCGGGCTGAACTTCACCCAGGCGGACGCCGTGCTCAGCAACGCCGTCGATTTCGGCCTCGTGTTTCTTTCCCAGCTGGCGCCCGCCGGACCGATCAATCCGGCGCTCGTCCCCCCCCGCCCTGCTCGGCGACATCACCGCGCGACGCGGCACGGCCGCTTACGACGGGGCCTCGTATCTGTCGGGCGACGACTCCGGGTGGGGCTGGAACCTCGGCCTGCTGTGGGAGCCGTCCGAGGAGACCCGCGTCGGCCTGCACTACCGTTCGCAGGTCGACCTGACCCTGCAGGGCACCGTTGACTTCACGCTGCCGGCCACGCTGGCGCCGCTCATCGGCGCCGCGTTTTCCGACCAAGGGGGCCAGGTGGATCTCGCCCTGCCGGCCAGCTTCGCCCTCAGCCTCGCCCAGGAACTGAATTCGCAGTTCACCCTGCTCGCCGACATCACCTGGACCGATTGGAGCACCTTTCAGGAATTGCGGGTCATCTATGACACCCCGTCGCCGCCGACCACGGTCATTCCCGAGCGCTGGGACGACACCTTCCGCTACAGCGTGGGGGGACGCTACGCCTTGAACGACACTTTCGTGCTGCGGGCCGGTCTGGTCCATGACGAAGCCGCCGTGGACGATCCCGAGTATGTTTCCCCCCGCATCCCCGAAACCACGCGCACCTGGGTCACGGTGGGTGGCCAATGGCGGGTATCCGACCAATTCTCGATTGATGCGGCCTACGCCCGGGTCATGGGCCAGGACGGCTCGATCGACAACAGCTCGCACTCCGCCGGTCAGATCCTGCGTGGCGACACCAAGGGCTCCGCGCACATCATCAGCGTCGGCGGCAGCTACCGCTTCTGACCGGAACCACGCGCGGTCTCCCACGCCTCGACCGTGCGCGGCCAGTCGTTCTTGAGCAGCCGCGACAGGGAGCGGTCGGCCAGGATCCGGCCCTCCGTCTGGCAGCCCGGGCAGTAATTGGTCTCGTTTTCCGCGTAGCGAATCCGTTGCACCGCGGTGCCACAGGTCGGACAGGCCTGACCGAACTTGCCGTGCACCGCCATCTCCGGCCGGAACGCCGTCACTTTTTTGGGGAACCCATTCCCCGCCTCGGTGCGAAGCCGGTTCGTCCAGGTCTCCAGGGTCGTCCGCACCGCCGCATGCATCCGCTCGATCTCTTCCGCGGAGAGCCTGCTTGTCAATTTGACCGGCGACAAGCGGGCCGCCTGCAGGATCTCGTCGGAGTAGGCGTTGCCGATGCCGCTGAACAGATGCGGATCCGTCAGCGCCCGTTTGAGCGTATGGTTGTGCGCGGTCAGCACCTGCGCAAAGGCCTCCGGGCTCGCGGTCATCACCTCCAGCCCACCCGGATCATGGGCCGCGAGTGCCGCCTCGCCGGCGATCACGTGCAGCGCCGCCCGCTTCTTGGTGCCGGCCTCCGTCAGCACCAGCGTGCCGCTCTCAAACTCAAAGAGTGCCAGCACAATCTTGCCGGCCGGCGGTTTCGCGCGGCCTTCCCGCGGCAGCCACTGCAGCCGGCCCGCCACCATCAGGTGCAGCACCAGCCACAGGTCATCGCCAAACCCAATCACGATCCGCTTGCCCATGCGCCGCAGTTCGACCACCTCCCGCCCAACCAGGGTCTCAATCGGCGGACGACTTGTTCGTAATACGAACAAACTCCGCAGCTGCACGCGCGCCAGCCGCTGCCCGGCCACGCTGCGTGCCAACGCCTCCAGGTAAACCGTGATATCGGGCAGCTCGGGCATCGGTTCGCAATCTGTCCCAGTCCCCGGTGGGGTGCGATGGGAAAGCGAACGTTGAGCTCGCGGGCCGTCGCGGGCCCGGAGGAAGAGCGCTTCGCTGCACGCATGATACCCCGCCTTTGTTTGCTCTTGGGCATGATAATCGGGACGACCGTCGGCGCGCGCCTGGTTGCCCTCGAAACGGTCGCCCCGACCGATCCCCGCATTGCCATCACGGGCCGCACCGCGTCCACCGCGGCGGGCGTGGTCATGGCCTACCCGGCGATCACCCTCCGGTTCACCTACTCCGGCCCCGCCCCCACCGTCCATCTCACCGCATCCAACGACGACAACTACTGGAATCTCGCCTGCAACGGCTGGGACCCCGTGCGATTGCGGCTCAAGGCCGGTGAAAACGCCATCGCCCTGCCCACCGGCCCCGCTCCGGAGGGCGGCTGGGTGATCGAGCTCGGGCGCCGCACCGAAGCCTGGATGGGCATCACCACCTTCACCGGCCTCACCCTGCCGGACGGCGCGGAACTCCTGCCGCCGCCGGCAGCCCCCACACGGAAGCTGCTCGTCCTGGGTGACTCCTCCACCTGCGGCGAGTTCATCGAACGCTTCCCGCCCGAGGACAATGCCAACCATCCCGCGACCGCCAACGCCACCCGCTCGTACGGCATGCTGCTGGGCAAATGGCTCAACGCCGAGACCCACGTCGTCGCCTACGGCGGCCGTGGCATCATGACCGACTGGGCGGGCCGCACCGACAACCTCGTGGCGGGCGATTTCTTCGGCCGCGCCCTGCCGGACGATCCCGCCGCAACCTGGGATCACGCCCGCTTTCAGCCCGACGTTATCCTCACGCACTTCGGCCTCGCGGATCTGCTGACCGACCCGGTGGATGACAACGTCTACGTCGCCGCGTGGCAGCGCTACCTCGATCAGATCCGGGCGGCACACCCTGCCGCCCCCATTGTCATCACCGAAAGCTCCGGCCTGAGTGAAGATCCCATGATCCACCGCGGACAGCTGCGGCTCCAACTCGAACGCGTGCTGCAACGGGTCGTAGCCGATCGTCATGCGGCCGGTGATTCTGCCGTCCATTACACGCCACTCAGCCACTACCCCGGCGGACCCAACGACCCCCACCCCCTGGCGTTCCAACACGAACAGATCGCGCTGGAACTCATGCCCGCCGTCAAAGCCGCGGCCGGCTGGTAAAACTACGAGGCGTCGCGCCAGACCGGGCGCTCGGTCACGCCGTCGAGAACGCGGCGGTAAAGCGCCTCGTATTGCGGCACGATCTTGGTCGGGCAGAACAGCTCCAGGGCGCGACGTTTCGCCGCCGTGCCCAGTCGCTGCCGCTCCGCTTGGTCGTCGATCAAACGCTCCAGCCCCGCCGCCACCGCGGCGGGATCTCCCGGCGGGACCAGCAGGGCCGATTCGCCGTCGATCATCACTTCGGGAATACCCCCGACCCGGGTCGATACGCTCGGGCAGCCAAAACTGGCCGCCTCCAGCAGGCTCAGGCAAAAGCTCTCCGAATCGGACGTGAACAGGCCGACATCGGCCGCCTGCAGGTAGTCCTCCACGTTGGAGACACTTTCCCGCACCACGATCCGATCCGCCACCCCCAGCCGGCGCGCCAACGCCATGTGCGCGGTGAAGGATCCCCCCGCCAGCACCACGAGCTTGAACGGCGTCTTCGTCTCGACGCGCGACAGACCGTCCAGCAGCACGTCGATGCGCTTCACCGGGCGCAGGTTCGACAGGTGCAGCAACAGCACCTCGTCGTCCGCCACGCCCAGCTCGGACCGCACCGCCGCCCGCGAACGCGTGGCCTCACGCGGCCCGAAGAAATTGTGCACCACCTCGATATCGCGTTCGACGCCGATCACCCGGTGGGTTTCGCCGCGCAGGTAGTCGGACACCGCGGTCACCGCGTCGGACTGCTCGAGCGCGAAACGGATCGCCGGCCCATAGCCCGGATCGCGGCCGAGCAGGGTCGTGTCCGTGCCGTGCAGGGTCGTCACCACCGCCGGCCGGCTGCCCGCCGGCAGCATCGAGCGCGCGAGGATCGCCGCGGTCGCGTGCGGCACCGCGTAATGGGCGTGCAGCACATCCAGGCCGAACGTCTCGGCCACTTCCGCCAGTTTGACCGAGAGCGGCATGGTGTAGTCCGGGTACTTGAACAGCTCGTAGTTGCTGATCTCCACCGGGTGAAAATAGATGCCCGCCTGCCCGGGTCGCAGGCGGAACGGCCGCTCGTAACTGATGAAGTGCACCTCATGCCCGCGCGCCGCGAGTTCGTCGCCCAAACCGGACGCGAGAATGCCGCTGCCCCCCACGGAGGGGTAGCAGATGATGCCGATGCGCAGGGGGGACGAAGCGTCGGGGGTGGTCATGGGGTTCAAAAACGGCGGCTGCCCGCTCCAAGGGAGCCCAGCGAACTGATCGCCAAAGGGTCGTTGGGGTAGAGACCGATGGCGTGGCCCAAACCGGCGTTGAGGCCCAGCAGGCGGGCCCGAGTGAGCTGCAGGGTGACGTAATCACGCGTCTTCATCTGGGAGGCGTGGGCCTCCATCGCCCGTTGCCAAACCGCCACGTCGTCATCGGAAAGCTGATACAGCAGGGGTTTCCCGGCCGCCGGCGCGGCGTCGGGCGAGATGGCGTAATACAACAGGTGGGCGATCGCGTGGGGCTCGGCCGGTTGCAGCGCCTCCAGGCCGCCGTAGCGGGCCAGGCGTGCGGCGTCGCGCACCATCGCACCGAGCGCGGCGTGATCCGGGTGCTGGTCGGGCTCCGTCGTAGGGGCCAGGATGACCCCGGGACGCACCCAGCGGATGATCGCGGCCAGCTGGCGGGCCCCGGCGCGGGTCGCCTCGATGTTGGCATCCCCCCCCAGGTCGACGAACTCGAGGGTCGCCCCCAGCAACTTGGCGGCGGTCTCCGCTTCCGCCGTGCGTTCATCGGGGGTGCCGTTGGTACCGGCTTCGCCACGAGAACCGACGACCAGATGAATCGCCCGCCCCTGCCGGGCCTCGGCGGCCAACACCCCACCCACCCCGAACTCGATGTCGTCCGGATGAGCGCCAAAGGCCAGCAGCGGGGTAAGTTCAGATGGGGAGGTCGACATAGGCTTCGTCGGATCGGTCTATCTCGTCGCGCCGGACAAACGTGATGTCGGGCGCTTCCTCGGTGCGCAAGTAGGCCTGTTCCCCCGCCCCGGCGATGTAATGCGTGCAGCCGATGACGGTCTGCATCCAGCGCAGGCGGGTGTCGCGCGCGGGGCTGATCTGGGCGGGCGTCCATTCGCACGGTGGCAACTCGCGCCAGGACGGTCCGCCCTCGTGCAACTTAGGCACGCCGTCGACCACGCGGGCGCGCACCGTTTCGCCGTCGCAGGGAACGTCCACGTAGAAATCGTCAATCGCACATGCCGCCGTCCGCACCGCCGGGTCGCCGGACCGCACGACGCGCACGCCCTCCAGCATGCCAAGGGCGCGATATATCTCCAAACAGAAGTCGGCGACATTGTCCGCACGCACGCCTTTGAAAGCCTCGATCGCCGCGGGTTCCACGAACGCCCCGAGCTGGCGGGCGGTGTTGTCCTGCCAGTCGGGCTGCAGCCGCTTGCAGTAGAGCGGACTGTATTTGCGCTGCACCTTGTTGGCGAAGGTGAAGTTGAGCTTGTGCGCCTCGCCGGTCGCGCGGTGACGCAGGGTGGTCTGGGTCTCACGCGGATCGTGGTCGGCGTCGTGGTAGAAAAACACGATCTCGCCGCCGAGTTCCTGCTGCAGCCGGCGCGCGGTCCAGACCTTCGCGACGAGAAACCGTCGCGGAAAGAACCCGCAGGGCTGTTGACCAAAGGCGATGATGGGACCGCTCATGGGATCAAGCCGTGGCCTGGCCACCGTTGCGGCCCGGCAGGATGAGCTGGGCCATGAGCGAAAAACAGACACACATCGCGCAGCCGATGAAGTTGTACCACAGGTAGCTGATCTCGAGATTGAAGAAGAAGACGATGACCAGCGTCTGGGCGATGATGCCGCCCCAGAAGACGGCCGTTCCCCGCACGTGCTTGAGGAAGAACGCCACGAGGAACAGGCCCAACACGGTGCCGTAAAAGATCGAGCCGAGGATGTTCACCGCCTCGATCAGGTTCTCCACCAGGTTGGCGAAGAGCGCGAAGGCAATCGCCACCACGCCCCACATGGCGGTGAACCACTTGGAAGCCGCCAGGCTGTGGGCGTCGTCGGCGCCGGGATTGAAGACATGGCGGTAGAAATCCACCGCCGTGGTCGCGCCCAGCGCATTGAGTTCCGACGCCGTCGAGGACAGCGCCGCGCAGAAGATCACGGCGATCAGCAGGCCGACCAGGCCGTGGGGCAGATGATCCAGCACAAAGGTGATGAAGACGTAGTCCGAATCGCTGGCCTTGATCTCGGTATCGGCTGCCGCCAAGGCGGTACGGGCCTGCTCGCGCACGTCTTCGGTACGCATTTGGGCGGCCGTCATGGCACTGCGCGCCGCCGATTCGGCCGCGGGATCGCTGCTGGCGCGGGCCGCCAGCCAGGTGGAGACAGCCGCCTCCTTGACCGCATGGGCCTCGACAAAGGCTTCGTCGATCGCGGCAAACTCCGCCCCTTGTTCGCTCTGCCGCTGGTTCTCCCACACCGCCTCATTGAAGAACACCGGCGGGCGTTCAAACTGATAGAAGACAAAGACCAGCGCGCCCAGCAGCAGGATGAAGAACTGCATGGGAATCTTGAGCACGGCGTTGAACATCAGTCCCATCCGGCTCTCGCGCAGCGAGCGCCCGGTCAGGTAGCGCTGTACCTGTGACTGGTCCGCACCGAAGTAGGAAAGCGACAGGAACAGGCCGCCGAAGATGCCGGACCAGACGGTGTAGCGCTCGTTGATGTCGAACTCCCAATTGACCGCCTCGAGCTTGCCCATGGCTCCCGCCACAGCGAGGGCGTCGCCGGTGGACACGTTGGCCGGCATCTTGGCCAGGACGACGACAAAGGCGATGCCCATGCCGATGAGAATAACCGCCATCTGGTAGCGCTGAGTCAGGCTGACCGCCTCGCTGCCGCCGGTGACGGTGTAGACCACCACCAGGATGCCGGTGCCCAGGACGGTGACGCCCAGCGGCCAGTTCAGCACCGAGGAAACGATGATCGCCGGCGCGTAGATCGTGATGCCGGCCGCCAAGCCGCGTTGGAGGAAAAAGAACGCCGCCCCCAGCAGACGCGTCTTTCCATCAAAGCGTTTACCTAGGTATTCATAGGCCGTATACACCTTCAGTCGGCGGTAGATCGGCAGGAAAACGCCCGCCACGATGATGAGGGCGAGCGGCATGCCGAAATAGTTCTGCACAAACCCCATCCCGCTCTCGTAGCCTTGGCCGGGAGTCGACAGGAACGTGATCGCGCTGGCCTGCGTCGCCATGACGGAGAGACCGATCGTGCCCCAGCCGATCCGCTGGTCGCCTTTGAGGTAGGTTTCGAGACCACCACCGGACCGGGTGGCCCACACGCCGTAGGCCGCAATGCTGATGATGGTGCCGAAGAGGACCAGGTAATCGAGGGCGGTCATGCGAAATGGCGGGCGAACCAGGTCATCCCGAGCAACAGCAGGACGAAAACCGTCAGGACCAAGGCATAAACCCCGCTCCACTTTGGCACGCCGGGCACACCGGTGACGGCTTCGTCCTCGGTGTCAGGCACGCGGTGCAGGGATTCGGAAGGTGAACTCATTCGTGGCCGAGTGATACAAGATTGGCGAAAAGACGGTAGGCCCCCGGCACCCCCGCGGGCAGCTCGCGAAACCAGGAAATGCCGGTGTAGACGAACCAACCCTCGCCGTGACGGGCGACCAGCAGACTGCCCTGGGTGGGTTCCTCCCCGGGATCGTTTGTTTCCAGCAACGGGGTGAAGGCGTCATCCCAGCGGTTCGGGAAATAGAGCCCGCGTTCCTGCACCCAGCCCTCGAAGTCCGCGGCGGTGATGCGGTTGGGGGTGGTCATCGCCGGATGATCCGGCGCCAGGATCGTCACGGGCGACTGCTCGTCGACCACGCGGTCCCGGGACAGCGATAGTGGATAGGGCGCCAGGGCCACGTTCTGCAGCCCGCCGTTGGTGTTGTACTGCACGATCACGGTGCCGCCCGCAGCGGTGTAATCGAACAACGCGGCGGACCGCTCCCGCAAGGCCTCCCGGGTATTGAACGCCCGAATACCAATAACGACGGTATCGAACGCCGCCAGCCGCTCCGCCGTGAGGTCGGCGTCATCGAGCAAAGTGACGGCCACGCCCATGCGCTCAAGCGCCTGCGGCACGTCATCGCCGGCCCCCGGCAGGTAGCCGACATGGCTCGCCTTCACCTCCAGATCGACGACCGTGGCATGCAGCTCGGCCCACGGCTGCCAGAGCTGACGGGGAATATGGTCATAGGCGATGTCGACCCGGGCGTGATCATACGTCATCCCAGCGACATTCACCCGCGCGCCCAGGGTCGCCTCACCGGTCACCGCCGGAGCCGTGACGCTGAAGCCCACCTCGCGCACGCCCGCAGCGGGAGTCTCCTCCAACACCACCGCCGAGGGCGACACCTGCCACCCTGTCGGCACCGTCAGCGTCACCGAACCGGTGGTGGCTCCGCTTACCTGGACGGCCACATCGCGGGACTGCCCGGGACGAAACAACGCGATCCCGTTGCTGAACGATACGGTCACCGGCGCGACAACTTTGACCTCGTGGCGGAGTTCACCGCGCACCCGGTCGTTTTCCACGTCAACCGCCGTGGTGGTGACGGTGAGCGGCTCGTGGCCGGCCCCGATTTCAAAATGCTGCTCAAAGGGAAACACCGGCGGCGAATCGCCGCGGCCGATCAGCGCGGGATCATCGACCCGGAAGAGTCCGACCGTGCCGGGCTTCGTCAGCCAGTAGGGCTCGCTCAGGGGAGCGTCCACCGGCACCTCAACCTCCTGCGTCCACTCGACATTTTCATTGAGTGGCAGGGCCGTCGTGGCTTCGCGCCAACGCACCTCGCCGGGTCGGCGCAGGATGGCCCGATGCGTGAAGGTGACCGTCTCGCCCGGAGCGACCGCGGCGCGGTCGGCGGTGGTTTCAACGTAGAGCCCAAGGCAGGCCTGCAGCACCTGTTCCACCTGGGCGCGCCGGCGCTCCACGATGGCGACATCGGGCATGGCCGCCAGGGCCCGGCGCACCTGGAGCAGACCGGGCACACTGCGCTCCGGCTGCAGGGCATCAAACTGCGTCACAATATCGGCCAGCAGACCGTCGATGCGGGCCCCGCCCGGGAAGCGGGACCAATTCGGGTCAATGCCGTCCATGAAGTCCGCCGTGGCGGGTTCGCCGGCCAGCAGATCAAAATTCTCCGACGCCTCGCCCCGACTGCCCACCGAGCCGAAGCCCTGGCTCTTGTGCATGGAACGGCTGAGGGCGGCGATCTCGCCAAAGGACTGGCCCACCACCGGGTTGTAGCCGCCCACGTCGACCGTCACGCGATTATCGGCGGGGCCGGCGTTGTTGCGCCCAAAGCTCCATGAGTTCCACACCACCCGTTTGGCCTGCCAGGGTTGCAGGGTGTCCAATTGTTCCGGATACGCCGTCGGATCTGCGGCCTGGGTGAAGGCCTCAACCGCCATCATGGCGGAGGAGGTGTGATGCCCGTGGGTGATGCCGGGCTCAAGCGAGAAGCGGGTGATGATGACGTCGGGCTGGAACTGCCGGATCACCCGCACCACATCGGCCAGCACGGCGTCGCGATCCCAGGTCGCGAGGGCCTCGTCGGGGTGCTTGGAATAGCCGAAGTCCACCGCCCGGGTGAAGAACTGTTCCCCCTGGTCGAGGCGCCGGGCCGCCAGCAATTCCTGGGTGCGAATTACGCCCAGTTCCTCGCGCAGTTCCGGGCCGATCAGATTCTGGCCGCCGTCGCCCCGGGTCAGCGCGAGATAGCCCGTGCGATAACCGCGGCCCTGGGCCAGGTAGGCGATGAGCCGCGTGTTTTCGTCATCCGGATGGGCGGCCACGTAGAGCACCGTACCGGTGGTCTGCAGCGTGCGCAGCGACTGCAGGATTTCCGCGGAGGAAAATCCCGGGGCGGCGACGGCCAGACCGGGAGCGAGCGCGAGCAATCCGTTCAGGACAGGTTGGGTCCACCGGCGCCAGGCCGGTTTGGATGAGGTGGCTTGCATCAATTCAGTTCCGCGATGAGGGCGTCGTTCGAGACTTTGTAGCCGCTGGTCGGGCCTTCCTCCAGCAGGGCGTATTGGGTCGATTGCTCGGCGGCCTGCCGGGCGATGTCGTTGTTGCCCAGCTTGGCGTGGATCTTGGCCTTGAGGTGGAGCATCCAGAACGCGGTCGGGTTCAACCGCAGGGCCTGGTCGATCCAGCGCGCCGCCTTGCGCAGGTCGAGATCGTGGTCGTAGTAGAACCCGGCGGCCTGGAAATAGACATTCTCACGCTGGGGCCGGCCCGAGGCCATCACCGCCTCGATCTGCGGCACGATTTTGGACGCCACGTCGAGTTGGATCGGCACCGCGACGGAGACGTTTTCCCAGCTGATATTGAGGGTGGCGGACTCGTCCCGCAGGTCGTTGAACCAGATGAGCAGCGACTCCACCGGCTCGGCCAGCACCCGCGGCTGCGCGGAGACGCGCAGCACGTCCTTCGATTCATCGTAAGTAAAGGCGCCCCACTGGTCGGCGACACTGTTGAGGATGACGGTCCATGCCTCCTCCCCGGGAATGGTGAACAGAGCGTAAGTGCCGGCGGCCACCTCCTGTCCGCCGAATTTGATCGGGGTATCAAAGGTGATCTTGGTCGCTGCATTGGCCCCGGTGCGCCAGACGGCGCCGTAGGATTCCAAGCGGCCGAAGATTTCACGGCCTTTCACGCCCGGCCGCGAGTAGGTGATTTCGAAATCCGTCAGGCCGATGCGCTGGCGGATCGTCGCCGCCGGACTCGCCGCGGGAAAATCAATGGTGGCGTTCTGGGCATGGCCTGTGCCCACGAGACCGAGAACGGCCAGCGTATAGACAGCAGCGATGAAGCGGGGACCTTTCATGAGGGGTTGTTGGCGGGACAAACTGAATGACCGTGCCCGTTTTTGGCCAGAGAAGCCGGCAGTTTGTTCAATTCCGGGAGGTGGTTTCCAAGTCCCCGCCCGGCAACGTTAAACTCTTCCCTCTATCCGGGTGACGGTCATGTTGGTCCTTGGCAGGCTGTGTTCTTGATCGATCGGGAACGTAGCCCGTGCCACCCATCTGACGCCATGACCGACCCTGTCACCGAAGCCGTCACGACCAGTATTTGGTCCCACCTGCTCACCGTGGGCGGCTTTCTGTTGGCGGTGTTCGCGATCGCACGGTTGATCAGTGAGAAACGCCAGCCCGGCAACACGCTCGCTTGGCTGCTCGGTATCGTGCTGGTGCCCTACCTCGGCGTGCCGCTGTTTCTCATGCTCGGCGGACGCAAGATCAAGCAGCTGGCCGAAACCAAGCTCCGCGTGGCGCTGCGCCTGCCGGGAGCGCCCCGCCCCGCTGAAGAAACCGCCAGCCTGCCCGCCGTGCGCACCATCGTCGCCAACGGCGGCGGCGAACCGGTGGGCGGCAACACGCTGAAATTGCTGACCGACGGCCAGACCGCCTACGTCGAGCTGATCCGCTGCATCCGCGAGGCCGAGCACTCGATCCACATCGCCACCTTCATCCTCGGTCGCGACGAAGTCGGCATGGAGATCGTGCGGCTGCTGGCCGAACGGGCCCGCGCCGGCGTCAGGGTGCGTCTCCTCCTCGATGCCTTCGGTTGCTTCATGACCAGCCGCGGTTTCGTCGAACCGCTCCGCGCCGCAGGCGGGGAAGTGGCCAAGTTCATGCCGGTGGCCATGCTCAGCACGCGCCACTCCGCCAACCTGCGCAATCACCGCAAGATCGCGGTCTTCGACCATTGCACCGCCATCGTGGGCGGCCACAACATCGCACGCGACTACATGGGGCCGAAGGCCTGGGCCAAACGCTTTGACGATTTCGGTGCCGTAATCACCGGACCGGCCGCCGCCCTGCTCAACGAGGTGTTTCTGGCCGACTGGGCGTTTGCTTCAGGTGATCGGGTCGAAAACCTCAACGCCGAATTTCCCCGCGAGTGCCCCCTCGCCGTGGGACACGGCGACCTGCAGGTCATCACCAGCGGCCCGGACGTCGAGGGCGACCCGCTATATGAAGGTCTTGTTTCGATGATCCAGGAGGCGGAGCGCAGCATCTGGATCATCACGCCCTACTTCATTCCCGACGAAGTGCTGCAACGCTCGCTGCTGGTGAAGGCCCGCGCCGGCAAGGACGTCACCATCATTGTTCCCCGCCATTCCAACCACGCCATCACCGACTATGCCCGCCGCCAATACCTCCGCGAGCTGCACGCGGCCGGCGCCCGGATCATGCATTACACACCGCGCATGCTCCACGCGAAGGCGATGATCATCGACGACAAATACGCGGTGTTCGGTTCGGCCAATTTCGACCTGCGCAGCCTTTTCGTGAACTTCGAGATCGGCATCGCCTCCTATACGCCGGCGGAAACCGCCCCGATTCGGCAATGGGCCGGCCAGCTGCTCGAGAACTGTGAGGAGCACGACCCACGGCAACAGCGCCGGAACCGGGTGCTGGGCAACATCGCCGAGGAAATCGGCCGCCTGCTGGCGCCGTTGCTGTGAGTACAAGGCGCGCCGGTCAGGCCGGGGCTTCGCTTGCGGTCAGGTGCAGGAGCTTGTAATTCACCGCGTCACTCAACGCCTCCCAGGAGGCCTCGATGACGTTGTCGCTCACGCCCACGGTGCACCAGATGTCATCCGCATCGCCCCATTCGATCAGCACACGCGTGCGGCTGTTGGCGCCCTGCTGGCTGTCGAGGATGCGGACCTTGTAGTCGCGCAGTTCCATTTCCTTGAGCGCCGGGTAGGCGGCCTCGAGGGCGAGTCGCAGTGCCTTGTCCAGCGCCCCGATCGGGCCGACGCATTCGGCGACAGTGTGCTGGGCCTGGCCATCGACGTGCAGCTTCACCGTCGCCTCGGCGGACAGCTCGCCCTTGTGACGTTCGACGGTCACGCGGTAGCCTTCGACGTCGTAGAAGGATTGAGCGTGCCCCAGGGTACGCGCGATGAGCAGCTTGAGCGAGGCGTCGGCGGCCTCGAATTCGTAACCCTGGAACTCCAACTCCTTGAGCTGCTCGATGAGCTCCTTCATCGCGGGGCCCTTCTCGTCGATCTCGAGGCCGAGCTCGCGCGCCTTCATCGCCACGCTGGACCGGCCGGCCATGTCGGAGACGAGCACCCGGGTGCGGTTGCCGACCAGGGTCGGGTCGATGTGCTCGTAGGAGGACTTCACTTTCTGCGCCGCGTTGGCGTGCAGACCTCCCTTGTGGGCAAAGGCCGAGGCCCCGACGTAGGGCGCCTTGGTGTCCGGGCGCAGATTCGCCAGTTCGTCGAAAAACAAGGACAGGTCGCGCAGCTCCCCGAGGTGGGCGGCGCACGGGGCGGTCTTGCCCATTTTCAGAAAGAGGCTGGGCAGGACGGTGATGAGATTGGCGTTGCCGGTACGCTCGCCGTAGCCGTTGGCCGTGCCCTGTACGAGGGTGGCACCCGCGGCGACGCCAGCCAGCGAAAGCGCGACACCCAGACCGCTGTCGTTGTGACAATGCACGCCCACCTTGTCGCCGCCGAACTCGGCGACGGCGCGGGCCACCACGGCCTTGAAGTCATCGACCAGCGTGCCGCCGTTAGTGTCGCAGAGCGTCAGGTTGGAGGCGCCGCCGCGCAACGCCGCCGCCAGGGTCTTGAAGGCGTAGTCCGGGTCGGCGCGGTAGCCGTCGAAGAAGTGTTCGGCATCATAGATGACCTCCCGGCCCTGCCCCACGAGGAAGCGGACCGAGTCCTCGATCATGGCGAGGTTCTCCTCGAGGGTGGTGCGAATGATCTCGGTGACGTGCAGGTCCCACGTCTTGCCGACAAGGGTCATGACCGGCATGCCGCTGTCGAGCAGGGTGCGGAGCTGGGCGTCCTCCGCCGCCTTCACCCCGGCCCGGCGGGTGGAACCAAAGGCCGCCAATCGCGCATGCTTGAGCTTCAGGCGCTGGGCTTCGGCGAAGAAGGTGATGTCCCGGGGATTGGAACCCGGAAAGCCGCCCTCGATGTAATCGACCCCGAAGGCATCGAGCCGCTCGGCGATGAGCAGCTTGTCGGTCACGGAGAAACTGATGCCCTCACCCTGCGTGCCGTCACGGAGGGTGGTGTCGTAGATTTTGACGGGGGATGCGTTCATGGAGCGGAAGGGTCAGGTTGGCGGATCAGGGAGCGGGGCCAAAACAAAAAACCCCGGGCGTCAGGCCCGGGGTTCAGGAGATTCGGCGAGAAGTGCGCGTTCAGCACCAGCCGCGTCGTCCTGCCCGGGCGGGGGCAATCCGAATAATAATCGCGGCAATGATGGCGGAGTTCAGCACTGGCATCGGGATGAAGAGCGGCAAAAAGATTGTCGAGTGCCTTTTCCCTGCGGTCGCGGTCAATCGATCAGATCCGCCACCACCAGGTCCGAGACAAATAGTCATCGGCCAGCTCGAAATTATCGTGCAGGAAGACCTGCAGGGCCGACCAGCTGGTCGCATTGAAGCGCAGCTCGAATACGTAAAAGCCGTTCGATTCGGGACTGCTCACGCTGGTGTTTTCAAAAATGCCGCGAAAGGTCCCGCTGAAATCGGCGGCGTTGCCGTCGTTGGTCCAACGACCGTCCCGCCGCACGGCCGGGCGGTCAAAACGGGCTGTCAGGTCGAGAGCGAAATCGTGATAGATGCCCATCGTGCCTTCCAACCCGGCGGGAAGCTCCCCCGCATTCCAGAAGCGCGCGTAGTCCAGCATCCCGTACGGCCCCGCATGCGCGGCGTTCCGGCCCGCGAAACGCAACGTGAACTGCCGCCGCGCCGCATGCCAATAGCCCACCCGCGCCAGCCACTGGGATGCATCGTCGTCATAGAGCTGCACAAAACCCGCCAGCGCGTCGCTCGGGTTGTAGGTGCCGGCCGGCACTCCCGCAAAATCGGCATAGTCGTTGGTGAGGACGGCATACCCGTTGGGTCCAAGCTCAGCCACGGCATCAGCCGCGAACACGGTGCCGTCGCGCTGCGGCACCACGATATCAACCCAGCGCGGATCACGCTCCTCCCGGGCATCGGCCAGGGAATCATACACCGATACCAGTCCGGCGTAGCCGAGACGTTCGGTCATGGCGCCAAAGTCCGCCCACGCCGTCGTCAGCAGCGACGCCATCAACATCAGGCCAGCTCCGGCAGCACATACGGAACGGTGCACCCGGATAGAGATGCCCGTAATCGGAAAATGTTTCATGTCTTCCGCCCTTGGCGCCGCCCTCCGGCCAAGGCGGCCAGGCTCATGCCGAAGGCAAACCCACCGGCGTGCGCCCACCACGCCACCCCGCCGCTGCCCGCACCTTGCAGACTGCCCACTCCGTTCATGAGCTGCACGACAAACCATAGGACCAGAAACACCACCGCCGGTACCGGTATAATCGGGACGATCCACGGCACCAGGGAGATGATCCAGCGGTGGGGCAGCAGCACCAGGTAGGCGCCCAGCACCGCCGAGATGGCGCCGCTCGCGCCCACCATCGGCACCTGCGGATCGGTGGCGGTCAGGATCTGCGCCAACGCGGCCCCAACGCCGCCCACCGCATAAATCAGCAGAAAACTGAAGCTCCCGATCCGGGCTTCAAGCGAACGGCCGAACACCCAGAGAAACCACATGTTGCCCGCCACATGCGCCACGCCCCCGTGCAAAAACATCGAGCTGCCCACGGGCAGCCAACCCCCGCCGCTCTGCCAGCCGCGGCGCCACGCCGCCGGGACGAGGGCATATTCTCCCATCAGGCGTTCGAAGAGTTCGGGATTGAACGCGGCGATCAGCAACTCGGCCGCGAACACCCTCAAATTCAGCGTCACCAGCAGGCCCGTCACCGGGGTGGACCGCCGCAGCTTTTCCGTATCCCACAGCGGCAGCATCAGTCCATGCTCCCCATGGGTGCCTCAGACCGCGCGCTCCTCGATGAACCCGCGAATCGCCGCCACTTCCGCCGGCAGCGGATGCTTGACGACCGGCCGGGCCTTGAGGGCCTCCAGCGCAGGATGCGTGGGATCAACCCCGATGGCGTCACGGATGGTGTCGGGAAACTTGGCCGGATGCGCCGTCGCCAGCACCACGCTCAGCCGGTCCGGATCCGGCGCGACGAAGGCACAGGCCGTGTGCGGGTCGGCCACGTAACCAAAACGGTCATACACCGAGGCGATGATGCCCGGGATGTCGGCATCACGGCAGCGCGAGGCGGAGAAGGTGTCGGCATCGAAACCGTCAAAGCGGTATGCGCCGGTCGCCTTGAAGGCCGCCATGATCTCGCGCACGCGGTCGGGATCGCGCCCCACCGCGAAATACAGGAAGCGCTCGAAGTTGGACGCCACCTGGATGTCCATTGACGGCGCCAGACTTGGCGCGACGCGATCGACCTGGTAAACACCGCTGGTGAACAGCCGGTAGAGGATGTCGTTCTGGTTTGTCGCCACCTTGAAACCACGGATGGTCACGCCCATCTTCTGCAGCATCCAACCGGCGAGCACGTTGCCGAAGTTGCCGGTCGGCACCACAAACTCGACTTCCTCGCGCCGGTCCGCCGGCAGTCGCAGCCACGCCGACAGATAGTAGACGCATTGCGCGAGCACCCGGGCGAGATTGATCGAATTGACGGCGGAGAGCCGGTGACGGGTCCGAAAACCCTGGTCGCCGAAGATGTCCTTCAGCGCCGCCTGGGCATCGTCGAACGAGCCCTCGATCGCGATGGCGTGGACGTTGTCCGCCCCGGTGCAGGTCATCTGCCGTTCCTGCAGCGGCGCCACGCGCCCATCGGGATAGAGAATGAAAATGGCGGTGCCAGGCTTGCCGAGCAGGCCGTGGATCGCCGCCGCGCCGGTGTCGCCCGAGGTGGCACCGAGCACGTTGATCGTCTCACCCCGCACGGCGCACTGATGCTCGTAGAGATTGCCGAGGAGCTGCAGGGCGAAGTCCTTGAAGGCCAGGGTCGGCCCGTGAAACAGCTCCAACACCATCAAGTTGTCCGCCAGCGGCACCAGCGGGGCGATGTCCGGATGCGTGAACGCCGTGTAGGACTTGGCGGCAATCGCGGCGAAGGTCGCGTCGTCGATATCCGTCGCGAAGTGCCGGAAAAACGCCGTGCAGAGCGCGGGATAGGCCAGCCCCTCGAATGCCCGCAGCTCGTCACTGGAAAACTGCGGCAGCGCCTCCGGCAGGAACAGGCCGCCGTCCGGCGCCAGGCCCGTCGCCACCGCGTCGCTGAAACCGAGCGCCGGCGTCTGGCCGCGAGTGGAGAGAAACTTCATGCCGGCTCCCGGTGGCGATTACTCGCCGTCCAAGCCAAACACGCGGTGCGTGATCCGGGCGGCCTCGTCGGCACGATCAAGTTCGATAACAACCGAGATCTTGATCTCGGAGGTCGTGATCAGGTCGATGTTGATGTCGGCATCGGCCAGGCCCTTGAACAGGTCGGCGGCCACGCCGGAATGGGTCTTCATGCCGACCCCGACCACGGAGAGCTTGGCGATGTGCTCGTGCACCGCGACGTGCCCGCCGCCGATCTCCTCAAGCACGGGATCGAGCGCCTTCTGCGCCTTGCG